>Ga0325414_1000799_pt1 | contig 27925 bp, 19 predicted proteins | sample PopdelMetagenome_8_FD_206183 | JGI IMG/M metagenome (GOLD analysis project Ga0325414, IMG submission 206183) | Populus deltoides microbial communities from Bellville, Georgia, United States - Leaf-PdKOR-R3 | ecosystem: Host-associated > Plants > Phyllosphere > Phylloplane/Leaf | place: USA... | reverse complement strand
AAACCTATCGAAACATTAAAAGAAACTTCATTACTAAAAAGCACATCAATTATTATAAAAAACCCAAATAAAAACAATAAATACATATGTAAAATAAGAGACTTAATGATACTTTTGATGCACAATTAGTAAGTCATACAACCCATCTCTCTCATACCCTTCACCCATTGCACTATGGTGACTACTCCCCCTGATCTAGGAGTTGTACTGGAGGCTCCCACTACCATTCCTACTGCTACAGCTCTCACTATATGTTCCATAAAAGCAGGATATGAAAATGGGTTTGATCCAACTACCGGTTCCACTGGTGGGGGTATATTATCTCCCCCTTGTTTATCTGATATCTCGAGCATGGATACATCTGCCTGACAAGACAATGAATCATCTCGAAGTCTCACTGACTCACCACCTTCAAGTACACTGATATTGTAGGTATATGAGTGGAGGTGTCTACCAATGGATCCTAATCTGGATCACTTTCATTTCGAAAACTTTGGTCACTTCCCCAAACTGGGGATGGATCAATCCTGGCTCCTTGCCTTGTTCTCACCATCCTAAAACACATTTCAAAATCATATAATCATTCTTGTCACCGGAATAACAGCCTGAGCTCTGATACCAAACCGTAACATCCCCCATTCCGGGATAAAAACAACAATCTCATGTCAACCGAAAAACAAAGTAATATATATTCATAGTTTTCGTATTTCAACGGAGTCCCCCCTAAACCGGAAGGTCCCAAGTTATCGACATGTAACTTGTTTACACTTCTAATAAGTCGCATCTCATGACTTAATCCCGACCCAATCATCCTGGGTTTCAATTCCATAAATATTTTCACACCTATCAACTTCAATATTTATGATATGCATTATTTAACAAAATATCATTATGATGGATATAAAAATTATAAATACATAGACATGCTATATGGTTATATGAACTACAAAGTTAAGTTCATTCAATCAAGTTTAAACATTAATTATACAAATGAAGTTATACAAACATTTTCATGTTTACAAAATACAATGGTATACTCCCTATAACCTATATTACAAGAAGGGAACTTAAGTTAGGATCTACTCCTGTCGTGCATGCGATGATCTTGAAACAAAATACATATTATTGAAAGGTGCAAATCACACAAATATAACAACATGAATATCTAACAATTTCAACATCAACTCGATAAAACTAATTGAGAATTATGGAATGGACGTATTAATAATGGAAATGCATCAACAACATATTTTGAGTTTTTTTCAAAAAGATGTTAAAAATCACGAAAATGACACGAAAGTGTTAACAATAATTGTTTTTTTAGATTTGATTTTAAAACACATTAAAAATCATAAAATTGGCGCAAAATGGCTGAAAATACAATTTTTAGAATTTTTGTTGTTTTCACTTTTTTTTTGGAAAATATTTTTAAAAGGGGTTTCAAAATCTAGTTATGACAAATAAAAAGACCCGAGATAACCTAAGTCATTTTTAAAATCGATGAAAAGTCTTGTAGAATTTTTTTAAAATGATAGAGCCTAATCTCTAACTAAATAAATGCTAAATGATGAAACTAAAACAAAGATCATAAAAAAAAAAAAAAAAGCAAATTTGGACAAATCTTCTAAACCAGGGCTAATCTCCCAAACCTACAACTTGTGAAATTCTAGCCTCGAGCCTAGTCAAGAAGCTTGATTCTAATTTTATGTTGAATGATGAAATCAGGAAAAAAAATTAATTTTAAAAATTTTTCAAAGTAAAAAAATAGCAATAAAAAGAAAGAGGTTTAAATCTGATAGAAAAAAAAACTACAATAAGATGAAATAGTAAAATATGAATTTTAAAAATTATCTCTAATAAAATAAATAGCAATCATAAGAATAGAGACTAAATTTGACAAATAAAAAAAATTAAAGGAGGATGAAATTGAAAAAAAATATAATTTTATAAATTATTTTAAAGACAAACAAATAGTAATAAAAAGAAGAGTGATCAAATCCGAAAGAGAAACATATTGAAGGGTTCTTTTGAAAACTTAAAGGGTGAGATATGAAAATCGAGAAAGAGTGAGGAAAAAAAAAAAAAGTTTTCAATGCCACATATGTTGCCTAATGATGGAGAGGTTGTTATGACAATTCGAACGCCACCCTAGAAGATATCATTTGGTCGTCGTAAAACCCCTCATACCCTAGCAACCCTTAAGCTAACTCATACATTGCATCTATCAGCCACTTTTTAAAAAATAATATTTTATATTTATGAAATTACCTAATTTCCCTCAATCTACTTGATTATATAAGAGAAAACCCAGATAAAAATACAAAAAAGCCCCTGAAAGATAATTTAGTAATATTTATTTTTAAGGGTAATTTAGTTATTTTACTGTATTGAAAAAGATGAAAAAAATTAAAAGCCCTTAGATGCCAGTTTAATTTTTATTATTATTTTAAAGGTAATTCAATCATTTACAATGATTAGTCCCCAATCAATTTGATAGTAACTAATGGATCCTATGTAAAAAAATCTTTTAACCCGAATGTCCAATTCATTGTTTTTGTTTGTCAAGAGCAAAATGATCATTTTACTATTCACATCCATAATAACATATGTCTTGGGCTACAATGAATGAATGATGCCTTTTATTATTTTTAATATAGATATTGTCAAGATCCAAGCCTCACTCAAACCTAGCATAAAATATATTCATTTGTATCATATAGATATTTATGTATAGGAATTCTTTTACTTCTAAGTTTCTTCTTACTCTAACTCTTATTGGCTTTACTTTTAAAGTTAAATCCTCTTCAATCTCCAAAGGAAACTGAGGTAGCACTCGAGAATGATCTATTTCAGCCTTCTTAAGTAGTGAGACATGAAATACATTATGAATTTTGTCTAGTTGAAGAGGCAACACTAATTTGTATGCCCTTGGATGAACACTCCTAATGATTTCAAAAGGTCTGATATACCTCGGTGCTAATTTTTCTTTATGTCAAATCTCATTATGTGTTTCTAAGGGGCAACCTTAAAATATACTTTATCTCTAACTTCATATTCAAAAGGCCTCTTCCTTTCAACTCATAGCTCTATTGTCTATCTTGAGCCACCTTTATTTGACCTTTTATGATCTTTACTTTTTTCATTATAACTTGTACTATCTCAAACCCAATTAATTTCTTGTCGCCCATCTCCTCCTCCTAGCACATTAGCGTTTGACATCTTCTATCATACAAGGCCTTATAAGGAGCCATTCTTATGGTAGATTGATAGCTATTGTTGTAAGTAAATTCAACAAGAGGCAGGTGATCTTCCTAATTTCCTATAAAGTTGATAATACAAGCCCTTAACAAATCCTCTAGTGTTTGAATCATTCTCTCATATTGCCCATTAGTCTAAGGGTGAAAGGACATGCTCAAATTCAAACCCATTCCCATGGCATGTTGAATACTCAGCCATAAACGAGAAGAAAACCAGGGGTCTTGGACTAAAACAACCAACACTTGTACCCCATGTAATCTCACTATCTTTATTTATGTACAATTTTGCCAACTTGTCAACTTAATCCGTCATTCTCATCGGCAAGAATAATACAAACTTAGTCAATCAATTAACTATAACCTAAATGACATCACTCCATCTTCTTCTCTTGGGTAACCTAGAGACAAAATCCAACGTGATATGCTCTCATTTCCATTTAGGAATCAAAAGTAGTTGCAATGGACCTGCTGGCTTTTGATGTTCTACTTTAACTTGTTGGTATATGTCATACTTTGACATATATTCGACTACTTCTTTCTTCATATTCTGCCACCGATAATACTCATTTAGATCTCTGTACATATTAGTACTCCCTAGATGTATGGCAAACCTAGATTCATGTTCCTCTTTTAACACTTCATTCTTAAGAGTCTTATCATCAGGTAAGTACATTCGCTTCCCCATTACTATCATTACATCCTTCAAAACTTGAAAAGAAGTCTCAATTCTTGCTTTTAATTTATCTCTCATTTCTTTCTACTTTAACATCTATTTGTTGATCTTCTAATATTCTATCTTGAAATACTAATCATACTTTTAATTGTTCCATCAGCAACCCTTACTATCCGACTTCTAATCGAACCTTAATTTTCTTTACTTTTACTAATTCATTTTCGTTCCAATCTAAGGTCTCACTCAATTCTATTATATTCTTATGACTAAGAGTGTTAGCAACAACATTTGCTTTCCCTAAGTGATGATCTATAATGCAATCATAATCCTTAATTAACTCCACTCATCTTTTTTATCGTATATTTAACTCTTTTTGCATCATTAAATATCTCAAGCTCTTATGATCTATGAAAATTTGAACTTGTGACTCATACAAATAGTGTCCCCATACTCATAAGGCGAATACCACAACTACTAGTTCCAAATCATGAACTGGATAATTAACTTCATGGGATTTCAGTTGTCTCAATGCATAAGCAATTACTCTCTCATATTACATCAAAACACAACTCAGACCCTTCATTAAGGCATCACTATAAACTACAAATCCTTCAGATCCAGAAGGAAGTTTCAGCATCAGGGCAATAATAAACTTATTCTTTAATTTTTGAAAGCTTTCTTCACATTCTCTTGACCATCCCCACTTTACTTTTTTCCAAGTCAATCGTGTCAAAGGTGATGTTATGGTTGAGAAGCCCTTGATAAACCTCCTGTAGTATCTCGTTAACCCACGAAAACTATAAATTTATATGATATTTGCCATTTTTTCCAATGTAATACTGCCTCAACTTTCTTGGGATCCATAAATATCCCTTCTAATGATATGACATGTCCAAGAGAAACCATTTTCTTCAGCCAAAATTCATACTTATTCAACTTAGCATATAATTTTTGATCCCTCAATGTCTGCAATGCACATCTTAGGTGTTCTTAATGTTCCATACAGGAATTTGATTGGATTATAATATCATCTCTAAATACGACCACAAACTTATCTAAATAAGATAAGTAAATAAATCATATATCCATGGAAGCAGATATTTGTTCTTTACTACCTCGTTTAATTGTCTATTGTCAATGTAGAACCTGAAAGTCTCATCTTTCTTCTTTACAAACAATACTAGGGCCCCAGGGTGAATTAATTGGACATATAAATCTTTTATCTAAACTCCTGCAGCTGAATTTTTAATTCAACCAATTCTTCAGGTGTCATTCAGTAAGGTGACTAAGCTACAAGAGGTGCACCCGGAAGTATATCAATGGAAACTTCAATCTCTCTCTCTATAGGCAACCCTGGTAACTCTTTCAGAAATACATCTGGTCAAAAATACATCTGGAAATTCTCTTACAATTAGAAGATTTTTCAATTCTATCCTACCTTGCTTAGCATCCCTTACAATGCAAGGTAATATAAACACCCTTTTCTCAACAACTCCCTAGCTGTCATAGCTAAAATTACACAATTTGGCAAGAAATTTCCCCATTAAAAATTTTCCTCTTATCATCTATTCCCTGAATGGTCACTGTCTGCAAAACTATCTATCTGAGCTTTATGTTCACTTAGCCAATCCATTCCTAAAATTAAATCAAAATCATGAAATTCTAAAGGCATTAAATTCACATCTACATCCAACCCTTTTATTTTTACCATAACACCTTTATACATATAGTGCACACAAACAACATCTCTAAGAGGTGTATTAATTATAAACCCTTTATCTAACTTAATTGGTTTCACTTTTAGCTTACTTTCAAACCTCTTAACTATGAAAGAATACGTAGCCCCAGGATCAATTAAAGCATAAACTTGCTGAGAATTTAAAAATAGTGTACTTGCCACAACATTCAAGACAGCTTGAGCCTCTTTCTGGGTCATATGGTATACTCTTCCTTAAGTTTTGTCTCCTTGATATCTAGGTTTACCTCTCTTGCCACTAGTCTCAGATTGGGTGGGCCTTCCAGACGTGTTCACAGAAATGGATTGTTGTTGGCTCTGCATAGATTGACTATGTCCCTTTGTCTGCTCAACTACTTTACGAGGACACTCTCCCTTGAACAATCCTTTCTTACTATAATAGTGGCATCCTTGACCTAGATACCAATAATCTCTTCATCTATAGCCCTCCTTTCTATAAACATAACATCGCCCTGGCGATGTTAAGCAATCCCCCGAATGTTTTTTCTCACATCTGACACACATAGGATAAGTGATTGTTTTTTACTCTGTAGGGCCCCTAACCAAACTAGTTCTGGATCTCGACTGCCCCTCAGTAGCTCCACCACTAGTTCCATGGTAAGACTCAACTATCATCCTCCCCTAACCAAGATTCCCACTTATTTTCTTGAATTAATTAAAAGGTCCTGTCTTGGTCTTTTTTGGAAGAGGGGGTCTACCAGAAAAATCAACATTCTTTCTTTTACTCTCCACTCCCCAACCTGTTAGCCCTTAATAATGCATGCCTCTAAAGTCTAAGCTACATTAATCAGATCTCCAACCATCTATAGAGCTATCGGCCCTTGTTGCAGATCTTGTTTAAATCCTTTTTGCAGCTTCTCAATCATGTGTTGCTCAATAGAAACATGATAAGGAACAAATATGGAGAGATCATGAAGTCTCTTTTCAAATTCTACAATTGTCATCCTTTCCTGTTTTAAAGCCAAAAACTCATATTCCTTCATCTTCTGATGATATATTGAATAAAACTTATTTTCGAATTCTATTTTTAAATCACCCTAAGTTAACACCTCATTGGCTTTCGTCATGTGTATTGTCTCCCACAATGTCTGTGCACTATCAAAAAGTAACTGAGCAGCACAATCCACTCGCAATTCCTTGGGTACTGCTACATGAGACAATGTCTTTTCTACTTTCTTGATCCGTCTACCAACAATCTCAGCATCTTGTTCTCCCAAAAGGGCTCACATATCATTTCTCTCATGTTTTTTACCAATATAACTTGAGTAACCACTCGGTTTATAGGTGTTAGAGTTGCTAATGCTACGGGGCTACAACCAAGGTTGTCAAAAACGCTTTTTTGGCACGACACAGAATATACAATATAAACTCAGATTGTAAACTCGAATCGTAAGTAAAAGTGAAATAAAGTAATAAACAATACAAATGTCCAAACACTTAAAATACATGATCCAAATAGATTCATACATGGTTTAAATAACTTAAAAATACAATACAATACAATTATGTCCATAGAATTTCATTAACTAAAAATTAACAAACTTAAAACAAATAATCTGTTGGTGTGTCATATAAACTAAACATGACCTCATTGCCTTGATCTTCCTCGGCATGTATCCAGTAGTTCAAGAATCAATATATACACCAATAATGATGTACAGTGCTGAGAATTGAATAAAATACAACAAAAAAACCTACATAGCAGCAATAGATTTTTTAAATGAACTAAAATGAAACTATTTAAAAATTATAAGCAAAATGTAGCCTACCAGGAGATAAATATGAATTTTGTTCATTAGATTTTTTAAACAACAATACCATCATAAGTTGTTCTTTTATCTCATTATTTATCAGACTTTCCAGGGAATACCGAAAGCTAAAGCAACACATACAGAGACCATTAGATCATGCTCTGCCCTTTTGCAAATATTAGAGAAATAAAAAGAGCTTTTAAAGAGAATGGTAGAGCTTGTTTCACTTATAAAACAAGCAATTATCTTGCAACGTGAAACTCCAGTTTGACTAAGATAATATCAATTCCAATAATCACAAGTTGTGGAGTATATTTCTTCATCTTAGATATACTAATATAGGAAGCATGGGCTCGAAAAATACAGTAGAAAGCAACCAAAATTCAGGACAATATTAAGCATTCATTTCATGTTTTGCCCTTCTAGTGGGAATTGCAATAAAAAAGAAGATGGATTTTGAAGCTATATGTGATGTAGATGCATTGTAGCAATCTCCACATTGTTTGCGCCAATAGTTAACAGGATACTCTAAAATTCCTAGCTGTCCAAAGTGGTTGGCTTCAGGATTCATTCAAATTCTATCATGGGATCACTCTTGTTAGAGCTTAAAGGATTCATTTATATATTTAATTATTTGCCGAAACCATTAGATATTTACAAAGGATCTTGGACAATTAAAATTATGAAACCAGAAACTGAAAGCAACCATTTGAAAGCAACGTCTTTGGTACCGTCTATCAGATTAGGACACAAACATGCAAAAATTGCAAAAACCTAATTTGGCAATACACACACACACACACATACAAGACTTGTCAGCACAGTTAATAAGGCATATGAAATTACAAAAGAGAAAAGATCTTATGATTCAGCAAATGAGCAAATGTTAATATGACAGGCACTCAATTCTTTTTTTATATCAAACACTTCATCGCCATGGATGAGGAGGAATAAGAAAATATTAACAGAAAATAATGTGTTTACCTGGAAGATTTTCAGCACGAGTTGCAAGATTAACAACAAGTTCAAGATTATTTAACTGCCAAATCACCCAAAATGATATAAGATTGATGGCCCTCTTTTGTATAATAAAACATGATAGAGAAGGAGAGAATCCAGCAAGCAATCTAGCAAACAAAGCAAAGGAGTGGAGACTGGAAACTGGAGACCGGAGAGGCGGAGACAATCAAATCAAAGGCAAATGAAATAAAGAAAAAAATAGGGGTTTTGAGAGAAAGAAAGAGAGTGGAAGGCATTGGCTTTTGTTGGGTTTAAGATTTGAGAATAAGAGAATGTGAGATCTGCTTCTGCTAGGGTTGATTTGGGGAAAAGGAAAAGGAAAAGGGGGAATTTTTGTGAGACTAACGGGATGGAGAGGAGAGGACTGAGAATAGTGAGAAGATCCCATAGTTTTTGTTAATTTTGTTAAACTTGGTAAACTCAGTCCGAGTTTACCGAGTTTGACCGATTTTAACCGAGTTTGATCGAATTTACTGATTTTTGAATTTTCTACCCGATTTCACATGATATATCTGAGTTGACTTGTAAAATCATACGATTTTACGAGTCAACTCGCGAGTTTAATAACCATGGCTACAACGCTAGTCATGCCTGTTCTTACTGGCCTTACGAGTAGCTCTAGAATAGCAGGATTTATAAGGGGTGTGGGGGCTCTAATGGGAGCTATAGGTGGGGGCACAATTGCCTGCCCCTGATGATGAAACCTCTCAGGTCATACCACTCTAACCTGTCTAGAAGCAATATCATCAGGGAGTCCTAATGACCCTACTTGATGCGAACCTTTTGATCATATGATCAAACAACCCTCAAAAAAGTAAATAAGAACCTAGAAAGCCAAAAAAATAGGTTTGATAGAACCTTAACCTAGAGGTAACCTTGTACCTAAGAACCAAAGGTAATTGAAAAAAACAAGAGATAAACCTGTATCTAAGAACCATAGTTATCAAACCCGGCCCGCGGGTTAACCTAGCTAAGAGGTTGAGTCCCGAGTTACACGGGTTGACCCGGGTCAACCTGGAAAAATAAAAAAAATATTTGAGATTTTAATATTTCATATGAAAAAAATTAAGAAATAATCCATGTGAATATAGATTATGCATGTTGTAAATAATGAAGTTTAAAAGATTATTTTAAAAGGTTTTTTATCCCACATTAAAAAGATATTATCTTACTCTTTCAAGTTGAAGTATTTAAACCAAAAAGGTTTTTTGTCCCACATTAAAAAAACATAACTTTTTTCTTGTGAACATAAAGTATATATACTAAAGGGCTATAAATCTCACATTGAAAAAAATAAAACATTCTTATAGTATTTATATAGTGAACTTTGAAATGGATTAGTAACCGACTAAAAAATATAAAAAAAGGGGGGTTTTGGCTAGGAGAAAAAAACATATTTGAAAAAAAAAAGTCTCTATCTGGTTTTACTGGGTCACTCAAGTTTCAAGTTGACTGGGCAGATCTAATGGTTTTTCCCGAGCCAATTGTAGGCCTGGGTTTTGAATGAAACAGACCCAACTAAGGCCTCAAGTCCTAGGTTAACCCGTTGGGTCGGGTCGGGTCTAATAATTATGCTAAGAACCCTAAGTATGTAAATAATGTCACAAAACTAGTTAATCTTCAATAAACAGTGTACAATCTTTATCCCTATAAAGAAAGGTTGTTTACCACAAATAAACAAAAGGAAAACTCACGTTTATTCTAAAAAAAAATTGTTGAAGTTTTTAGCTAAAAAAACATAATATAGTTTTCTCTAACTAACCTTAATAGACCTCTTTTAGGTTGCAAGTTAATGGACCTAAACTAGTAATCAACTAACATAAGTTCAATAACGAAATAAACCCCAAAACAATGTCTAATAGGCCAAAACAAACCTGAATTAAAAACAATTATTCAACATTAAATAAATAAATCAAATAGGATAATAAAAACAAAGTCTTCATGCTAAAATTTCTCCATATAGCTAGAATCTTCAATTTTCGCACATTCTTTGCAGATTTCCAGTCCTAACTTTAAACACATCATTCTCTCTCATCTGGATGAATTATTGAGCCTATCATATATGATTGATAAGCTTAAGATGTCTAATTTTCAAAACTTAAATTGCAGAACAATTCATGTAACGACTCAGTTTTTTCAATGCCAAAATCGATGGAATTGTTTTTTTATTGTCCAGTTTTTTGATGTTTTTCACCATATCCTTCTTCATGTTTATCATTGTGTTTTGTTCATTAACAAGGCACAATCTACGTAGGATAACGTAAATCATCCATAACATTATATTTCCATACTCATAGGTTTACATTACATCATATTGACATACTCATAAATTCACGTTCCTGTTATAGTCTCGTTATCATCACTAGTTCATACAAGAATGTTGAACAACAAGTTACACAACTAGTACTTTCGTTATCCTGACCTCATGTAATTTCACAACATGACATCATCATAAGATGAATACCTCATATGTATACGCATACACATCATATCCACATGTTCGCATATTCACATCCGTGTTCCATTTCATTTTTTTCATTACTAGTCTTTATAAAAGGGGTCGAATGACTAATTGAGTGATTAACACATTTGTTTATACAAAACTCATATTACCCATAACATGCGAATATATAGCTCTTTTCAAAATATATGAGCCACAAAACGGATTTCCTTATGCGCCATGTTTGTATGTTGTCCCTGTTACAGCACAAGATAATTTCAAGCATTATAGGCAATTTAAAAACATAATAAAGCAATATTAACGTTACATTTCATTCATGGACCAAAAGAGAATAATTCTTTCATTTATCCTTACTTATGTAAATACCACTGTTAATAATTCATCAATTACCGAGGCTAATTACAATACTCAAATTCATTCATTCATCTTGAATATTATTAGCCGAACCAACGTTATTCTCTATTTAAAGAATAACAATCGTAGTTCTTTCATATACTTAGTGTATACAAAACATAGTATATATGAACGCATCATTTCTTGAAACTGACTTACAACTCTCAAATCCGGCTATCCTCTTAGGATGCACTTAGCCGAAACCAATCGTGTATTCATCTCAGTCATCCACTTAGGATACTATTAGCTGAAGCTAGTCATTTATTCATCCCGGTCATCCATTTAGGATGCCATTAGCCGAAGTTAATCATTTCTTCATCCCAGTCATCCACTCCATTCGAATGTCATTAGCCGAAGCTAATCAATCATTTGTCCCGGTCATCCCTTTGGATGCCATTAGCCAAAGCTAATCAATTATTTGTCCCGGTCATCCATTTGGATGCCATTAGCCATAGCTAATTATTTGCTCATCTCAGTCATCCGTTTTAAGATGCCATTAACCAAGGCTAATCCTTAACCAATCAAACGTTCCATAGGTGGTTTATGAAATCACTTTAACGTGGTAATATCCTTAAAATTGCTCATTCAAACGATTCATAACAATTTGATATTTGCTGCAACATAATAGCAAACCCTTCATGATACTCGTACATGTGTTCCATAATAGTTTAACATTCAGTAAACACGATAATAGATCCTTTATAATACACAAACAAACATTCCATAACAGTTTAACATTCAGTATAACACAACAGTACACCCTTCGTATTACTCATCCAACCATTCATGACAGTTAATGTTCAATACAATACAACAATAGATCTCTCGTAATACTAATACAACCATTTGTGATTATCAATATTCAATATAATACAACGGTAGATCTTTCGTAATACTCATACAACCATTCGTCACAATTATATTCAATATAATAAAACGGTAGATCCTTCGTAATTCTCATACAACCTTTCATCACAATTACATTCAATAAAATACAATGGTAGATCTTTTCTAATACTTATACAACCATTCATCAGCAACCTAAATTCATAATAGCCCAATCAACATCTCATAGTCAATTTATCATTTATCGCAAGACAATAATATATCCACCTTAAATAGGTCATTTCAGAACTTGAACATCTTTGTCATTGTTTCAACATTCCTCAAGAACTTGATCGACATTGCATAGTCGTCTCGACAATCATCAAGAATTCAATCAAACACTTCATCGTCGTTTCATCATTTAACAAGGATTTAATAAAAGATCATCATAAGTAAATCATTTTAAAACATAAACTTCATAAGAGAGAAATGTGGACACCACCTACCTGTTCCACCTGCGGGTTTTCCTTATCCTAACGATGGTCTGATCCCAACCGCCCCACCTAAGACATCAATGGCCACAAATTAGTATATTTGCATCCTTAAATCACATTCATCACCATACTTACTTCAAGAAGTCATATGTTCATGTTCAAGTGTTCCATAGTGTACACCATCATACAATGAAATTGTTACAAGCATCTAAGTCATTTCTGATCTGGGAGTCTATTGTAGAAAATCAGCAGTGAAAACTGGTTCGCTGTAACCAACACACTTTCTGCAGTGAATGCTAATTCGCTGCAAACATCTCAATTTTAGTAGCAAATCAAAAATTCAATGTAGAACACACACTTTCAACAGCAAACGCTGATTCACTGCAGACAACTCAGTTTCGGCAATGAATCACAAATTCACTATAGACAACACACTTTCAGCAGCGAACGCCGATTCGCTGCAGACAACATAATTTCAGCAGCGAACTGATGTTCGCTGCAGACAACACAATTTCAGCAGCGAATGTTGATTCGCTGTGACCAACACAATTTTAGCAACGAATACTGATTCGCTGCAGACAACATAAAATTTCAGCAGCGAATGTTGATTCGCTGCGAACAATACAATTTCAGCAACGAACACGGACTCGCTGCAGACAACACACTTTTGGCAGCGAACAATAGTTCGCTGCAAATAACATAATTTTGGCAGAAAACACGGATTCGCTGCAGACAACACAATTTCAGCAGCGAACACCTGATTAGCTGCGAACAACACAATTTCTGCAGCGAATACTGATTCACTGCAACCTACATAATTTCGGCAGTGAATGCTGATCCACTGCAGTCAACACAAAATTTCAGCAGCGAATGTTGATTCACTACGAATAACACAATTTCTGCAGCAAATGCGGATTCGCTGCAGACGACACAATTTCGACTACGAATGTTGATTCACTGCAAACAACACAATTTCGGCAACGAATACTGATTCACTATAGACTACACAATTTCAGCAACGAATGCTGATCCGCTACAGACAACAAAATATTTCAGAAGCGAATGTTGACTCGCTGCGAACAACACAATTTTGGCAGCAAATACAGATTCATTGCAGACAACACACTCTCGGCAGCGAACACCTGATTCGCTGCGAACAACACAATTTTAGAAGCGAATACTAATTCGCTGCAGACTACACAATTTCAACAGCGAATGCTGATCCACTACATATAACATAAAATTTAGGCAGCGAAGTTGATTCGCTGCGAATAACATAATTTTGGCAGCGAATGCGGATTTGCAGCAGATAACACACTTCCGACAGTGAACACCAGTTTGTTGTAGATAACAAAATTTCGGCAGCGAATGCTGATTTGTTGCGGACAACACAAATTCGACACCGAACACCTGATTTGTTACAGACAACATAAATTTGGTAGCGAACACCTACTTCGCTGCAGACAATAGAAATTCGGCAGGGAACACCTGCTTCGCTGCAAACAACACAAGTTCATTTAGCAAGGTTTTCTGAATTCATTCATTCCATGTTTTCATTTACATTACCATAATACATCAACACCACCACTAGAAATTTCATGATTCACAAGTGTTCATTTTCGATCACGGACTTAATTCCCTTAAAGTGTTCATCACGGTGAATTCTCTCATTGTTCCCTCAATCCTTATGGCCGGACATTGCTGCCTAATACACTTAACTACACATGCAAATCATCATATTTCTCGCAAGTATAATCACAATCACAATTCACAATTCATTCTCTTGATTCACAATTACATATGTTCGTTCATCAAACAAACAAAACCAAAGCATTATATGTTATAGTTCCTGTTTCAGCTGCAACATGCTTTCAAGGTTTATTAATAACACAATTTGCACTTAACATCATTGCATCACCTTTCTATATAATTTCATTAATCAAATATGCAGAATTTACATCATCAACATAAGTATGATTCTGTTTTTTATTCAAAAATGTTCCTAGAAGTCTCACAAGATCATCATCCATGCATTGTTTTCACTCTAATTCATATTATGTTCAACCCTCACCATGGTTGGTCCTCCTTTAGGTTCATGCATTCAAAATCGTTCATATTTCTTAAGTAAGGGTATGTGCATGTGCTCATTCATCTTTTGTTCTGCATAAGCATGTTCATTTAGTCAAGATTTATTGAGTTAAAGTGCAAGAACACCACCCCTTCCATTTTTTATTTTTCTTCCCTTTCCCTTTTGTATGAAATCTGGGGTAACAACCAGCCAAGAGAAGAATATTGGTCATACCTCACATTTTTAGACAAATTTTGAGCAGGTCTTGGTGGTATGGTTCTTCCCTCAAGTTTCGGTTTTCTGCTTGGAGGAGGAATGTGTGAGCTGCAGTCATGGCTACTGTCGGTTCTGGAGGAAGGTCTAGGATCCAGCTTCCACTATGTTTTCGGTCACTTCTCCTCCCCTGTAGCTCTCTTCTCACGCAGCACCTAGAAGATCTGCATGCAGCTAGTTGGTTTCAGTCTTTTCTTTTGGGAGAGAGGGATGTTCCCAGCAGAGTTACAACTGGATCTTGGGGAGAGGAAGAAGGTAAGAGCATGTAGCTCGTTTTGGAAAAAGTGTCCATTTCTCTCTCTTTGCTGCATTTATACCCCTTTTAAATGGAAAGGGGTGTTTAGAGGGTTGGATAAGGTTGTTCCCACCCCTCTTTTGGGTTATCTTGGGCTGGTTTCTATTCTCATTCTCTCTTAGGATAGGCCAGTCCAACTCTAATTTTTGTTAGGTTTTACATTATTGCTTCCGATTCAGAAATCGACAATAAAAACTGTGTTGCTTCTGATTCAGAAATCGGCGGCCAATTATGCCTCTGCCAAATCAGAAATCGGCAGCCAAAAACTAAGTCGTTGCCGATTCAGAAATCACATCACAGAATGACATAGTCAATAAAAGCAATCACAACAAGCTTAACTTTCTGGGGATTCAGATCATTATGACACTAAAAAATCCATTCCACCTTCTTCTATCATTCTAAATAAACTTATGGATCATTCTTCCCCTGAAAAGCTAAAATTTTCAACTTAATTGTACCTAAATCTCCACCAAACCTAGTGTTAACTTATGGTCCTAGTATCTATAATTACCCATCTGGCTAAAATTATCACCGTATCTTTCCCCTCCAAACTAATGATTTCACTGTTGTCCAAAACATTTCCCATATCCCACAAACACATCTTCAAAATCAACATCACTCGTGTCCGTATTATCAGCAACAAACCCATCTACATTAGTGTTAACTCACCTAACAACCCTTATAACTTTAAATTATCTTTTCTTAGACCTATTTTTAACCCACCATGATCATTAACATGTTGACTCTCCAACCTATCTCCAAATTCATTGGACATCTAATCCATCCGCTGATTTATAATGCATAATTGAGTTACAATTTCATTTTCTCCTCTTTATGGTGCCATGTTGTTGCTTGCCTCTGATATCCTCAAATTTTAAAATTGGTTAGCTGACAAGAAATATAATGTCTTGTTTCCATCCCAACTTGAAATTTTAGTTAAATTCCACTTGTAGTTCCACGTACGTATGTCCCAAACAATACACGAAGGTCAAGTCTGGATGAATTGACAATTTGACTCTTTGAAGAGATATGTTCATGATTCTATTTGACCTAAAATGTTACCACAATATAGTTCAATGTGTTTAGTATATCCCTGTAAAATTTCAATTCAATCCAATGTATGATTTGACACATATACCTGATTTTTTAAAACTAATCAGCAAACATTTTAAGGTCAAATTCAAACCTCACTTGATTCGTATCAGATAATATGTTGAAAGTGTTTTGTAGTAGGTTCATGGACATTACTTCATATCTAATCCAAATAAATAAATAAATAAGAGACTATATATGAATGCAAGCACATAAGAATGAATCATACATAATTACAAATAAAGACATAAACATCAAATCAAATAATAAACATACATCAATCAGTTTAGGCAAAAAAATAGAACAAAGACATTCAAAGCATGTATCAAAGTACACCAAACATAATTATTAAAAAAACAAACAAAGAAACCTTAACCCTAAACCAAGTCCCTATTGGAGTTGTGATGTGTATCAAATTACAACATTAATAAATCCAATTGAGGTGTTAATCAAGTCCATTGCAAGTCCAAGAACAAAATTGACTAAAGAGACTTTGTTGGGTTTAATGTTTCATATTGTCTGGTTTTATGATATTGAGCATAACATCAAATCTGACCATTCTATCAAGTTGAAACTTTACCAAGTAATTCCAAAGGTGTTGTTTTATATTGGGATAAGATTTCAAGTCAATCAGTGTTCAATAAAGCAATCTGATACAGGTTAGAAGTTATTGTATGAAAATTGCATTATTTTCCTAATAGGTTTGAGATTATCTTTCCATATGATTTTTGGATTTTATGTTTAGCAATGATTTCTTATTTTATTTGGAGACATATATGGCAACATATTACTTATATATGTTTGCAAGGATTCCATGTGCTACAAAGATTACAAGATCAATAAGAATTCCAAAGTTGTCAAATAAGAGAGATCAATATTCCTCATTCTACAATGATTGTTTAGATACAAACAAGGATGTTTCTTAATGCTTTGGGGATAAATAAGTGGCAGGGAATAGGAGGTGCATTGACAGCAAATTCTCCTTTAAAATCAAAGAGACAAAATTCTCCTTCAAAATTCTCCCTTAATTCCAATGAGACTATAGGTGGCAACTTTTTCTTAATTCTAAGGAAATAAATGATGGCTACTACATATTACTTAAGAAGGGGATCAGACATGATAATATTATTGCTGGCAAATTTATTCAGCTTGATGAGAAAGACTCTCGTATTCTTTGGTTATGTGACGAACTAAATTGACTTATAAAAAATTACTTGGCATTGTGGTATCTTCCTTATAATTCTCATTCACGAATTGGTATTCGTAGGGTAAAAGTTCTTGTTCCAATAGTTTTGGAGCCCTAGGATAGGTTTTCATTATATCACACTCATATTATATTTATTTCAGCTTTTCAGGTTTTGTTGTCAATCTTGTTGCAGGTTACATGGCCACGTGATTATTAGGTTCACATCAAGTTGTCATCCTGTCGTAGGGGACATATCAGCAAACTATATGTAAAAATAGTATATATATATATATATATATATATATATATATATATAAGCCATCGCCTAGTTTTGTGGTAACTATAAACCATAATTGGTCTTTAAAGATATTATGGCTATGTTTGTTTCCCATAATTCACTTTCCGGAAAATCACTTTCCAAACTTTTCTGTGTTTGTTTGCTATTATAAAAGTTGGTCAACGGAAAACACTTTCCAGTCAAAGGAAAATTTAGCTTGGTTTTTAGGAAAGTGTTTTCCTGAAAAATTTGGGCAAAAAACAATTTCCAGAAGTTGTGAAAAATTTAGAAATGTCATATTATTTGCTGATTATATCAAATTTGGTCCTCAAACTTTTGATTGCTATATATATTTTGTTTTGAATATTTATTTTTCAATTTCATCTCTTAAAATTTAATTTTTATATTAACTTTGGTCCTCATTTCTATAATTGTTATTTGCTTTTCCCTTATCTTTTTTCTTTGAAATTTTTTATCTATCAAATTTGGTCCTTATTTTTTTTATTGTTACTTATTTTATTTGAAATAATTTATGAAATGTTAATTATTATTATTTTAATTTCTTCATCTTTCATTTTTTTATTTTTTAGATTTGATCTCTATTATTTTGATTATTATTTATTTTATTTGAGATAATTTAAGAAATTATATTTTTTTTCAATTTCATTCTTATTCAACTTTTTAATTTGTAAGATTTGTTCCTCATTATTTTAATAAACTTGAGAAAAATAAAATATTAATAAATTATTTTTCAGCTCATTTTCCATAACATAACCAAATACTGGAAAGTGTTTTCTAACTTATTTTCAATTACACTATCAAACATCAGAAAATAATTCACTTTCCCGGAATTTACTTTTCTGGAATTCATTTTCTAAAAGGAAACTACTTTCCAGCAAATAAATGGGGCATATGTAATAGGAAAGATAACAATCTCCATATACATCATACCTAAAATAAGTTGTTTCATGTTTAGTTTTTTATGATAAAGGTACCTATTATTCTTATATGTTAAAAGTTTTCCTAAAGTCATATATGTTCTTTTTTCTATTACACTACCAAACATCAGAAAATAATTCACTTTCCCAGAATTTACTTTCCCGGAATTCACTTTCCAAAAAGAAACTACTTTCCAGCAAACAAACGGGGCATATGTAATAGGAAAGATAACAATCACCATATACATCCTACCTAAAATAAGTTGTTTCAAATTTAGTTTTTTATGATAAAGGTACCTATTACTCTTATATGTTAAAAGTTTTCCTAAACTCATATATGTTCTTTTTTTTATTGAAAGCAAAGAACTACTAAAACCTATAGTGATGATTTGGGATTTGGACCCATAATAGAGCGAGCTCAATCCTCACTTTTAGAATATGAGCGTTGAACCCCAGAGGATGGTGTCAGTTGATGGCTAAGGTCCTTTTCTAGATTATATGATTGAAATAGGCCTGAAGGCTTCACTCTAAATGGGCCTAAATGAGACCACATCAATCCAGTTCAAATTCATTCACCACATCAAAATATCAAACTAGAAACACACAAAATAAATTAACACACATCAACATGAACATAGAAAATCCAAATCAACATATGAATATTTACATATAATTAATTAAAAAACATGTTAAAGTTTTACAAATATTTACATTTATAATTTGAAAAGATATTGTAACCATAAATGACATTGTTTCTTAAAGGCAATTGATTAGATAGTCGAAATAGTAGCTTGAAAGGGTATTTTTAAGGTACCCTCAAACCTACAAGTCTATATTCACAAAAGAAAAGAAAGGAGTTTTGATGCTTGAAAAATAAAGAGTTGCATATTAATAACTTTTATTACCTATTAAGGAACATCTTAGTACAATGCGAAACAACAATTTAGTTATCATGTATTGATTAATAAATATAAACAATTTATATGTACCAAAATTGCAAGGGAAAACATTATATATTAAAAACATGATAAAGTCTCGTCAACATTCAAGGATAATACCCAGTGACATTTTATTTATCCTAACTGATTTTATAAAAATTAAAAAAGGTTAATACACAACATAAATTGCAAGAGAAGATATTATAGCTTGAAAGTATTTTGTACATAATGAAAATAAAGTCACGTATTAAGTGATTCTTTTATCTATTCAACAAGATGAAAGAATAATAACCAACAGCAAATCATTTATCCTAAGTTGATTTTTGGATAATAAAAATAATTGATACACAACCAAATTGCAATGAAAAGCATAATTTATAGAAAATAAAATTAAGTAATTTTATTATCCGCTTAAGGATAATTCCTAGTGATGGTTTATTTATCTCGTGTTGGTTTTATGAATAATAAAAATAATTAATACACAACATAAATTGCTAGGAAAAATATTATAGCATGAAAATATTTTGCAATATACTAAAAAGAGAAAATGGTGTATTAAACGATTCTATTATCTATTAGACAAGATCATAAGATAACACCCAGTGATAGTTCATTTATCCTAGGTTTATTTTAAATTATAAAAATAGTTAATACACAACCAAATTGCAAGAAAAAAATATAATAACTTGAATATATTTTGCACATAATCAAAATAAAGTCACATATCAAGCGATTCTATTATACATTCAATGAGATCTAAGAATAACACTCAATGACAATTTATTTATTTTATGTTGATTTTTAGATAATAAAAACAATTAATACTACCGAAATTGCAAGGAAAATGTGGTAGCTTGAAAACATTTTGCACATAATGAAAATAAATTCACCTATTAAGTGGTTTTATTATCCATTTAACGAGATACAAGGATAACACCTAGTTATGGCTCATTTATCCTAGGTTAATTTTTGGATAAAAAACAATTAATATGAAACCAAATCAAATCACTCAAGGCCAAATAAATATGTATACATATTCAACACGCATAAGAATTTACATCACGACCAAATAATTATGCTCGAGTAAAATTGTTACAACTCATTCTGCTAACCTCATCGCGAGATATTAATTTTAATCTTGTTTCACTTTGAAAAATAAATTCATGACATTTCAGGTTTCTATAAATTGATGTTTACCCCAAAACTTTAGATATTTCATCACATATATATTAAATTCAATGACATATAAAAAAAATATTTAAAATAAACAATAAAATACATTTAAGGTTCAAAAATGACCTTTGAAATATGTCATGTTGAGGGTAGCAAGACATTACTAGAACTAAGCTAGGATAGGGGTGAGTAAAACAACTAAAAAATTGATTAAACCGAGAAAATCAGAAAAAAAAACTGAAAAAACCAAACCGTGAAAAAAACCGATTAAACCAATTAGAATTTAAAAAAAAACTGACTGGTTTGGTTCGGTTTCGGTTTTATAGGCGTAAAACCAAACCGAACCCAAACAAAAAAAAACCGGAAAAAAACCAAGTCAAACTGAAAAAAAAACCAAGCCAAACAAAACTGAGTCAAACCGGAAAAAACTAGTTTTTGTTCTAAAATAACTGAACCAAAACCGAAACCGGTTGATTTGAACTAGTTTCGATCTGGTTTGGGTTTTTTTTAAATTCAATTTGGTTATTTTTTTATAAAAACTAAACTGAACTGAAAATTATCACCCTTAAGCTAGGCAGCGGTGGCACGTGACATGCACTTGCCCGTGCATGACTTGCACTCCGACGTAGGGGTTGTGTGTAATGATTGGGAGTGCATGTATCTCAAGTGTCATTAACAATACCTGCAAAGGTATTTGAAAGCAAATCGCCTTTTCTGGATGATTTAAAGTGGGAGTATGGTTGTGATTTGGGGTTGTTATGTGGTGGTTGAGATGATGGTTAGGGGGTTGATTCAGTAGTGGATTACGGGGTTGTTTTGGGCTGTAAAAAAGAGGAGAAGGGCCGAAATTCTTGTCTAAAAATGGAGGATATAGGGCTGTGTTATTAGTAAAAAGTGGAAAGGAGCTATGTTGATGTTGGAAAAGAAAACAAGGGAGCCGATGTAATAGATATATATAAACTATTTTTCTTGAATTTTGATATTTGAAAAATGCTAAATCATGTTATGAATTTTTTTATTTATTTTATTTTTTATTTTATACAAATGTGATTTTTGTTTGAGAAACTTGGTCATATACAATTTAAAAATACTTAATGTATTTTTTGAAGAATTTTTTTTTTGTATTGTTTTTACAAGAAAATTGGTTTATTTAATATCAAAAAAGCACCTTGTATAAAGATCACAATTTCAAGTATTAAATAATAAGGGGCAAGAAAATTAGAAAGATAAAAAAAAATGCAAGTAGGTCCCTTGAAGGTATAAAAATGAATAGGATATGTTTGGCAAATACCAAAACAAAAAGAAACATTGTTGGAAAAAATAGCAATGTGTGTTTGTAAAGCACGCTTTTATCTAAGAATCAAAGGCTTAAAAATTATTTTAAGACTGTATTTGTCAAACGTGCTTTAAGGATAGAAAAATAATTTTTTTTCCTTTGAAAAATCCTGACCAACCAAATACATCCTTAGGCCTAAAGGACTCAACCCAACCACATGGGCTACGCTTCCTCTTCCAAGCCCATAAGCTCAAAAAACAGGACCCATACACAGAGAAGGAAGAATGAAGATTAAAAAAGAAATTCATTTGAATATTTCCAAGAACACTAAAAACATTCAAATTAACCCACCAATGTAAATTAAATAATAGACCAAATTTGGTTAAACAAAAGCATAGAAAGATGCAACATCAAGATCTAACACATTATCATCCATCAAACCACAATATTAAGCTCTAATCTTCACAGAAAATAACCCGACAATGAAGAACCCGAACCTAGACATTCAAGGGTTCTAAGTATCGATTGATACAAAATAAGTTTTAAATACATAAAATAAAGGCATATAACAATCATGTATGAGTTATAGCTTTGATCGAAGCTCATTAGAGAGGCTAAAATTTCAAGACATAAGAAAACAAGAAAACATATATTTGGGTTCAAGAACATCAAGAACATGAACCTAGAAATTAAAAAAAACCTAGAAATACGCAACAGCAAACCAAAACTCAGAATAACACCCAAAAACCTAGAAATAAGGCTTAAACATGGTAGACCTGACTTCAACATGTTTATGAAAACCCCTTAAAACTTCAAAACATTAATAACAAAAAATAATACCAATGCAACAATATCTTAGTTTAAAAACTTTATAAACATCCTCTCTTTTGTCATAAACATTATTATATTGATTTGACAAACATTCGTAACCAAAACTTGACATGAACCTAGCCTTTTTACACTCAATAAAACACCAAAAAAACTTGCAGTCATAATCTTGACCAATCAAAAGTCTTAACATATATAATAGAAAAGAATCTAAACAATTAAACTTAACTTCAAGACATTAAAAATATACATTTAAACATGCTAACACATGATTTTAACAATCAAGAAACAACAAGTTAAATACTCAAAACCATTTTTGAACTTACTTCCCTAGCAAATTTTGAACTTACTTCCCTAACAAATGCATATCACATCCAAGAACAATAATATACTAAACATGGCTTGTAAACTGAAATGAAATCAACATAATCAATAACAAACAAAATAAAAATATATATATTAACATTGAAGACATTAAAAGAGAGGTGTGTCCATTGCGCTACATCATATCACCAAAGTTTTAGGTATACCTTATTGGATAATGTAACTTTCTTTTTCTAGTTTTTTTTTTTTTTTTTTTTGCTTCTTTCCTCTTATTCTCATCTCCTTAGCTTGTATGAACTTTGTTTCCCTCCTTTCTTCCTTCAAATTTTCACATGATTTGCTTCATTTTTCTCTTTATTTACTAAAGAATGCTTCTTTATTTTCTCTCTAATTTTCTCTTTGTGATTTCTTTCTCTCCAAGTAAACCTCCTTTTTGCTCAATCACTCATAAATGATTAGGCTAAGTACTTTGTCAAGATCATTGTGGAGATTAAGTCATAAATATATCATTGTTAGACCTAAACCTTGTAAAGGAGATGTAAATCTATCATTATGAATAAACCATACTTAATTTAAAGTTTCAGAACTCCACATTCATTGATTGGAAGGTTAGCCCTTGATTAGCTTGAATCTACCAATGAAAGGGTGACTGATTGAGGACAAGATGTTCTTGAGTTCATTAAAGCAAATGCGATGTAAACGTTTGATAGAAGTAATTAATCCTTGTAGAGAAGATATTTCTCAGTCAAGTAGTAGTGGTTGGAGCCTCTAAAGTGGTCAAAGGCGCCAAGTTCATTCGCATGAAGGTGGCATCTCGATCAGCCATCTCAGCTGAAGAAAAAAAACACAAGGACCAAATGGCGTGTCACTTATTTTTTTCATTTAAGTTAGAGTGACGTGTCGTTCATTTAACCCCTAAAAATTAAGGTTTTTAAATAGGATTTTAAGGAAGTCTTAATTTAGTCCTTATTCTTTCAATTTTAGCATATGCATCCTCAATTGACCTTGAAACTTCTCAATTTTTGTAATTGCACTCCTAGAAACCTTGGTTTAAATCCTTTCATTTGAGTTTCTTTTACAACTTAGTCATCGGTTTTCAAATTATGCAATTTGACCCCTATCAACCATCAAACTTTCAATTTCTTTCAAATTGACCCTTAATTTGATAAATTTCAATCCTTGAATTCACGTGCCTTCTGCACTTTGGTCCTTCATTTGAAATTCTTCAATTTAACCCTCTATTAGCCTTCAATCTTTAAGTTTCTTTCAATTGAACCCCTAGTTGCACCAATTTAGGCTTTCAAAATTTTAATTCCATTCATAATCTTCTATTTTTTGGTGAATTGATCTAAATTAAGCCTCTAAACATAATTTTTCCTCAATTGGGTTCTTAATTAAATCCATAAAACTCATTAAAAGTATAATTAAGTCGTTAAATTTAATTAATTCTTTTATTTTTCCGCAATTGACTTTTAAACTTAATTAAGTTCTTACAAAGTCAATTAAACCTATTGTAGTTAATTAAATCCTTAGACTTGATTAATTCTTCAAATTTTGGTCAAGTTTGGATTTCAACCTCAATTTTCTTTCTATCTTCATCTCATCTTGTTAAAATATCCCCACTCTGGTTGTTCTTCTAACATTTTAGTTTGTTGCAACTCGAGAGCTCATCTCCTCGTGTCGAAATATTTTTTATTTTTTATTTTTTTGGATTTTTGAATAAAAAAGAAAAACAAATATGCATTTTTGTAAAATAATTTTGAGGGATCCAAGTTTTGGGTTTATGAAAAATTTCATCCTCAAGCATTTGGTTTTAATTTTTTTTATGATGAATTTGGTCCTTATTCTTTTTATTGCTGTTTTTTTTAATGCTTTTTTTATTGCATTCTTTTTTTTTCAATTTAAACCCTTGGATTTTTTTAGTTGAGAATTTTTCTTTATTGTTTTTTATTTTTTATTTTTTTTGTCTTTTATAGGGTTAGTCTCGGCCTTATGGTTAGGGTCATGGGTTTCAAAGTTTAACACGAGTTGATTTTGATCTTTTTTTAGGTCCTTTCATAAAATTGATTTATTTTCAATTGTCCTTCGACATTTGATATTTCTTTAATTGGTCTTTGTGCTTTTATTTTTTTTTCACTTTTCTTTATGTTAAGTTATCTCAATACTAGATTGATTCAAAATTTTCTTTTAATTGCTTTTTTTTTAGGTTATGTTTGTTTTCCGGAAACTGGTTTTCAATAAACCACTTTCCAAACTTTCCTGTGTTTGTTTGCCATTAGAAAAATTAGTTAATGAAAAATACTTTCCGGTCAACGAAAAACACTTTCCAGTAAAAAAAAATTGGCTTGGTTTCCAAAAATGTGTTTTCCTCTTATTTTGGGCGGAAAACACTTTCTGGAAGTTGTGAAAAAATTAGAAAAGTTATATTATTTGTTGATTATATCAAATTTAGTCCTCAAACTTTTGATTGCTATATATATTTTGTTTTGAATATTTTTTTTTCAATTTCATCCCTTAGAATTTAATTTTTATATTAATTTTGGTCCTTATTTTTATAATTGTTATTTGCTTTTCCCTTATCATTTTTTAATTAAAATTTTTTATCTATCAAATTTCTTTCTCATCCTTTTGATTGTTACTTATTTTATTTGAAATAATTTATGAAATGTTAATTATTATTATTTTAATTTCTTCATCTTTCAATTTTTTTTATTTTTTAGATTTGATCTCTATTATTTTGATTATTATTTATTTTATTTGAGATAATTTATGACATTATATTTTTTTTTAATTTTATTCTCATTCAACTTTTTAATTTGTAGGATTTGTTCCTCGTTATTTTAATAAACTTGAAAAAAATAAAACATTAATAAGTTATTTTCCAGCTCATTTTTCATGACATAACCAAACACTAGAAAGTATTTTCCAACTTATTTTTCATTATACTACCAAACATCAGAAAATAATTCACTTTCCTGAAATTCACTTTTCAAAAAAAACTACGTTTCAGCAAACAAACGGCGCCTTAATTAATGTTTTTTGTTCCATTGCTAAGCTTTTTTATTAAGAGTTTTGCTTCAATGTCTTTTGGGATTACCTTTTATGCTTGGCTATAAGTTTTGAAGATTAACACGAATTGACTTTGATCTTTTTTTTTTGTTTTTTTAAATCAATTTCATCTCTCAACATTTAATTTTTTTAAAATTAATCTTCATGCTTTTCTTCACTTTCCTAATCTTGTATCATAGTTGTGGGGTTAGCAAGTTAATCCAAGTTGATCTAGATATTTTTTTTTATTTTTTTTTAAATTAGTTTCGTCATTCAATAATAAGTTTTTTGATAATTGAGCTTCATGATTTTATTTGATTTGCTATCATTAACAATGTTTTTTTCCTTATTATTGGTATGGATTATTGTTTGATTGAACAACAAATTTATTCTAAAAAACAAAGTTACAAAATACAATTGAGTATACGGTATGTGCTGCGAGATCAAATATCTTAATCTTAGTTATCTCTTGATCAAATATCAATTTATTTAGTTAAATTCATGTATAAATATTTTGATTTATTATTGAGAATTTTTTTATATCCAAAAACATGTTTGGAAGGCTTGTATACTTATTTATTTTTGTTAAAAAAATAAATTTTAGTCCTACAATAAAGCGCGAGTCATATAACTAGCCCTCTAATATTTGCTGATGTAAAAAAAAAAAGATTTCCATAAATATAATCAAACAATAATGTTGTCCTAATCAAAATACAAATCTCGAGTGTATACTTATAACTATTACATAAATTTCTCTAAGAATAAAAAATACATTACTTTAATTACATTAATTTTACTCCATTATTACTCTAAAAATATTATATGTAGATAAAATAGAAGAAATAATAATATAATTAATTATTGAATATTGAAAGACATTATAAGTGTCAAATGATATTATAAATATCTCTTAAACAAAACAAAATAGAAAAATGATACTATAAATATTCATTGATTATTATTTTTTATATAATATAATTGTTGATCATAAAAAAATCTGGGAAGTATCCATTGATTTTATAAATACACATTCATCAAACTTTTATATTGTTATTTTTAATTAACCTTATAAAACACTACAAATGTCTACTGAGATATAAACAATCATTTGTAAAAGTATTTAATGTAAATCAAATTTGTAATTGCGACTTTAAATGTCTAATATAGGAGGATTAAAAGTTACATGAAAGAATAAGTCCTTATTTATTATGGGTGGCATTATTCTCACTTTACAATTTGTTATTCTCAGTCCATCATTTATTAAATATATTTTTTATTTTAACATCTAAAATTCTTTTTAATCTTCCTTAAAAATAAAAAAATATATAAAAAAATTATTTTTTAAAAACTTTTTTTCTATATAAATAGAATATCTCAAGCTAACTTACGTGCACTAAACTATGCCGCTACACCCTGAACAAGACTTACAAAAATTACACCTTGTGGCCTGTAACCATTAGTTTTAGTGGGCAAAGAGAGCTGAACTAAAAACTGCATAGAAAGCATACCTTTATTTTACCAATTCAGTCACCCACTGATAATTAAGATTTTAAAAATAATATATATTTTTAGTTGATAT
>Ga0325414_1000796_pt1 | contig 27975 bp, 9 predicted proteins | sample PopdelMetagenome_8_FD_206183 | JGI IMG/M metagenome (GOLD analysis project Ga0325414, IMG submission 206183) | Populus deltoides microbial communities from Bellville, Georgia, United States - Leaf-PdKOR-R3 | ecosystem: Host-associated > Plants > Phyllosphere > Phylloplane/Leaf | place: USA... | reverse complement strand
TTTTTAACAGTCCCCGGCAACGGCGTTATGTTTTAAAAATACAATTTGTCCCCAAAGGACGTAGCGTGATGGCAAAGAGCTTGAGATTTACACTGCAGGTCTCGAGTTTGAGTCAGGCGTGCATCTCTTGTAAGAGCCCGAGACAGTCGGGGTTTTACTCGCTCACCTAGACCCATAAAATGCACTTTTCGGGAGTGGAATTTCCTCGAATTCAAAAAAAAAAAATGAATAGCAAAATGATACTACTTAATTTTTAAATGTGAAAGTTAATACTCAGTTATTCGAATAACATGATGTTGCTATCACTTTCGCCATAAATGACGAATTGGTATAATCTAGGAAACAATGAGTCGAGAGCTCCAAGAGAAAAACCCACGCTACTTACGTTTCCATATGGTCATCAAGAGTCTAAAAGAAACCATTTCTTGCACAATTTACTTGTGTTTATAAAAATTCTTTATTTGTTTTTGTTTTAAAAAGAAATTTGTAATTGCTTCCTAAGTTTATATATATTTTAGAAATTAATTTCAAATAGTTCTTGCATTTTTCGAAGTGGATCCTTATGTAAATTCCTATTAGCATCTTTCACCTGATGTGTATTTTTTATGCCATAAAAGTTGCAGTTGTATTTGAAATTGCTTTTTACTCAGAAATATATTAAAATAATATATATTTTTTTATTTTTTAAAAATCATTTTTAATATCAGCACGTCAAAATGATCTGAAAACATAAAAAAAATTTAATTTGAACTAAAAAAATATAAAAAAATTAAATTTTTCAAAAGCGCTTTTAAAACACAAAAACAAACAGAAAAATTTGAAAAAAAATGGATGGAAAAGTTAATGACATTAACAAAAGGACTTGATGGAGAATTGTCTAAAACATTTATGACCGAATTGGTAGAATCTACAAATTTAGGATTCAATCGAAAATAAATAAATAAATTGAGAATTCCCCAAGATTTTCTTTTGCGTGTATTGCCTGCCTGCCTGCCTGCCCAGGTGACGGATATAAAACAAGATATAGCTGGATGGAAGAATCATGTCATGTGGATTAGCTGAAGAGGAAAATAAAAAAGGAGATAAAAATAGTATATCTATGCACTATGCACGCTTTCAATCGCCAGCTCGTCTAGTGACTCACTTTCAAAGTAAGCCTCACACTTTCAATAGTCCGCTAGTGACTCACATGGGCACGTCATGTGTGTGAGATAAAATAAAATTAATTAGTCCACATTAATCAACATCGTTCATGACAATATTTATTTTCAGCAACTGCTTGGATAGATGAATCCCAAGACGACTCCTATATTTTATTTTATTATTAACATATACTAAAAGACTTTGGGATTTAAATATTTTATCCTTTTACAATTTATTTTTTAAAGTTTTTTTAAAATTTATTATTTAATATTAAATTTAACAAGTATTGAGTTTCATAATTTGTTTCAATTTATTTTCTACCGAGTTATCCCAATTTATGACCCGATTTTAATAGGTTAATCCGGGTTGACTCAGCTTATTTTTTTGTTTCTTTTTTTTTCAATTGTTTTTTTTCTTGACTTCATCTTTCAACATCGGGTTGATTGAAAATTTAATTTCATATTTTTTTTATCTGCTTTCCATGGGGTTATTATGGTTTTACGATCCATTTTGCGGGTTACCCCGATTGTCTCAAGTTTTTTTTCTTTTTTAATTTATTTTTTTCAATCTTATCCTTTAATATTGGGTTGATTGAGAATTAAACTTCATAATTTATTTGGTTTGCTATCTATGAAGTTATCCTAGCCTTATGATTCGGGTCATGAATTTGTTTAGTTGACTCGGGTTGACATGATGGTTTTTTCATGTTTTTTTTAATTTTATTTTTTAACATTGAGTTGATTGAGAATTAAGTTTTAATTTTTTTATGCGGTTATTTTGGTTTCATAATTAATGTTTTGCAGGTTAATTTAGGTTGATTCAACTCATTTTTCTAATTGAATATTATTTTTAATTTTATTATTTAATATTTGATTGATTAAGAATTGAGTTTAATATTTTTTTTATTTTTTTATAAAATTATTAGAGTTTTAAAATTTAGATTACAGATTTAAATGTTAACCTAAATTAATTAATAATTATCTAGTTTTTTTTTTTTTACTAATAGTCGAATCACCTTTAAAAAGCACTTACGTGCCTTAAGCAATGAATTGTATTATATATATATATAAAAGTATGCTATAAACACACACACACACACAAAAAAAAAAAAAACAATTTCAAGAATACACATTATTAATCATTAAAGCAACAAGATCCATGGACATATTTCATATTAAAAAAATTAATTTCCCTTGGAAAAACAATTTTCAAAAACAATGTTAACTAGAATAATATAATAATGGTTTTACCCCTCTATCTCAAAAAATCTAATGCTGGTTTCCAAGAACGTTAAATTTTTTTGACATGACCCTTATTAACAAATTGACCAGAAAAAAATAAATTTTTCTCCTTCTTGATTGAATAGTACAACGATCAAAATAATATTGAAAGTAAAAAATTTAAACATAGTATAATTTTATATGTTTACAGTAATTTTTTAGCTATTATAATATCAACTGAAGGACTATTTGGTATTTGATCAGATATAAAAAATTAATAAACAATTATAATACAATTTTATTTTTATTTTTTTTGTTAATGTGATTTTTCTTTTTAATTTTATTTTTTAATAAAAAATTTTCTTTTTATTTTTTATATCAATTTTAATTCTCATTCTTTTAGTTTTTTTGCTAAATTAATTTTTCATTTCAATTTCACTCTTTGATCCAATATAAAATTTATTTTATTTTTAATTTTTATTCTTTCAATCTCTATTTTTATAATCTTTTTGTATAATTAAAATTAATTTTTGAGAATTGGGTTTCATGGTATTTTTAGATAAAATGCTTTGGGTCTAATGATTTGGATCACAAGTTTGAAAAGTTAACATGTGTTGATTTTTTTTAAAACATTTGCTTTATTTTTTTGTATCGAATTATTACAGTCTCATAACATAGACCGTGGATTTGACAAGATATCCCGAATTAACTCAACTCTGATTACTAGTATTATAAGTTTGTCGTGCTAACTTAGATTGATCATAATTATTTTTTTTATTCAGTTTCATTCTTTTGTATTTAATGGGTTGTGAATTGAGTTCTATCATTAATTTTTTTAAATAATTTTTTTTCAGGTTATCTTAATCATATATTTTTTTAAAATTTGATTCATTTATTATTATTTTTTATATTTTATATTTAATTTTAAAAAAAACCAATTTAGATCTATACTCGAGCTGCATATTTTTCTAAAAAACACGTTTGCAATACTCGATCCAGTTAGTGCTTATTAATAGGTAGCACTGCTAGCATGGATCAATTGAACTCATTTTCTGTAATTCATTTCTCAACATTGAAGTAAATAATTCTCATTAATTAATTAAGACAGTACAAAGAAGGCGTGGCATTGGATCCTAACATCAGGCACCCAAAACACAAAGCAGAGACCGAAGACGTACGTGAAGAAGAAGAAGATTAGTGTCAAACTGTTCAAAAAAAAAAAAAAAACAAAAAGGGGGAAGAAATTATAACTCCCAATCTCATAAGTGGGTAGGGGTCGTAGAGGATAAGAAAGCCATTTTCTTTCCATGATTCCTCCTACATACGCTCTCTGCTTTGTCTTTTCTCTTCCTCACAATTGCCCCTCCTTTCTCTCTGTGTTTGTACAGCTTATAAAATAAATAAATATTATCTTTGAACAATCCCCCATCTTCTCTCTTTCATCCTCTCCTCCGAAAACCACACTTTTTTTCTTTTTATGTCTGGAACTAGAATGTTGTGGAGATGCAGGAAACTCAAGGACGCAACGAATCCTCTGTTACTCTCTTCCCGTTTCGAATCCCCGGTCCGTTTCTCAAGAGGAATCTCCACGCACTTGAACTACTTAAACATCGGGTGTAACCGCCGGAAGGAATCATTGATCGGAATCCAAGAGCGCTACAAGTGGGAGAATTCTAAGGACGACAGCAATGTTCGGAAAATTAGGGCAGAAGCGAATTGTCCGAGGTGCTCTAAACACATGGATGTGCTCTTCTCCAATCGGAGTTTCGTATTTAGTAATAATTCTAATCTTGATCATCATCATCATCATCATCATCATCATTTGAGTCGCAATAATGATACTGCTAATAATAATACTAATAATACTACAACTGCTGATACTGGCGCTTGTAATGGAAATGGGCATAATAATAATTATCAGGCTGTGAATTTCTGTCCTAATTGTAAGACAGCCTATTATTTTAGGCCGGATAAGATTGCGCCGTTACAAGGCAGTTTTGTTGAGATTGGTAGGATTAGTAATAAGGGGAATGGGAGAAATGGGAATAAGGGAGGTAAGGAAGGGAGTAATGGTGGTGAAGAGGGGGCGGATTATGCCAATGTTACTAATACTATTAATAATAGGTTAAGGGTGTCGTTTTGGGAAACGTTGAGGTCTTATGGAGGGGATCCGCCGGAGAATTGGCCTCAGGGGATTCCTCCTCCGCCACCCCCGGGTGGGAATGGGTTGGCTGTGCATACGCCTCCTGGTCCGCCGTTTGCTCCGGGGGTTAGCGTGGTTAGGGCTTTTAAGCCAGGTGGAGAAAAGAGTGGAGGTGGTGGTGGGAATGGAGGTGGTGAGAAGAATGGTGCTGGATGGGGTGGGTCAAATTTGGGGAAGGAATTGCCGACGCCAAAGGAGATTTGCAAAGGTCTTGATAAGTTTGTTATTGGACAAGACAGAGCAAAAAAGGTTTGCTTTTTTTAACTACATTTCGTTCGTATTTGGGTTTTTGATCTCGCTAGTTGGTATTCGGTTGCAATCAGTTTCTGAGTTTCGATGCTTATAAGTTTTTTGAATTATTAACAGATGTTTGTTGATTATGGTTTATCATTGTGTGTCAAAGATTTCACACTGGTATTTGGGTACTTATGAAGGCTGTCCTGTTAGAGTTTTTGTTGCATTGTATTTAGAAACCCTTTTCAAATTGTCTTGTCAAGTCAATCATCACCCCTTTATTCTTTCTTTTCATCTTGGATTGTTTTTGATGAATGTGTCATAGTTGTTTGTTTTCTGGGACATTGTCGTCATGATTTTGTTAAGATGCTTGTTGTATCAGTTGTTTGAACCAACATAAGCGAAGTGCTCTGGTAAATTGAATATAGCATGTTGAAGATATCAAATGTTTCTGGTTTGGGGAACTGAGTGATAAAACATCATTTATTTAACAGACTACACTGTCAGTTTCCTGAAAGCTTGTTTTTGGATTCATGCTTGACATAGCCTTGAGCAGCTTGTAGTCTTTTGAGAGTACTCAACAAGTGATTGTTGTTTATGTTGTAGGTGCTTTCTGTGGCTGTCTACAACCATTATAAGAGGATTTACCATTCCTCGCGGAAAGGGTTAGTTTCCAGTTACATTCTTGTCTTCTCATAATGCTGCTATTGAAATAATTGAACCATAGAATTGATAATGATTGGTGCTTTATTTCATTACCTTGAATAGCAACATTTAGTATATTTTTAATTGCTTTAAAAAAGTGGTCTCAGATTATCGCAGTTAATTGACTTGTGAAAGAATACTGAAGTGATGTATTCTAATACTAGGCCTGGAGCAGAATCAGGAACTTTGGAGGCTATAGATGATGAAGACAATGTGGAACTGGAAAAAAGCAATGTACTCTTGATGGGCCCAACTGGCTCAGGTAATGACTCTACACTTTCTCTATGTATTTCAAGTCCCTGTGACTTGCTGTGAAAATCAGTGCTTACCACATTGTTATTTTGTTAGTCCTGCTTTCAAGCTTCTGAATTCTGGACTTCTGTTCTAACTTATATATGAAATAGGGAAGACATTGTTGGCAAAAACACTAGCACGCTTTGTGAATGTGCCATTCGTGATTGCTGATGCGACAACACTAACCCAGGCAAGTCTGCTTTGTATTGATATCTTACTTCAAAGACTAGAAATACCTCATGGTTGTTTTTATTTCACAGTTGGTATTGGACATTCACATAAAAAATTGAGTATTGGACATTCACATAAAAAATTGAACTTTCACATTTAGGCAATCTTGAATAATCATATGATTTCTTTGTTTTCAACATGCCTGCATATTTGATGTCTTTCATTAAATCTAATCATGTTTTATTGAAAAGGGAAAATTGGCACTCTCATTGATGGAACTCATTTGTTTCTCTCATATCTTATTCTATCCACAAAAGGGAAGGAAGTCCTAGAGTAGTAATGTGTACTTATATCCCACTGTTCGAAGTAAAACTGCTGGGTGTCATTTTAGTTTCTTTTGTCTTGCTATGTATTTTTCCATGGTCACATGATTCTTGATCTTTCTCTCTGTACCTATTCGCAGGCTCATTACTGTTTAACTGAATGAGGCAACTAATTTTTGCAGGCTGGTTATGTTGGTGAAGATGTTGAATCAATATTGTATAAATTACTCTCGGTATATCTCACCTTTTATCTTTTGAACTTATGTAAATTCTCATTGTTGTTTCTTAGCCTTGGAGTTGCATTGTCTATATGCACTTGGTGCCTATTTGTAGAGGTTCAGTTTCACCAGTCCTGATTTAAGTGAATTTGTGTCTAATTGTGCCTTTGCTATACATTATAAGATACATGTATTTTCTTGACGGAGGAAGGAGGTTGCCAACGATAATTACTGTTCTTCAAAATAAATGCCTTTATGAGGCAGAGGAAATTATCTCACTTAGGAAGCAGCAGTGGAATTCATCAAAGAACTTACTAGCTAGAAATAGAATATTTGGTAATTATGGATTTTGATGTTAAACAGCCATGGACGCATTGTAGTTGTAGGAATTAACACTCTAGGTTCTAACCAAGGTTATCCTGGCCTATGAAAAAATGCTAGCTATTTTTTTTTCCTATTTTTTTAAAACAATAAAACTCTGATGAATAAGAGTCATCAAGGCAGTCACAGCAGCTTGTTAAGAAAAATTTGGATTTTTTGGTACCGTATTTGAACTTTTTAGGTTCGATTGTCTTAATTGCCGGGGCCTTGAATACTTGAAATATTGTGATAAATAAAGAGGGGGAAAAGTAATTGCAATGCTGATTCATACAGGACCATTTATGTTTCTACTGAAAGGACATAATGGGAGACAAAATATTGAACTAATTTTATTGTTAAACATTCTTGAATTTGTTAGTTGTCTGAGAAATTTTAACTCAATTAATGTTTGTTTGAAATTGTGTTCTCTGCATTTTTCCTACTGGAGGCTGGGGTTGCATTTAATGCTCAAAAACTCATTCTGGATGGGTTTGGGTAGACTTGTTCAGCTAACACTAGCATAATCCTGTTCCAGAATTGTTTTTGGGTGGGCATTGACTGGTTTCCATCTAGTAATCATGTTCCAGAATTTTGCAGCTCTTCCTGAATTAATCACAGTTCCAGTTTGATCGATTGTTACCTTCGATAAAAGTTTTAACTATTGTTTATGCACATGTACATACAAGTCATTCAAGTTTTAACTATTGTTTATATTTTGTTTAAATATTCTTTCTTCCAGAAATTGAACTTATAGCATTGAAATCTACTGAAGTTGAGATTTTTTCCCTTCAAATTACATTTGTATAAAGTGCAATCAAAGCTATGATCTGTCCCTTTTAAGTGCACATAGTTGTGTGCTTCAGTTCATGTGTTTATTTATGAGAGGAATAGCCCTTTCAGTTGTCTCTAATAATTTTTTCGGGTATTTCATGTATTCATTCATCTCGATCCCAAACTTTTGCTTTCGTGCATGAATTCAAAGAAGTCTAATGTGCATTGATTCAAAGAGACCTAACATGCTTTCCTCTATGAACGCTACTATTAATCATTATTCAACATTTAACCATCTTTATGGGATGAAATTCTTTTTACTGGAATGTTGGCTGCAACTCATTATCAAGCATTTGAATTGTGTACTGACTTTATATCTGATGGATGTTTATCCGAAACAGGGTTTGCCTGGAACTAACATTATAATTATGCTGAAGTGTCCTGTTGTAGCAAACTATTCTCTGTTAAGCAGGTGTTTTTTTTTTATTATTTAAAAGTTTGATCAGTATAGTTTCTGTTCATGCTTGCTTCACATAGTGATGTTTTTATTTTGACGCAGCTCATTCCCGAACACATGCTCTCACAACTTATTAGCTGAATTTAACAAGAATGGAAAACCCTTGACTTTTCTCATATTACAGAACTTACATAGATTTCCTTCTTGATTTTAGGCAGCTGAATTTAATGTGCAAGCAGCTCAACAAGGAATGGTCTACATTGATGAAGTTGATAAGATAACAAAGAAGGTTCTGTTAATTTTCCATCTTACCACTTAGTTTATGTAACATTCGATGTACACAATCTCTTAAGACTTAAATGTTGTGACAATTTTGCAGGCTGAGAGCTTAAACATAAGCAGGGATGTTTCTGGTGAGGGTGTCCAACAGGCATTATTGAAAATGCTGGAAGGAACTGTGAGTACATGAAACTATACTGCTTATCATTTGTTTACTAGATATCTTGCTACTGTTTCACCTCTGTGAGGCTGATTGCAGAAATTTTACTGAATGATTTGTATGAAATTGTACTTGTCCCATATGATATTCTTATTGTTCTGGCTTCATTTAGTTGCTGTTTATATAAAGATATTTGGATTCCTTACCAATTATGCTGATTATAATTTAAGATATCATGCTGGATATATCATACAAGTCAGAGGTGACATATTGCAATGTAATGAATCTTAAGTTAATTGTCATAAAGTTTTGAAAGAGTAAAAGGTATGCTGGATATATCATATTAGTCAGAGGTGAAATATTGCAATTTAATGAATCTTAAATTAAATGTCATAAAGTTTTGAAAGAGTCAAAGGTAACCTCTTCATAGAGACCAGTAGACTGGTGAACAGGAGTACTCTTTTGCAGATACCTTTAACAACAGAGTTAATTTGAAAGAGTGAATTGGAGATGGTGTAAGATGAAAGAGACCTTCGATGGAGTCCATAGGTGGACATTTAATGGGAAGACATTTTTCATTATAGGGATGAATTCCGTTTTTTATTATTGGAATGCTTGAATTGCAGGTTCAGCTCTTTTAGGAGAATGAAGTAATTGATTCACTTTTTGGACAGAAAGGGGTCAAACAAAAAGTTGGTTGATAATTTATGATCTTTCAGAAAGCTTCAGGGAGAATTTGAAGTTGAATTGCTGTTAACTTTCTGACAATAAGGGATTGAACTTTGGAAGTTGGTTTAGTAACCCGGTATGCTTGGAAACCCCTGCTGAGCTTTAACTTCAAAATTTGTGGTAATTATGATGGTACTGTGCTACTTTTTTAATTAAGAGGAAGTTCTGCTCTTCTGATGTCAAGATGATGCAGGATCTTAATATTCTGCTCCTAAACACTGAGGTTTACAGAAGTTATAGTTGGTTTTGGGTGTAACTAAAGAGATGTTTTGTAGTTAAGGTAGCTTTTTTTAAGGATAATTATACTATTCAGGAAGTAAACAAATCAAGAACTAAAGATCTTCAGGAGAACACGATTGGTAAAAGGAAAAGAAACCTAGAATCACACCAAGGATCCTAGAAATCACTCCTAGGTATTCTTAGGCATCACACCTATCAAAGTTTGCTGAAATTTCTATAACATATATATTCCTTCCTTTAAAATTGGGATTATGAGTTCTATATATGGATAAGCCAATAAGGAGGTGACTTGTGCAGGTGTTTGAGGAGGTGCAGCATAGCTAGTGTTAGCTGGCCATTTAACTTCTTAATAGTGAAGTGGTGAAGTAGCTAACTAGATTTTACAAAATGACAAAATTACTTCGAAGAAAACCCCCAAATCCTACACTACTAGTTAACTAAAAATCTTATTTAGACAAGTTCTAGATGAGATTCTAGCCAAATAATGATGTTGATGCAGACAATACAAGAAGCAGAATTACTGTATTTCTATGTGGTTTTTGTAGACAAGGGTAATTCTGTAATTCAGATTTCTTGGAAATATTCAAGGTAAGGTTTATTTCTATTAGCATTTTATTAGTTCTACAAGTAAACAGGTTTTTTAGGTTTTTCCTATTCTAAATATGAATGATACTCCCACTGGTCAAACATTGTTTCATGAATATGAGGCTCTTATATTCAAGTTTTGATCTTAACTTTAATTGAAGTGCAGGGACCTTTTATGGCCACTCAACAAATCTCAATGTATTGGTACTAAATTAATGTAATAAACTTATCCATGATAGATTTGAGATCAACTCTTCAAATTCAAGAGATGATAGTTTGATTCTAACAATGGTCAAAAAGTCTCCATTGCTTTGTTTGTTTTTCTTTGTTGAATGGATTACTTGATTTTTAGAACGGAAAAGCTCTTTGAAAGTTTAACCTACTCAACTGCATTGTAAATCATACCTAACTATAACTAATCAGAATATAATCTGTTTTAATTACTATAACTAGCCAGAATACAATTAATTTCAGTTGGTTTTTTTTTTTTAATCCTTTCCCAAAATTTAAAAAATCCATATCCTTCATTTTTTTTTTCATAGAAAATCCATGACCTTAAACTCTATTATTTACCATTTCTCTTTATGCCAATTCTCATCTTCCTTAATAATTTTAAAAGGAAAGACATAACAGGGTGTGATGCGTGATGTGTGCTCATTTTTTTGAAGTTGTGTTATAAAGGCGCCATGCATTAGAACAAAGTGGTGTGTATTGTAATCCATGTTTTAAATTATATTAAGAGTAGTTTTTACTTAACTAATTGAAAAAAGAAAGACATAATGTACATTTAAATAAGGGATAGTTATAGAACCACGTAGAATTACCAGACTAAAATTAGAATGTTGGGACCAAAGTTAGTGGGTAATGGGGAGTTATGTTTTTTCCCTTGAACCTATATTTTTAGACTCGATGATAACAAGGAAAAGTAAAATGTGTTCTTAGGTATCCATTTATATTCGAAAATTTTAAAAGATCCCTCATGCCATCACCTATTCTCTAATGGTTAGGAAATTGAGAATTCAACGCTTTATCATGTTCCCTAAGGGCACAAGTTAGCCGAACCAAGTATTATATTATATATAATTGTTGTGTCAACAACTTACTGCTTTCATTGGCTTACAATTTAAATTATTATTTTTATCGAAATCACTTTTGTGATCAAAACTTATCATGGTTTCTTTGACATGGCAGTATAACTTCTTGCTTATCATATTCCACTTCTGTTTCGAAGCTAAGAAAGATGATTTATTATTCTGGATGTGAAAAACAAACAAAAAAAAAACAGCATTGCACGATTTTGCTTTCTGATAACTAAATCTTTTATGCTTCGCAACCCTCTGATTACATTATATTGAGGAGTTGGTACCCCTGAAAAAGAAATGAATTCTAATATGTTGACAGGTATTCAGGCATTTACAGTTTGCTATGCTACTGACATCATGCAATTCTATAATATTCCTAGCACATGGCAAGTCCTATGGTTGTAACTTTCTTAGTTGACTAAGAAGAATTTTTCATCTGCATTTTACACTATAAGTCTTGCCCATAAAAACTTAATTTAGGTGACAAAAGACAAGGATTCAGTTGCCACATTTAACAGTGTTTTTCTTATAGTGGTTATCTGCAAACTGCAGGTACAAGTGTGAGTTTACTGATGGGTTTTTGTGAAACACAGGTTGCCATATAGGCTTTGCGTGTTGCATATTTTTCATTATTGTTTTCCTGTACCATATTTTTGTTGTTTTGAAATTTTAGTTACTGTTGCTGCAGCACTTTGTGAACAGTTTGCTGCAGAGGTTTACATGAAAATCTTTAGTGGTTGGATTTTTTTCCCAGAGATATTAAAATTGTTATAAAACTTCCTGTTTCCATATACAAGAATGTGAAACTTGTTATAAAATTGCTAAAGCAGAACTTCCTGTTTCCAGATAGTAAATGTTCCTGAGAAGGGGGCAAGGAAGCATCCTCGGGGTGATAACATACAGGTATATGGTCTCAAAATGGTTCTACTTTTCCTTTTCGTCCTTGAATTTTTTGTCATATGCAATGTGTCCTTTATGAGGTAGAGTCTACTGCTTGAGAAATGCTCATCCTAGAATCTTCTTATTTTTGGATTGCTGATAGCTTTTATTTTGTTGGAACCAGATTAAGCATTATTGTACTCCAGATTTCTAACATAGCATCATTTTATTTATGCATTCCTTTCATTGAGCTCATGAATAATTTCTTTTATATTCTTTCCTCCCAAGTTGGAAAGATATTAAATGCTTGCTTAGATTTTTGGTTGGGACCTCTTATGTATTTGCAGCATCCTATTAATTCATATTTCAGAAAATTAATAATAACCAGCAATGATGTTGCCTTGTGAGGATTATTCACCATCATCCTAATCAGAGAATTGGAACTATTTTTGTCTTGCTGCTGCCAAATTTAATCATAAATTCATATAAATGTTCTGCAGATAGATACAAAAAATATCCTCTTTATATGTGGTGGAGCATTTGTTGATCTTGAAAAGACCATTTCAGAGAGGTAATTATCTGCAAATATAGTTTTTTTCTGTTTCAGGGTATCTAATCTGAAAATATTTCATGACATTTTATCAGACGACAAGATTCATCAATTGGATTTGGAGCACCTGTGCGTGCTAATATGAGAGCAGGTGGAGTAACCAATGCTGCAATCACTTCATCTTTGCTAGAATCTGTAAGAATGAAGACCTTCCTATGTTAGTGAAATGGGAGTTTAATATTTATAGAGTTTCTACCTTTCTATGTAATATTTCAAGTTTTCAACATAATTAATGATGTTAGTTGTTAAGCATGGAAGGAAGTTACTGGTGAAACCTTTCCTTAAAACTTGAAAAGTAAATTTTGCATTGTCAGGTTGAGAGTGCTGATCTTATTGCTTATGGCCTTATACCGGAGTTTATTGGACGCTTTCCAATACTAGTTAGTTTGGCAGCTCTAACTGAGGATCAACTTGTTAAGGTAATACTCTGTTATACTGGAATTTTTTTGTTTTTTATTTTTTATTTTAATACGCCCTGTGCCAGTCTATATTTGTTATCATCCCATTTTGGGCTGTTTGTGAATGACTAGGAACCATTCAGAATGTGAGAGAATAAATTAGCAACTGAATGTAGGAATTTATGATGTTACAAACATGTAAGAGAAGCAGTTACATTCAAACTCTAATTATTCACACTACTAGTTTACTGAAAAGAAAAGAAATTTCTTTAAGCTCACTCGAGTTTGCTAATTTAGTTTGTGTTAGTAAGCCTCGTTTTTTTTTACTTTGATTTTCATCATCGCCCTAAGAAGTTCAAGAGTGTCTTTTCTAAGATAGCAGTATATATTTCTGTAGCTAGGAAATTACTGACTGACATTAATATTTGGGAAATTTTCTTTGGCTTGTAAAATTTCACCACCCATTTTGGTTTGATTAAAATGGAAACATTAGAACACCCCTGCCCTTCCAAATGCACACCTCAATCTGTGCTTATCATATATTTTGCTTAATGCACTTAATATTCTTAGTTTCTCCTAGAAATGAGCAGGCCGGATTTGAAATTATAGTTTTCATTATAAAACATTTTCTTGCTAACGTAAATTTCTGGGCTTCTCTTTACAGGTCCTCATGGAACCGAGAAATGCCCTTGGTAAACAGTATAAGAAGTTGTTTAGCATGAATAACGTACGACTCTCTCTCTCTCTCTCTGATCATTTAGTAGTTAAATTCATTTGATTACTTTTGTGTAATGGTTATTTACCACTTGTATAATTCCAGGTGAAGCTACATTTTACTGATAAGGCACTAAGACTAATTGCAAAAAAGGCAATGGCTAAGAATACTGGTGCCAGGGGTTTAAGATCCATACTTGAAAGCATTCTAACTGAAGCCATGTATGAGGTATGTGTTTCCCCAAGGCTTATAAGTAGATATTATCCACCATCTCTATAAAGCATTTGATTATGGATATTGACATATTTAAAGGTTTTGTTGCTTATTTGCTTCAGATCCCAGACATCAAAACAGGAAGTGATAGAGTAGATGCTGTTGTAATTGATGAGGAGTCTGTAGGTTCAGTGCATGCTCCTGGAAGTGGTGGGAAAATCCTGCGTGGAGATGGTGCATTGGAGCATTACCTAGCAGAATATAAGGTAAAGAATTTAGTGGTATGGTTTCAATTTATAGATTAGTCTACGACCATTGGTATGCTTTTATCTGAACTATTTTGTGTTATTTAATAAATCATTATTGTGACAGGAACTGACTGAGTAGAATCTGTTGGTTGAAAGTCACTTCTAACCACCCTTCATACATTTAATCACCAGCTTCCTTGGTTTTCTTTTGAATAGTATTTTGCCTGTTGAACAATGGACTTTATCAGACAAATTATTGCTTAGTTTTTAATCTATATTATTTGGGATTATTCTGGTTGACATGTGTTTTTGTACTGTAAAAGACTACTAATTGAGCATTTCTTATTTATGTTATAGGACACTGTTGAGGCAGCTGATGGGGAGTTGCAGGACACTGAATCAGAGGTTTCATCAAGAGCAATGAGCATGTAGCACTACTACAAAGATAACTGTTAACTTAAATTTACAATTCCTCTTTTTATTTGTAAAAATCAAATTCATGATTGGATGTAATAATCCCTTGTAAAACAGCATAGTTTCTGGTTGAAAAGTTAATTGGATAATAGGAAAAGTAAATGAGGAAAATACGTAGGACATTGTACAAAAGTTCTATTCATTCTCTTTAAGGAGACCTAATTTGTCAATTTTCAATTTTATTTCGTGTTTCCACATACGCATCTCCTTTCACTCCCCGCTGGCCATGCTCCAGAGGAATCTAAAATCCAGGCCATCTAGTGGAGCTATGAATTATGATTTCATCATGTGCACTAACTTGCCTTGCAGAGAACTTGTCGTGGATAACTCCATGGAGGTTGGATTTCTGTCATGTTTCTATTTTCAGTAGCTGTGCATGGACACAGAAGAAGATTTTGAAGGTGCCTAATGCCCTAATCAAGCCAAGAACTGGTAAGATGAGTCAATGCTCATCCCAAGAGGTAATTATTCCTTTGATATAAGACGTTCTGGCATGATGTCAGGTACGGCTTCTACCGGCAAAGGAGCTTGAAGTCTAAAGCGTTTGACCTTGTGTTTGTAAGAGGTATGGTTAAATGAAAACTGGTGTTCCTTTACCTGGAAATTCTGTCATTTTGACAGGGGGTTAGGCCCCCAGTCTAATAAGTTGGTGTTCCATGAATGTCAGTTCAAGATGCACCAAAGGATCCTCCCCTGCCAGGATTCGTGGCCCTAGTTGATGCTATGTTCTGTTTTATCACCTCCTTCCTGCCCCCTAAGCTAATAATTTGAGAGTGTGGGATTCATATTTGTGCACTTCGATTTTCATGGCTCTGGTCTTCTGTTTTCACTATGCTTTCTCTCTAGCAAGTATCAAAACTTGTGAGAATCAAGATTTTGTTGTGTTTATTATTAAGCTCAATGTTGAGTCTAAATACGCCAAACAGTGTTGGAGTGATGCACGCAGTCTTCACAACGGTTCTCCATTTCATGTATTTTGCTGGTGATTTGAACCCGTACGATGCTGATAGAGATGGCATCAATGTTGAGATGTTCTATGGATGAAGTCATAGTATGTTGAACCATACTAATATTGTCTGTTTCGGAAAAGAATCAATAGAAAAAGAAAGAATTTGAATTAATCACTATATTTTGCGAAACAAACAAAAAACTAAACGAAAGATGAAATATAAATTATGGATCAATTAAGCTTTCTTGAAGACTTGCATAAAAAAAAATACAATGAAATAAAATTTAATCCTATTTATAAGATTATGTAAATATTTCATTTCAAAAAAAAAAAATCAAAATAATTAGGATTTTTTTGGAGATTGGATGGAGATACTAATTCATGATCTAGCATATACATAATGAATACTTCATTCTCGATTTTATGAGAATTTTTATGAAATTTTATTTTTCCAAAATGTATTTTAATTTGTGACCTAATTTTATTTCTAATGATTGATTCAACTTTTAATAAAAAAATGATGTGTCAAGGTTATATTTCATAGTCTGCTTATGTGTTTTCCTTTTCTCCTCCTCTGTGGGTAGTCAAATTGGACGGACCACTATCAAGTTTTGTTTTAATTTGGGGCTACCCTGATGGATAGATAGTTTCTGATCCTGCAGTAACGTCTCACAAAACATTGCTGTGATTTTTGGTGATTCTGCTTTCATTTTTTTAGTTCTTGTTACCCCAATCCATTTGCACTAACATGTCATCGTAGAATAGCCTAAAGAGCTGTAAAGTTCTTTGAAGTTACTTCAAAATCAGCAAAATCACTTGATTTATTCATTCTGTTTTGGTTGAAATAGCAAGTATGTCTCATGTTATTTTAAAAAAATTAAAATAAATTCCATCATGTTCATATCTTAGATCATTCTGAATTTTTCTTTTAAATTTCGATCCACATATTCCAGGTTTATTTTATTCGTTTTGTTTTAGATAAAAGTTTAATAAAACTAAAATATGATTTTATTATTAATTGAGTAAGATAAAAAGACTAAAGTGTATTTGGCTTGAAGATGTGGTGATTTGTTTTCAAAGGTACAACATCTTTTAAGTACAAACCATATATCTAAAAGTTAAAAAAACATGTTTTTTATCCAAAAAAAAACATAATTTACCTCTCATCCAAACATACATTAAAGAATCTTCTAGGCTCTACCTAATGACCTATCCAAAGAAATAGATATCCAAAGAACCTTTTTCCTGTCTAGCTGAAGGAAAGGACACAATACAACTTAGTCCATCAGCTACATGATTCTTCTTGATTATCTGAGCCAATAAATAAATTTAAGTTAACCATAAATGAGCATTGCTTGAAATATAAGTTAATTACTTGGAAAATATAAGGCAACATTTTACATTTCAATGTAGCAACAATTCGTTAAAGATAAGTTAAATCAGGTAATAACTTTTATTGCTTGTATTTTTAAATATAAATTCTGTTTTTGTATCTATAACATTTGAATTTATTGAATTTTTATATTAATTAGTTGCATGGGGGGAAAAATTTAGCAATCATACTATAAAGTATCAAAAGTTTGCATTAGTCAAAGTTAAATTACTTTAGGTTACAATTCTCTTTAATCTCGACTATTTAAAAATGCTTTAAATTTTAAAATTATGTTTAGATGCTTTATATTATGATTGTGTTGTATAATTTGAATTAATTTATTTTTAGATTTGAAATGAAATCATGTATGTTGAAATACAAATACATATATAATTCATGATCCTGAAATAAAACGTTGAAATGCTATAGAATCAAAATTAATTATTCCAATAAGAAAAACAAAACGCCAACAGAATAAAATTGACTATCTTGATTTAAAGTGAAGTTTGTTGGTGGAGTGATTATTCATGTAATCTTCTTTTGAAGATAACAAAAATTGTTATTGTACTATCAAATTTGTTGATTTTCTTCTTTCTTTTTCATCATTACTTCAATTATGGGAAGGAATGTGGAAAAAGAAATAGATCCACTTGTTAAAATTAGATATATGGAATTTCTAGCTTAAAAAGATTTCAAAATGATATAATTTTTTCAAAAAAATATTGAGACAATGACTTCTTAAACTGTCCTAGGTCAACTTTAGCTAAACTGCAAAACCGATGATTTAAGTTATGGATCCAATTATATTAATAACTTCATCTTTTTGAAACAATTCTTGGTTTAATTATATCAAAAAAACAGATACTTGCAGAAAAGCAATCAAATAAAATTTTAAAAACAAATATGATCAAGATTGGCAATAAAAAACAAATGTTTGCTAATTTTATAAAAAAACAACTATAATCTTATTTGAAAACAAATTAAAAATTAAATGATTTTTAATAAAATAATATCTAAAACATAAATGATATTCTTAATTAATAAAAGAAATAAATAATATAATATAATTAATATATTTAAAAATAAATTTTTAAAAATAAATTTAAACTAAATAAAAAATATTAAAAAAAATCCTAGGCATGCATGTCTGGGTGGCCTATTGCTCCTAGTCCATCAAAAACTTGTCAGGTCGACCATCGCGACTTGGTCTATTTTATTTTAATTTTAAAAAGGATGAATGAATATTGATTTTAGAAAATATAACAAATGACGTATCATTTACATGCTTAATTTTCAACCACTGGAAAGGTGGCTGGAAAATCTAAAAGACTTAAAAAGCCTAAAAGAAGGGATGAATTAAGGCTTTATATAAGATTCTAACACTTTTTTAAAAAATTTCTCAATTACTTTAAAAATGCTAAAATTCACACAATATTCAAAAATAATTTTATCTTTTTAAATTCGACAACAAGAACAATTAATCAAAGCACAAGTAAATTGAGATAGATTGAGAGAGATAAACACACTGATTTTTATAGTGGTTTGGACACCCTCCTTCTCTACTCCTCGAATATTTATTCAAGTATTCACTATTACACAAAATACTTTTAAAGGGAGAGACCTTAACAATTACACAATCTTTTTCCAGTTCAAGATTTAAACCCAATTCTTTTGCGGGCTTGGGAACCAAACTTTTATCATAATCTTGTTATGGGTTCATGATTCAAAACCAATCATTTTACATGCTAATGATTAAATCTAACTTAACAATCTTTCTTAAGGAAAAGACTAGAACCTCTATCTAGCTTATAACCAAATAAATAACAAAGTGATTTTAAGTGCCACTTATATTTTCATAAATGATATATCTCTAACAAGAGAATAATCACACCTTACTCAAGAAAAGATTACAAAGATGAAGCTCATGTATATATGGAAATGTAACATAACTCAAAAAGATGAAAGAGAGATTTTGATGCAATTAAGATTTAAAGTTTTTTCAAAAGAATGATTAAAGCTTTTTTGAATAAGAGAAATCCAAAGCATCAAGATGTAAGATATAAAGATATTGAAAAGTGAAGAGAGATCTTTCATGAAATCAATTGATTATTTATAGGAAAACCCCATTCCTAGCCATTATTAATCAGAGGAAAAGGGAGAAGAAATTCTTGATATTTAACGTCACACATTCATATTTTTATATATATATTAATGAAAACAATAAAATGAAAATATACTAATAATATGCTTGGTTGAGAATAAGTTTTAAACAAGTTTTATACGAAGAACATATCAACAAACATGATGAATTTCATGAAAAAAATCAATCAAAAAGTCCAAGAAGAAAGCAAAGTGAAGACTTAAATTAAGTGTTCATTCTAGTGCTCATCTTAATCTTTATATTATACTTGATAACATAATTAAAATGAACTCACACACTTCACTTTGCATGTTTTAAAGAATTGATAAATAATATGATATAATATAAGATAGACAGTTCTAAGAATTCACTAAGATTAATCCGTTAAAACTAGAATTTTATAGATACTAGTTGACCGTTTGATATGACCAAATAAACTAGTTGACCGCTTATTCATTAGTGATGAACACTTGAAAATTCTTTAGAAACTGGTCAATTAATTAGCTTGACTAATCTAAACCGGTAGACCATTTCAGTTGTTAATGGGATTATAACAGTTATTAATGACTATATTTTTTTAGAAACATATATGTAGCTTACATAATTGCAAAATCAAAGAGGTATTCCAAACATATATTATCTATTGGAAGAGTAAAAACACTTCAAAATCATCAATTACTCTAATTGATGCTATTAAACCTTCATAATCTAGCACAAAAGTATTCAATCTTATTCTCACTATACTTAAACACCTTCAAACCCTGTAAGTGTTATCTTATGAGATATAAATATATTAGAACTTTCAAGTGTATTATCCACTCTATTGAGAGACTTAGTTGTGATACCAAAATCACTCTTATAAACTTTTGAGAGTTAGGTAAAAACTCTTGGTATTGGTAAAGTACTTTTACCAAGGAAAGATCTTGAAGAGGGTACATCTTCAAGTGAAAAAAAATCTTAAAAATGACATATCTTCAAGTGGTGTAAAAATCTTGGTGTGGATTCATCAAATGGCTATTGTAGTCTTGAACTAGGACTAGTGAAGGAATACAATACTGAAGTACGAGTTAGTATTTGAGATGTGGATGTAGGTTTGTCAAACCATGTTAAAAACAAGTTTTCATACTCTCCCTTATCTATTTACTTTAAACACTTTAATTATATTGTTGATTATTGTGTTTATTTGAAGTAATTTGTGTTATTTGTAGAAATTAATGATACACCTAATTCATGCCCCTCTTAAATGTTAAGTTGTCTTAATCATTGAACAACAATTATAAGGTATTTTTAGGAAGAAAAGAATTATTGCTAAAGGATGCTAAAAAAATGAGTTTGCATCTTAGCTAAAATAGCTCTCGAGTGTTTAGTAAACTTGTTCCAAAATAGATATAAAACTTTTAGTGTGATAAAAAAGTGCAAGGACATATTTTTCACTATGTATTAATTTTGGAAATGAAAATATTTTTATATGAGAATTTGAAAATAAAATATTTAAGGACGAAAATTATTTTTGTGATACCAAATTTAATTCCATAAAGATTTGATTACATATATATTAAGCTTAGACATCTTCAAGCCTATATAGCATCCAAGGAGTTTATATAACATTCAAACGAGATGTAGAAATCCCTACAACATTAAATTCTTGGACAAGCATATTAAATCAATTAATTGTTGTTATCATCAAAACAAATAAGCCATATGTGATTAAAGATCTCAAGGCTAATAATCTTCTTGTTTTGATGATGACAAACAATAACAAGCAATAAATAGATAAATATACCAAATAAAATTATGTTCCTCCTATCACAAGCAATATGTGTTAATATGCATCATTAATAAATAAAGCTCGTCTTATCACATGTAGTTCTAAACAAACCCAAAGGGTTATAAGAAAACCAAGAAAAGATTGAAAAGCATAAAATGGCTAAAAAACTCTAGTTTGAAGGTAATTTTTTTTTTAAAAAAGTAAAAAGATAAAAATTTTAAAATATATATTTTAGGGTAACAAATGGATAAGCAGTTTGAAGGTGGAAAAAATTGATTGAAGCGGGACTTAATCACACAAATTAGATGAAATTGAGAAGTTTAGGAATTCAATTATACCAATAGAAGGCTTAACTAGAGAAGAACATTGAAGATTAGGGCTTAGTTGTGGAAAAATGTTGAAGATTATGATGAATTTATAAAACTTAGGACTTAATTGAACTTTTGATATTTTTTTTTGATCAAATGTAAGAATTGTATAGATCAAAAAGAAGCTAGAGACCAGCAATACAAGGAAAAGGGAACAATGTCCCTGGACCAAAACAAAAGCAAGACAAGCTTGCTGAACCGAAACTTTTGATATTCTTGATTGGCTTAGTTGCAGGTTTAATTGGAAGAAAAATCAAGTTTGGAATTCAATTTAACCAAAATTGAAAGTTCTAGAACCCAATTAAACTTTGGTTTGGCTTAATCAATTCCATCAGGGTTACAATCGAAGAAAATCAAAGTTTAAGAGTCACTTCAGGTCAAAATTACAAGAATTAAAAGTTCAAGGACAAAATAGAAAAATTATAAAACCAACGACTAAAGTGTAAAAAGCGCCAAAAGCTAAGGGTCCAATTAAAAATTAAAGGGGGGGGTATGGTTGAGATGATTTCCAAGGATGAAACTAATTGAGGGTTTAGTAATGGAGTTTCAAGAGATGGGAGACCAAAATTGAATTGGAAAATATTGAAAACCTTAATAAACTTAGGGTTAAAATCTTTAATGAAACAATGTGTTTTGAGTAAAATAATGGGCAATAAAGAGAAATAATGTCATTTTGATTGTGTTAAAAAAAATATGTCATTTGTATGCCGTTCATCTTTCTCAAATAATCTTATGGAGCCTGGTCGAGTTCACACCTTTCGAGCCATTGTTCACCCTAATCTTTGAGCCAAACCATTTTAAAACTAGTACATTCAATGACCTTGATATCCCATTGCATAACTAGAATTTTTTAATTTATTAACAAAATATTTGTCTATGGTTAGACATTGAATTTGCCAGGATAAATTTTACTGGTGGACTTATAGACGGTTACTGTTCATCAAAAAAACTTCTTGTACTAAAAAATTTATTTTAAAGTTATTTTCACCTAAAAACACAAAAAAACATCTCGAGAAAAAAAAAATTATATAATCTCAAATCAACCTTTGATTGATAAAAAGAATACCTACTCTCGATCAACGTTTTCTAGCAAAATACTTAAAAATACCTAAATAAAATTCCCCTCATCAAATAAAATCTATTGACAACAATATCAACATATTTTGTTGCCAAAATATATCCAACCAACAATTTTCCCTTTCTTCCTTTATTTTTCAAGGACTCAATCATGTCTCAAATTTAAGGATTGAAATATAAGCAAAATAAAATTTTAGACCACAAACTAAAAAAGAAGTCAATAGAGAATATATGGACATAACTAAATTTTTTCGCCCAAATTTTAAAAAATACATGCAATTTTTTTTCTTTTTTTTACTTTGGTTTTTTTTTTCCTATTAATTGTGTATTTATGCTTAAAATGAAAACTTTATCTTATTAAATTGTCCTCTAATCAAGTTTGAAAATCTAATAAAAACCTTTAATCCTCAAGATCATTTAAATAGAAGAAATAATAAACTTAAAAAACACACCACAAAACAACACATGCAAGGATGCAATAAAAGAAGTTTGATTGCAAGGATGCAATAAAAGAAGAGAAAAAAAAAAAACCCCTACAATCCACGTTGAAAATGAAGAGAGTGTACAGTACAACGGTACAAGTAAAATCACCATAACTTTTAATTTATTTTGAAATTATGATTATTATTATTATTATATATAGAGGTTTGTACTTGAGACATTTTATGAGAAGGGGGAAATAATACCAGTTGCGCTATGGCTCGTTGGCAAAAATTATGTAGTTTACAAATATATTAATCGGAGAAGGAGGAGCCACAAACTGAACTAAGCTGCATAGACTTGAAGAGATTATTACTCAAAGTTATAGTGCTTGTCGACACCAACTGCAACATCCCAAGTGCAGCTCATTCCTTTTGGGAACTCAACCAAATCACCGGCAGCAATCTCAACAGGCTCTTCTGCCCCATCAGGATACACCTTTACTTTGCCTTCCAGAAGATAGCATGTCTCTTTGGCAGAATATGTCCATGGAAATTTGCTAGGAGGACAACCCCACCTGTAAAAAATTGTACACAATCAACATCCAAATGTAGGAATTTCTATTGATACGTGGAAAACCTCCTTTTCCTTTTTTCTCCCCTCTTCTTTCAGTATGTGCAACTCATCAAATTCCAAAGTTCTTTAGAGTATTCATCTTAAACTAAAAAGCACAAGCACAATGTTCTAAAGATCTAAAATTAAAATATAAACTACTTCATAGCTTTTAACCACATGAAAGGTTCCCAACACAAGCCAAGTGCATAATGGTGTGTAAGCATGCGTGACAGAGTGTGTACTTACATCACATTTAATTGCTCCAGAAAAAGAAAACATAGGAATGGGAAAATCCAATCAAAGCTTCCATACACGCAGAGATTCAGGTTTATGCAGAACATACAATAAAAAAATTCACAAGATTCCAGGAAAACCAACATCCAAACACTAAACGATCCAATCATCTTCCCAGCTCAGAGGGATCAGTTTTGAGAATGGCCACTTAGAAAAAGAAGCAAGCAGTACAAGTGAGGTTGGTTCTCAAGATATTGAGGGTGCAGAAGGTGGGATCACTCCTAAAAGCAAGATTAATCTTATATATGAGAACAAGTATCCAATAAACTTGGATGGCTTCCGTTAGCAAAAGATAGCAATCCAGGAAATTGGAATTTGAACAGACAGAAACCTTGCCATGCCCCAAGGAAAAACAAAGAACAGGGGCATGGCCGACTCACAGTTTAGGTAAATTCTTTGGTCATTTCGTTAGTTTTTAAGGGCCCCTCAAAGTTTATATGTGATGGGATTTGCCTAACAGCACTCCAAAGTGAACACTAGACTTAAATGAACAATTCAAGAGACAAACTTGCTTCTTTAAAGGGGCTAGCTTTCGGAAGCAAAGCTTGTTCCTTTCACACATAATGCGCATCGATCACCTTCCTTTTCTTCTTCTTCTTTTTTTTTTTGACATTGAGCGATCATTTTCTTTGCACAAGTGTATTGCTGGGGATCAAGTTTCAAAAACACCATAATTCCCCGCCACATCTCCAAGATTATTGCTTTGATTTAAAACAAATGCGCAGTTGAAGAACAATGAACCAAACAATATCATTGAACCATTCATTGGAAGTGTTAAATGCTATCAATTATAGATCTAGATTTAAACAAGAAACTGCAAGCCTACACCTCTTTTTAACATCAAATTGGTACATAATTTTACGTATAAATAAGTTTCATGGATAATATAGTTTGGACATTCTACTCTTTCCTAAATCTGAAACTTTTACTTCTCATACATAAAGTTAATGGATAATTATACAAAAAAATGGTACATACACCCGTTACAGAAAACGTAGCGATGAAAGCAAAACAACAACTAAAACTTTAGCTGCAAATTCAAAAACAAAGATATGGAAACAGATCGAGGGCTTTAGAGTTACTTACTTGGGCCACTTGCGGACACCAAGTTCAGTAAGTTTGGACTCCGGAGGATTCCTAACAACCTTAATTCCAGACTTCTCAATAGTCAAGGTCTCTGCTTTTACTATTGGTTTTGCCATACGCCTCAAGCCCACCTTCGTTCTTCTTCTTGCACTTGAAAAAGGAAGAGAAGCACCAAAAGATATAGATGAGTCGATACGTTGTTGACCCTTTTGGCTTTGAGGACCGAGCCTAGACTGGTTCAACAATATTAGTAAACTGGTGCTGCTGCCACTCGCACATGCCATTTCGTTTTTCTATTACTCTTTGAGTACAGTGGTTTCTCGGTGGAAAGTGCCGAAGGGGTCAGGAGAGGGTTGATTGATTTTGTCCATGGCTGGTCTCAGTCCAATTTCATTATGGGCCACTCATCCATCATCTTTCGGTTTACCCATTAGTTTTCCATTATTATTTCTTAAGGCTCGCAATTTTTGCATCGACTTTCTTTTCACTTTCGCGGGTTTTTTTTTTTGTGTTTCCAATAAATTTTGTTTTTAATCAGCCCTTTTGTAACTTGAAGTTTTTTGTTCCAAATAATTCTATGGTAAAGTAAAAGAATTTCAAAATTTTTGGGTATTATATCATTGTATTTGATTTGATGAGTTTTACATCCGCACGTATTTTTGGCAATATAATATTATAAAAATGTATATTCGTAATTAAAACCAAATTTAAATTCTACTATAATCCTAAAAATAAAACTTAAACATATCCACATTTATTTATTACAATCTTAAATATAATTAGCATATTACCCCAACATAAAATAGAATATATGGAAAATTGTGTCTTTACTTAGTTATTTAAAGAAAAATTTTAAGATATAAACTACTTTTTAAAATTTAAATAAGTTCAAGAAAAGATAAAAATCACCCTTACTATATCTTTTTCAATAAAAAATTATATTTTCTATATATTTTTTCTTAAATTTATTTTATATATACCATTATTTGCCTAAATTATTTTTTAAACTTATTCACAAGTTAATTATTGTTAATGTAGTGTTCGTCTAGTTAGAGTTGACTTCTAAATCAAGAGTCTTACAACTTAATGAATTTTTAGTTTTTTAAATTAATTAACTATTTATTTGTTTATAATTTTCATCCTCCATCTTTTTTTATTTTTCTTATTCACTTTGCATGAGATTTTTTAGTCATTTTGAAAATAACACAGGTTGCCTTAATTTCTTTGGCCTTTATTAAATTTAGCTTTGTAAAGAATTTTTTTTTAAAATTAAATTAAATTAATAGATCTCATCCTCTAACATTTAATTCTTCAAGTGTTGAGTTTCTAAGTTGAGTTCAAATCAAGAATTTAATAGATTGTGGGTTTGAGAGTTTAACTTGAGTTTAAAATGTTTACTCGGACTTACTTGATTTTTTTTTATTTTTTAAGTTTTTTTTTGTGATTTCATTTTCCAACATTTATCTTATTCTCTTTTTATGAGATTTTTTTTTAATAACAAGGGTTGCCTTAGGTTTTTTTGGTATTTGTTAAATTTAGCTTTTTTTTAAAGGAATTTAGTTTTTTTAATTAATTCAATTAATTGATTTCATCATCTAACATTTAATTGGACGAATGTTGAGCTTATTAATTTAGTTAATGTCTATAATTTAACGGGTCATAAGTTTAAGAGATTAACCCGGGTTTACAAAGTTTACTTATGCTTGCTTGGTTTTTTTCTTCCTTTTTATGTTTAATTTTTTTTTAATTTCATCAATCAATATTTTTTTTTGTTCGCTTTTTATTGGATTTTTCTGTGGTTTCGAAAGTAACAAGGGTTAACTCGAAATGTTTTTTGGCCTTTGTTGAATCTAGCTTTTTCAAAAGATATTTTATTTTTAGTTAAATTAAATTAATTATGTGAGAGTAAGCATGAGATGCTCGACTCATGGTATTTTGTTTTTGTTTGCTTTTTAGATCATTTCTCTAATAAAAAATGCGACCTTTTCAGTTACCAAATTCTTAGATTTTTCTTACTACTTTTAAAACGTTAATATCACATGAATATGCTTTTGTACGTTGGCAAAAAAACTAACATGGCTCGCAGCGTAGCCTGAGCCATTTATCTAGTAAATATATATCTCAAGTTAAGTTCGGGTGATTTTTAGATCGGGTTTAATAATATCCATACTTTACCCATTATTCATCGGGTTCAAAAAATATTCATTCATTCAGGTCGAGTCAGGTCGATATCTATTGAGTTTGGATTAATGCCCTGTTTGTTTTTGTGTTTTAAAAACGCTTTTAAAAATATTAATTTTTTTTATTTTTTATTTGCTTTAGATTAATATTTTTTTGGTTTTTTTAGATTATTTTGATGCATTGATATTAAAAATAATTTTTAAAAAACAATAAAAATATTATTTTAATGTATTTTCAAATAAAAAACACTCATAAACACTCCATTATCCCTAAATATATGGCCGAAAAATAGGTAGATTCTCTAACAAGTTTCTGAAACAGATTGACCCAAATTTCCCTGTGGACCTCTAGATTTCATAATAATAGTGTACTTGACCGTTGATAACATAGGGGTAAAACTTAAAAACTCCAAAGAGCTGAGTTAGAACAATAGTTCTGCAACAAGGCTGTTTTCTCCCTCTTTATACAAGTGTTGTAAGTGACCTCAGAGTTTGAAATAGTTTACACTAGTCAATGTCTTTGAGTTAGGGTAGTGTTTCGAGTTAATTTTAAACCTAAGAAAAGAAAGTTTATATGATTTTCATTATTATAAATACTTAATACAAATAAAATTAATTTATCTTAAATTTAATAAAAAAAGGATAAATTATAATAATCTATTGGAGGTATTATGAGATTATAGAAGCCACCAAAAGAATTATTACTACTTCAAAAAAACAATTAAACAAAAAAAATAAAAATTAAAGAGAAGATATTAATTAAAAAATTAAAAAAATAATTAACGACTTAAAAAATTAAAAAGACAAAACATTGTTGGATCATATTCAAAACCTATTTTTATATAATTTTATGATAATGAAAATATACATTTATAAGAATTCTAATGATTTATATTATTGAATAAAAATGTATTTTTCAATCCAAATTTCATTTTTTTATATAATAATTCATAACAATTCTAAAACATGTCTTTTTTTTAATATATATATATATA
>Ga0325414_1000795_pt1 | contig 27983 bp, 15 predicted proteins | sample PopdelMetagenome_8_FD_206183 | JGI IMG/M metagenome (GOLD analysis project Ga0325414, IMG submission 206183) | Populus deltoides microbial communities from Bellville, Georgia, United States - Leaf-PdKOR-R3 | ecosystem: Host-associated > Plants > Phyllosphere > Phylloplane/Leaf | place: USA... | reverse complement strand
TAAAACTAAAAAGGATAGATTTACTTACAAAAAAATGATAAAATCTACAAGAAACGGATATTGTGACCACGTACAAGATATAAGAAACTTGAGTGCTCGTGTTGAGAATAGTGGAGAGTTGGGATGGATGGTTGGCTGCAGTTTGAGAGGGAAGAGGTGAGATGGGAAAGAAGAAGAAGGAGAAATAAAGGAAGAGAGTGTCGGGAGATGGGTGGGTATATAATGGTTTTTTCCGATTCCTTCCGTCGATGATTCCATCGGTGATACCGTCGGTGACAGTGTCATGTCACTATACGGCTATCTCAGTTTGAATACCTCGGTCATTCCGTCGGTAAAATCGTATGACGTCACCACGCCGTTGCATATTTCCAGATAAACTGTATACCCCATAGGCGAAACGGTCAGTATATATCGATGAAATATTTCTGTCAGTATATACCGACCGTTTCGCCGTCGGATCTATGCCGTCGGTATATACTGACAGATTTTGAGATGGAATTATTTTCGTCAGTAATTATTACCGACAGAAAAATTTCATCGGTAATTCCGTTGGTTTTCTCCGGTTTTCTGGTAGTGACCATAATTTGAGATTGAAAAATAAAGTTAAAATATAAATAACTAAAAGAATATGTCAAGTTGTGGGCGTCTTCCATGCTTTGGCCCATGTGTTGCACGTATCAGCTACTTTTCTGTTTTAATAATATTTTATATTTTATAAAGATTAAATTAGCTTCGATTAACTTGATAATAACTAAAAAACTAAGATGAAAAGATAAAAAATACAAGCTTTAAAATGTTTTATTTTAAGTATAATTAATTCATTTTACTATTCTTCAAAAAAAATTGAAGTAAAAGCCTCTAGATGCTAGTTTTAAGAATTTTTTTTTTATGTGCAAATTAGTAATTTTATTGTGATTAAAAGAATGTAAAAGATAATTCTAATATAATAATAACCAATAAACCATGTAAAAAGAGAAAAATAACCCCAACTTCAAGGCATTGGTTTTTTTTAGAAGTGCAAAACAGTAATTATATTTCAATATTCATGTGAAAGCTCGGACCGAGCGTCAAAACATCAGTTCCGTCTGACGGACATGTTGCCTTTAGTTTTCAACCAATAATGCACTGCAGAATGACTCTCTGAATTTGAATGAGTACTGGGGGCAACGAGTACATCAGGGATTTGACGAGAACCAGCATGCATCAACCACAAGGAACATATGCAAGATATTACCATGTTACTAGGCATATGAAAGCCAGGGAAGATGCCGTAGAAGAATCAGGAGAGAAAACAAATGAAAAGGTTTAGTTTCAAGGAAAATAAAGTGGTTTCTATTTACTCCTTTTCTTTTTATTTCTTTTTGCCTTTTCCCTGGAACTTTTCGTGATTGGAGTTTTCACAGCTGACGGCGATCGATGACTTTGGTAATCCACCATTCTGAGACCTCCAACTTCTCATCCAGCAACGAGAAACCTTTCCAGTAGATAATAAACAAATTAACAGAGCTGTTTCTACTAAATACTATACGCTAATGTGCTCGAAGAAGTAATTAACGATAAGATAATGCTGATGATGGTATGGAAATGCGAGATTAACACATAATCTAATGCCAACGATACTCTGAAAACGAGATTAGTTTTTGAATATGCTGGCTCGGGTTTCCAAATAAAGCAGTCTCCGATTCCAATACATATGTGAGACCAATGTTCCTTCTGGATCCATTGATGTCATCAAGGTGGAATTAGTTGCCCACTGGCTTCACTTTAATAGAACATAAATCGGGATAAATCAATCTGCTGTTAATTCTTGTTCTTGAAAGTAAATACTCAACCATGAATCACGTAGAGAAATGTATTCATGATATAAAAAAAAAAAAGAAATTATAAGATGAGAGATTGAGGCTGGCACCGGGGAAGAAAGAGGGGAGCAAAAAGCTGTCAAAAGAAGAGACTCGAAAAACCAAAATGACTAGGACTGGTCTGGAGAAAGGATGATGATATGTCTCTGACCGGACGTTGGTGATGCTTTGCACATGGGGATATGTGCGACTATAGCCGCTGTACAGTCCGCATCTCTGAATCTGAGCCATATGACAATTTTCAGAGACTTGAAACATGGGCTCTCCTTTCCTCACCCTCTGACCTTTTCCCTATTTCCATCCATCATTTGCCCTTCGCAATCCTTCCACCACGTCACCTTCGCAATCCTTCCTACTTGGACCTTCATCCTTTATCTGAAGATGAATGAATCCACAAGCTGAAGGTTAAGAGCTAATAGGAATACGATACCCTTCGTACGTAGCTACAAATAGCAATGTTTTTTTTTTAATGACGTGTCAAGAGGTGGAGCTGCAGGAAGTTGTAGGGGTGTTCATTGTCGATATGGACTTTATTTTTCTTAATAAAATGACTTGGACTGAACCAAAAACCAGTTTAAATTGAACTGGTTCGGTTATGTCAAGATCAGTTTTTTTTATTAAAACATGCAAAATTAATCCTTTTAAATGAGCTTGTTTTTTGTTTTTTAAATGAGCTTATATATTAAATTGAGGTTTAACAATTTCTTGTTGAGTTTTGTTTCTCTGGACCTTTTAATATAAAAAAAATTATTAGGCTTTTTTATTTAATGCAACCCAACTCAATTACTAAATTGAAAATTAAATTTAAAAGGAATTCAATTAGATATTTTCATTCTTTATCAAATATATATATATATACACACACCTTATACTGAAAAGGTCACAAGATCTGCAACTCCTAGTAGGAGATTTGATCCAACCATGTCTAATCCTGACTGGCATAATTGACAATATATGTCAAGAAAAAAACCTTGAATGAAATAGCATGAAGAGTTTAAAAGCAGCAGATGCAACGAACAAAGTTGATGGGCAAGCATTGAAAAAAAAAACCTCAACCAATGGAAAAAATAGATGAAAGAAATTTATTGTTTGTTTCTCTCTTGTTTTTTATTTTTTCAAGTTCCAAAAAGCTAATTTCCCATTGTTCCACATCAACCAAGCCATAAATTGTATTTTTACAACAATCATAACTAAAGGAAAACGAAAACGAAAACGAAAACGAAAACGAAAACGAAAAGGAAATGAAAGATTGATGTTTCATAAGTTGCTAACTCGAAATTAGATTTTGAAAAATCAGAAAACCATTATTATAAAAATCAAGAATGAAGAGATGAAAAGTACATTTGGAGGGAAGTAGTCTTAAGCCTAGATCTGAAAATCAAACCAAGTATTAATGATTATTGTTTTTTTAAAAATAGTTAAAAAATGAAGAGACGAAAAGTACCTTTAAAGTTTTGATAGTCTTAATCACAGATTTGATCCTTCCTTTACACCATATCAACAAGTGAAAATTCAAAGTTTGGTTAATTAAAGGGGTTTAGGGTTCACCAGATATAAGAGGGTAAAGAGAACGAGGGAGGTGGGGAGCTGCGACTAATGGCTAGTGGCTACTGTCAAAACTTAAAGGGATTTAAGGTTAGGTAATCATAGGAGAGAAGAAGAGAATGAGAGATAAGAAGGAGGGGCAACTTAATTTCTTTTAGGGTTAGGTTATGTTTTTTTTTTTAGACTATTCAAATTCAATTGAATCAATCCAGTTTGGTCCGGTTCAATTGGTTTTAACCTTCTAAATCAAAATCGAACAGGACCGAGTGACTTTTCTAGTTCTTTAATTAGTTTTATCTCTCGGTTTGGTTTTTTTAGTTAGTTTTTTTTTTTGTTTACTCGGTTGGTCAGTTTTTTTTAATACCCATAGGAAGTTAGGACTCGACATCTATCGGGCATTTTCCAAATAAACCCCATGCTCTATGCCATTTCACCTCTCTATTGTGTTGTCTCTAGCTATTAAAATGCCTTCAAATTTTATGAGTTTCTTTTTTTTTTTTTTTAAATTTAGCAAGGTGAAAAAATGGTAAAATACCATAATCCATAAAATATTTACAGAAATAACACAGTTTGGAAGTCACATGTCTCATCTGTGATTCGCCAAAAAATAATGGCCAGGGTAGTTTTTCCAACCTCTCAACTTCGTACCATAAAAAATCAACCTAATATTTCATAAAATTCAGAAACATAATCCATCTCTCTAACACAATTAAAAAATCAACATACTTCATAATTCATCAAAATTAACAATTCATAAACACAATGAAGATTCATATAATATTTTATGAAATTTAAAATAAATTCATAATTCTTATAACATTAAAGCATATAATCCAACTGCATCTAAAAATCAACCCAACTCGTGGACGAGCTTAAAGTGCTAATGGACATGTTTGCATCACCCCAACTTGTCCAACTCAAAGACGAACCTATAGTTCCTTTGACACCATAATCATCCTAACTCATAGACGGGCTAGGTATGCTCATGGATGAATCTTCCTACCTAACTATATGTCCTTGTTCACAATAAATAGTCTCATCTTCCAATAAGACCGTTTATAGATTTTTAGTGTCCCCGACCTCCTGAAGTCCACCATGGTATAAATTGAGCGTATTGTTGTCAAGAGCACACCCCATATCATTGATGCTTTCACGATAGCGACTGCTGCTCTTTGAGCCTCCCATAATGAGTAATAAATCTAATAAATACATTTTAAAACAATTAACATTCGTCATCTATAATAACATTAATAATATTTAATAAATGTTAAGTAGAAAAAAATATTGCATACCAATCAATTTGGTAATGAATATTGAGGCTCATAATGCATCATATTACATAGACACATCGGGAAATACAACCATGTAGGTGTAATAAATTAGCGTTTTATGAGGAAAAAACCATCTCATGTATGTTTCTAGATCAATTACCGGATGTCACTCCATATTAGCATCTCAAAGATCTAGATAAGTTGTCACCAGCCAATTCCCTTTTCACTTACTTTGACAACTGATCGTATACAACTCGCCACCAGTATTTTTATAATCCAGGATGTGCTGAGACAAGCCAAACTACTGCATTACCTAATCATGTCAATGCATCTCAACTATATCAATGCAATGCAGTATGACTAATGCTAACTATAAAACTTATCCCTCCTAACATACATGTAAAGTTGATAATATCAAATCATTGGTATGTGACGTTTATATAACCTATCAAGATATGAAAAGATATATTATAAAAAAAAATCAAACTAAAAAATTAACAACCAAATAAAAAATAAATAAATTTATAACTCATACTTGGTGAAGTTGTTACACATTTAACTAATCCCGATAAAACTTATGGACAAGAATGAGATTTAAAGTGAAATATATAGCCCACACTATTTAATATGACAAGCCATAAAGTTAGTATATTTTTTGCATTTAGTTTATATAAATAACATGTTATCAAAATTTATTAAAATTCATTATCACTTATATCCTATAGAGAGTTTCCTCTAGGTGTCGCATCAAACATATTACTCATCCAATTCTATAGACGATCAATATGAAAATGGTCCCACGACTAGAGCTATATTAATTTATATTTACAATTCTAAGTTAGTATTTGAAATGGAATTAATTCTAACAAACAAAGTAAATTCTTCGCTGAAAAATTATACCTTGAAAAATATTAGACACCCAACAATTTATACCATCTTCTTCAGACATGCTTTACATAGTTACTAGTATTTATATAAACACACACACACACACACAATCATAGCCCTCTAGCTGTGGTTAAGAATGGTTCAAAAGTCCTCTAGTAGTGTTAGGATAAACATTGGCATTGGATTACTTGTATTACTCATGAAAATGAGCCCCCCAAACATATGCATTATGTATGCTCAAGCATACAAAACCAATCCTCTATCACATCAACTAGGGGGTCTTAAAATTAGTATCCAACCATATCATTTTGTGTTGTCACCTCTATAAGCACTAGCCAAAGGCACGCATCCTCGTAGACAACCACATAAATCATCTCTATCAACCGACCTTTCACATCCTGTTATTGGGGCTCTATTTATCGGAAGGCCAATTAACGAGACAATTTCCTACAATGTGGGTACATCTCACCATTATACAGGTGGAACGTCTAGGTCTCATACCTTCATCGCTCAACCAATATTGCAATCAATCTAGGGTTAAGATGTAGCTATGTAGTTGAGTCATCTCATAAAAGTTACTGTTGATAACATACAGGCAAACATGCTCATGCAAATCTATAATGGCATGATGACAAGGTATCATAGGATTACTGCTGCTAAAATCAAGCAATTTATACATAATTATTTAAACAATATTGTTAGTTGAATTTTAGTTTTTTTTAAAAAAAAAAGTCAAGTCAACTGACCTTTCCATTCCAAATATCTTCATAGCAATATTGGTCCTGCATGTACAAAACTGACATGTCATCTAGACCTAGCTACATAATTAAATGGTCATGTTAAAAAAAAAGTCAAGTCGACTGACCTTTCCATTCCAATATCTTCATAGCAATACTGGTCCTGCATGTACAAAACTGACATGTCATCTAGACCTAGCTGCATAATTAAGTGGTCATGTTAGTCGGCGTTAATAGAAGCAAATGAACCTCCTCTAGTTCAAATAATGTTTGGCTTGAGATCCTATAAGAAAGAGTTGCTAGTATTGTAATACAATTAAATTTTAAATTAGGTGACTATAAAACAATAACATATGTTAATAATTTGAAACAAATGCAGTTATTAACATATATTGTCTATTTTGACATGTTTTCTTCATATGATTCTTTTGACAATACATGCCACAATTTTTTATGAGTTTGCCTCTCTATCATTCATCTCGTTATGCAGACGAGTAGATCTCCTTCAATCCCTTTTCATTCTCCATCAAGTTGGACATCCACGTGTGTGTATGTGTGTGTGTGTGTGTGTAGACCGTAGTGGCATGTGATGTAAAGGTTAAAAGTAAAGAATATATTTATGTTTATACAACTCGTTAAAGAAGAAATGATCAATAAATTGCATGTGGTCAATATTTCATAAAATGCAACATATAATGAGATGTGAATATGATCAATGATACATTTATCATTGTTTTAACCTGAAATAACACCTTTGTAAGATTAAAACACTTGCCATTTATGTTATAGATATTATCACATGCAAGTAATTTAGTTAAAATAGCTGGAGGTTACAATACATCAAGTCTTAGAAATTCTTCAACAACATCTATTCGTTAAACAAAATATTTATTACAATTAAAAAAGACCATTTGCATTATAGCCATTAAAGGTAAGCCACAAACACTTTTCAATATATTATTAAAAACCTCTAACAACTTAATCATTATATTTCTATAATCAAGACCACTAAAATCATATGAAAGTGTTCATTTCTCTTCAGGTTCAATTTCTAACCATTTTTTGATCACGTCACCCGTCTAATTTAGATCATTATATAAATTGTCTAACTCCTGTTTTAAAGGATTTATACACATTATATATAATATATTTTTCAAGATAATATTTTTTTTTAATCTAGTGCTAAAGTTACTGATAAAGTGTTTTAACAATATCAATGATACCTAACAGACTAGAGAAATATATATGTCATTGAATTCTTAATCATTGTATATCTATTTGATGTAATACATAACTAGGAGTGATCGCTAACTATATACCGACAAAGCAAATCGAAAAGCATCTCTAATTATTGTTAATTTCTTTATTGATAATAACAAAACATAATAGTTCATTATTTATGTAATAAGCAATTCCAATTAACAACTGTACCTTATACTTATCATACAAGTGATTGTCATCAATACTAATCAAATGGGTTTTATTTACTAGCAATTTGTTTTTAATTATGTTATTAAATTGTCCAATTTTATTAAATTTTGTTAAGTCAATAATCCGATCTATATTTTTCTTGTTTTTTAAAAAGTATTATTATTATTTAAATTTTATTTTTTATGTAAAAGAAATTTGATCAGATTCATTACATAAATTCTAATAAATCCTAAAGCCAGCATCGTCGAAAAGGAGGGTACGAAAAAGCAAGTGCCATAGCAACTTTATAAATCATTTCTACACGTACGGACATTTGAAAGTCAATATAAAAAGAAATACATCATTTGTAATTCTCATAATGAGAAATTAGATTATTGCTATTAATGTTAAATTACAATTAAAAAACAAAAATAAAAGAGGTGGCAAAAACATTGATATCATACACAAAGCATTACGAATTGGGAAAATGCTTCCCCATTTATTTCCTGTCCTTCAAAGCATTTTTTTAACCGGTCATCATATTTTTTTCTTATTTCATTCATATATGTTCCAGTAATTAAGTAATTAAAAATTAAGTTTGATAATTTATTTTATTTGACTTGTTATGGGATTCACATAGTGTCAAAAAAGTATTCTAACATTAAATTAATACTCAATTTGATAGAATAGAATTCAATTTTATTGTTCAGAACAAATTAAAATTATGTGAATTAAATTTGATAACGAGACAATTTTTTTTTTATTTTTCTTGCTATTCATGTGGTGTGAATTTTAAAATTTTGTTCTTCAAAGGTTTTTTTTTATTTTTTATTTTTTATTTTCAATCCCTGTTTATTAAGATTTTGATGTTTCAGTCCCATACTTTATTTGTTTTGTGTTTCAATCCTTTCATTTTGTGAGGAGAGAGAGTCGATAAAAAATAAGGGAGGGGATAAAAAGTTATTGGTTATTCTCATTCTATTAATAAAAAATATTAATTTTGATGTTAATAGATTTTATTTTATAAAAGAAGTTTTATTTAGGTATTTTTGACCCCTTATATTGCTAGAAAAATAGATTGGCGCTCGAAAATTATTTTCACTTGGGATGATTTTTGCCTTTTGGATTGATTGAAATTTATTTTAAGGTTAGAAATTGGTTTTATTGAGGTTTATGTGATGTTTTTTAAAGAGAAAAAAAAACATTCAAAATGAATTTTCTTCATCTAAAGCGTAGGGACTGGATTTTTCAGCCACTTGAAGTGGTTGGAATACGGACTACGTGTCATTTATTTTATAAAAAAAATAAATAGGTGATGCACCATTAAAAATTCATGCAATGTAATATTCTTATATTCTTCTAATACATTAGCTTCTATATTATTAGGATATTATTTTTTATTTAAAACTTGCTTTTATAATTAAAATGTTGTCTAATAAACAAATATCTGAATTTATGTTTGTCTTTCAACTTTCCAATTTAATTTTTAAATGGATTAATAATTTTTTAAAATATTTATTGGTACGCATAATTATAAATTTATTTTATTAGACACATTAAGATTTTAATTTATAATTATTTTTTTAAACTACAAAACATGTTACTAATGTTTGCATTTTTTCTTTCTTAAAAAAAATAATAATAATTTGCCTCGCAGCAACCGGCCTTGAGATGCCAAAAAAAAAAAGAGTAGAACCCAAGTGAAAATTACATCCACACCAAGAATGCAAATGATAATGAACTATTCAATTAGCTATTTTGTGGAAGGATTTGATCCCGATTTCAGGACTAGTTACTTCTGTTCTATATGCCCCTAACTCCCAGCGTTGCCCACCCACGCAACCCTTCATCCAAGCAACTCTTATCCCCCCCTCCTCCTAAAAACTAAATTAAAAAAAAAAAAAAAAGACAGATCGAGGCAAACTCTTTCAGCAGGTTAAGCAGTAAACATCATCTGCTCCTGTGCACTTCTGTGTACTGGCAGCAGTCCTCTCTGTGGTACTAAAAGTAAGAGCTTAGAATGGAGACAAATGGTCGTGCCCTTCTGCCTAGTCTGCTCCTCATCTACCATCCTCATAAAGCCAAAATTACATTTTTCTTGTTTTCCATAAAGAAGGCAAGGCAGTACTGTAATAATCCTATAAATTCAGCTGTAAAATTGCTGTCTCTCTTGCCAAGGAGCACTCCTACCATACAGACCAATCAGCTAGCCGTTGAAACTGCTGAATATTTGATGAACTGCTGCTGCTACCTCATCTGTGGATCCCAGCTCACAATCATCCTCTAACTGTCATTACAACACCACAATAAAACCCATAAAAAAAAAAAAACACTGACATGAAAATAGGGTTTTGGATTAGGCAAGAGCCAAGCTAGCTGGCTAGTAAAAAATATTTGACCTGAAAGAAGAAACTATGAATTAACTTAGGGAACAAAGTAGGATTACCTTAAGATTGAAAGAGTAAAGAATTGTTGCTTGGGAAGAACTAATGTTAAGGTGCAAAACTGTAAGGCTAAGTTCCTCCATTGCAACAATGGCTCTCACCAACTGCCCAAGACTTCTTTGACACTTTATCTTCAAATTTACATGGTTTTGTACAGCAGTCACCTCTATCTCCGCCGCCTCCGACTTCTTCTTCACTGTTCTTTTCTCTTCACATTTGCCTCCTTTCTCCGCCAGATTGTCACTTTGTGGCGGCGAAGTAAAGTATTGGTTGGATGAAATGCCGATGGTGGAGCCTGCTTCTATTTCTTTCATTCTTTTTTGTGCTTCAAGAGATTGAAGAAGCTGCTCTAGTTCCTTCACAAAGTCTATTGCACCTCCTATTATAGATGCCTGATCACCCTGTTTTATTCAACAACAAAAGAAAGACACCGTCACTTTCAAGTCTACAAGACATAAAAATGAGTCGTGGATGCAAAGAGTGGAAAAGGAAACAAAGGATTTTGAATACTTGAGTCTGAAATTGAATTCTTGAGAGTAATAATAACAATAATTGCAAACTGAAAATGTAGATAGTAATTAATATTAGTAATTTTAAGATTACCCTTTGAACATAAGAGGGTGGCATGAAAGAACGGAGAGAGTTAAGATGGTCGTTCATTAGGCGACGGCGTTTGCGTTCAACGGCAATGTGGTTCATGCGTTGGCTCTCTACTTCTTCTTTGTTCTTGGTTGGCCTTGTACGCTTTCTCTTTCTTCTTTCTCTGGTGATTATTGTAGTGGATTTGGAGAACTGGGTCTTAATATTAGGTACGGTTTGTGGTTGAGTACCCAATGGAATTAAGGAACCTGAATAGGGTTCAGCGGGCTCAGGACTTACACCTTCGAGGCAGGAATTTGAATGTGGGTTTGGGAGTTCTCTGGTTTCAGATTTGACTGGTGAGTGTAAATCAAATATGTCATGGGTGACACAACTTTCAAGCTCCGGTGGTTGAACTTGGCTTTCTGTTTCAGGCATGTAATAATTGTTCATATTCCATGGTTTTTTGAGGTGTTGGAGTTTGAGTAGTGTCTGAAAGCAGGGTTCTTTGAAGGGAAAAGTGGGTGGGGTTTCTACTGTTTGAAGCATTTGAAGAAAAGGCATTTTTTCATCAAAGATTGGGCTTGAAAAGTATGGTCTTTCTTCTCCAAATCTTAAGCTTTCTGTATTGATAAATCCTTGGTCTAAGCATTCATCCAAGTTATGCTCCCCTAAGAACTGCAAGAAGAAAACAATAACTTAATAAGAAAAGAAAAGAATCTTGAGAGAAAGAAAGGCAATGAGGGAAACTCTTGGTTGGGGTCTTACACCTAACCTTCTGAGGAGGTGTGGAGAAAAACCAACTTTCATGGATTTGATGGGTGTTCAGTTTCAATAGAGACAGTGAAACAAACGAAGAAAGGAAAATAGAATGTTAAAGTGGAGGAAACAGTGCAGTAAACGTTAGCATTTCTAGAAAAATAATGCAATGCATTAAATGCAAGCATTTGGATAAGTAAATGCAAGTCCATTTCTTTGATTCTAGTTAAGGTACTCTAGGAAAGAAAGAGTGAAAAAAAGAAAATGAACAAGAGTAACATACACAAGGATTAATGGGTCCTTCGAGCCTCTCCATTGATGAGCAGTAGTTGTTGCCAGAAATTAAATTCTCTCTCTCTCTGTACCTCTCACTTCCTCACCAACATTCCATTGTGATTCTAACAAAACGATAGTAATAAATGTAACCCTCAAGAAGCAGAAGGAGAGACCCCATGTACACAACCTCAAAAATTAATATATTCCTTTGTGTTCTGCTGCTGGTGAAACTCTTATATAGAATGATATTAAATTCTCTACAGGAAAAGAGAAAGAAAGTAACTTAGCTACTAGCAGTAGCAGTAGTAGTTATAGAAATGGAGCCTAAGAAGAATTAATCAAGATGGGTAAAACTTAAAATCAAACAAAGGGTAGAAAAATTAAAACCACTCGAGTCAGCTAGAAAGATGTAAATTAGAGTAACAAGTGAAAATATTTGAGAGTTGGTGAGGGTTTAGCAGAGAGAGAGAGAGAGGAAGAAGAAGAAGAAGGGAAGAGGGAGTTGTCTGGTTTGAAAGGTCCCAATAGCATTATTTCGCAGTTTTGTCCAGCAGCGGGGACAGCTAGTTGTGGGGACTCTTCCTCCCCACTCTCCTTTTTCAACTTTGAATTTTTTATTTTGTAAAATTAAGATAGTAAATGTAAAATTTTCGAGAATAGTACTTTTTTAAAAAAATTCAAAATGAAATATCATATTTTTAAAACGTTAAATCAAAAAAATCTTGTACTTTAGAATCGCAAAAAAATAAATATCATATTTAAGAATCGCGTTATCAATTAAAATCTAAATCTATATCAAAAAACATAGAACAAATATAAGGTCACGGTTCTCTCTCCCGAACCGACACCCTCACTTTCTCTCTACAAAACCCACCAAACACCTTTATTTAACCCTTAAAATAACAAAAAATCAAACTCATTAGAGGTCTTTAAGCATTATTGAATGTTTTTATGAGCAAAATTGATAGATCTATTTGTTATTGTTGTTGTGCGCACCACCCCAACTTTTTTTCTAGTCGTACAAGCAAGGTAAATATACTAAATTGCTATAAATTTATGTTTTGTTTTGTTGAAATGAAATGATTGTTTAGGTTAAATTTAGAGTTTATGGTGAATTTAGGATTTGTTGAATTAATATGAAATTAGTTAAGAATATAATCAATTAGAGTTGATTTGATATAGTTGAACATGAAAATAAGTTAAATTAATTATAAAATAATTTTTTAAATTAATTATATGTTGCGTTTAATTGATGTTAAGTTTTTTGAATTACGGATTTTACATGTATTGGTGGAATCAACTAATAATGTAATTAACTACGTTTGATGATTTCATGGACGAGAGCTTGATCATAGTAAAATTATGATGAAGTTAATGTTTCGTTAAATTGTTGATAAGTTGATGAATTTTTTATTTTCTTAATTATATTAATTTGTGTTTGATTTAATGTATTTGAGCATTAAAATATCATGAATAATGTTTAATTTATGGTGAATTTGCTTTAACGTTAAATTTTGAAAATTTGATTGTATTTGATTTGAATGATGTGAACAATGTTAGCATAATGCAATATAATTACAATTACATCCAATTGACCATAATCTGATTTTTTTAATAGAATATCTTGTAACATATTTAAGTTGTGTCATTATGGTGACACTACTGTTCATGATATAAACAGTAGTATAACATATAATGGTGAGAACAGTTTGTTATTAAATAGTAATTTAGACAAGTCATATGCAAAAATAAAAGAAATCATTTATCATGGACTTTAGTGGAATTATAATGATATTGATGTTGAAATCACTTGGTGGTATCAGATTGGTGAACACCAGTATTATCTTGTACTAATTGCGTGTAATGGTAGTTTTAAAACAATGATTAACTCTTTCACCCAAAGTGGTTGAATATAATGGTGTTGTATGATTAACTAATAATGTAATTAGTCGATCAAAATCAGTGTGTGTCTCTCAACTTCTGTTGGTCATTCAAATTCAGTTAGTAGAGGTAAAAACAGTTTATTGTTGGTTGATTTGTTGCAAAGGATAGATGATACTATGTTTGACAATCCATTTGATGATCAACATAGATTTGACTATTTTGAGCCTAGTGATAATGAGGATGATGAAACGTTAGACCCAAATGTGATGGTAAATGATAATGATGACGTTGATAATGATATTGATGATGATGTGATGATGAAATCATACCTCTTGATCCTGAATTTGGGGATGCTTTTGAGTCTAGTTTTGCTATTTCTAATGATTGTGTATAAAGTCATAAACATATTTCAGAAAGGTCTGAGTTAGAGGTTGGACAAATATTCAACAGTAAAAATGAATTGGTTAATATTGTTAAACGATAACACATCGCATATTCACTTGAATACCGAGTCCAACGATCGAACTCTATATTTGTTCAATTACAATGTGTGTAAGAACTTGAATTTAAGTAGTATTTGTGTGAGGGATATCATAAAACGTCAGAATCATTTTATATAGCAAAGTTAAAAAGATAGCATACATGTGTTTCGACTTTTGTCAAAAAAAGACCATCATTAGCTTAATGAAAATTTTAATGTCAATGCTATGTCAACCTTTATAATGAATAAGCTCTCAATGATGGTTGCAAGTATACAAGATGAAATAAAATTGCATTACAAGTATAAAATTTCATATGACAAAGCATGAGTTGCAAAACAGAAGGTCATCAAACATCTTTTTAGTTCACATGAGGAATCTTTTGAAAAATTATCTAGGTTATTGTTATTGTTGACAATAAAAGAATCAAATTCTAGAATAATCATTGATTGGACACACAAAAGAAATCTTGATTATAGCACAATGATTTTTAAACCCGTGTTTTGGTCATTTCAACCTTCTATTAAAGGTTTCAAGAATTGTAGACCATTTATCAGTGTTGATGACACATATTTATATAGGCGATATGATGAAAAGTTATTGAATAAAGTTGTTTTTTATGCAAATAATAGGTTATTCCAAACGTCGCGGCAACCATTAAAAACTAGAAAAAATAATAGATATATAACATCTTGTTATTAGATGGGATATATTTTATTTAAGAAGTCGACACCTAGTATTATGGTTATTAGAAACCCTAGCTGATTTTCAGAGATCCTATGGCAATGAACTTGTTATGCTAGAGGGAAGATATTATCACCCTTAAAACGTCCTCCCTTAGACAGGTTGCATTGCTAGTTTTGTCTTAAATTGCTAGAGGTTGTTGTGATATGTTATCAATAATTTATCTATAATATTTCTGACTCTAGCTTCAATAAATATTGGGATTGATAATTTTTTACTCAAACATCAATAAATATCAGAGTTGATATTTCTGACTCTAGAATCGAAAATACCAAGATTGATACTCATCGTGAATTCACTTGCCTCGAACACTTTTGGATTGAGTTTTAAAATGGTCATTGGCCCCGTAAAAATGATAGAACTATGCTTTGGACCCTTTCAAAGGAATGAGTTTTTGATATTTTGTATGTAGACCCAATGGGCCATTTCATTTGGGCCGAGTTCTAATGGGCTTTATAAACTTATTTTAAAGTCCATATGCAAACAAAATACATTTTTTATATCAAAAAGTGATAAAACAACAATTTTATAAAAATACTAAAACTTGTAAAAATATTTTTGAGCTGTTTTTTATGCTAAGAAATCATAAGTTAATGCAAATGCATTTTTCATATTTTTTTTAGGATTTGGCTATGATGCAAATTTTATAAATAGTTAATAAAAATGCTTTATGATTTTTTTTTCTTATGTTATTATTCTAACACATGCTAAAAATTATGAAATCATGCATCACACACACCTATTTTTACTAATCTACTCACACGCTCGCTTTTACAATGCTAAAAAAATACTCACAACAAATACAAACAATTAATTTGTAAAAACACAAATCTTAGCTTATAAATCAACCTTCAACAGTGTTGCTAAATAGGATGAGACTGCTAAAATAAAACCAGATGTTGTAATAACAGTGGGTTTCCAACAACGCGTGTTTGTCACGCGCTGCCATAGATGATGGCGTGTGGAATGATGCTCTAGAGTCCTAGATTGAACATGGAAAAGAAGATTGGGTAGCTTCCCATTTCCTTTTCATGTCTATGCTTGCGATGAGAATCAATATTACATGTAAAAATAAGAAAAATTCACATAGCAAAATCAATTTAATCCCCTCATATCTTTACATATATGCTATCATTTTGGGAGGAAAAGATGGTGGTGTGATTTGGAGTAAGAAGAGTTGTTGGTCGTGTGTGACACGATCAAAAGATTTGTTGTCTTCTCCCAAGTGCAAGAGTGTCGAAGTAATAAATGACCCGATAAGACCAAGATCGAACCACAGGGAGGTGAACTAAATTACAAATAATATATATATTTAATAAAACAAAAAGTTTATGAGAATTTTATGGGATATTGATGTAAGGATAAAACAATTATCAAGGTTAGAGGATCTACTGGTATTTCAAATAAGTATAATATAAACTCTTTTTATTACTCAACTGGAAACCACACACAAAGGAGGTTCCAATCGGATTATAAATTGTTAACATGATTACATTAGTTATCTTATTTGAATAATGCTAATACTTGTAAATGTTGTCAGGTATTCATAATGTTAATTTATGTTAACAACAAATCAAGTTCCTTTCATAACACAAATGTCGGTTATACCATATAGTTGGTTATGAAATGATCAAGTATTTGTTGTACCAAGGGTTATACAACATAAATTTAGATTAACCATTTAACAAGCAAAGTATTAAAAGTGAATAAGATAACAAATACAAAACATGTTAGTATCAAACATTAAAGTCCATGTTGAGTTTACAATATACTTATTCTTACACCATTAGTGTAACCTTTTCACCTTGACATAATAAACTTAACTAAATATAATGAAAGAGAGAAACATAAATAAACAAGATGTGAACATGATTATATAAGTATAGTAAATGAAATGAAAGGCATAAATAAAAGATTAATGAAAGCAAAACTTAAGCATTACAAAAATATAAAGAAAGAGAGCAAGAACATGATCTTGATCTGAAAACCAAGATGCCTAAATGCATGGCAAATGTCTCCTTTTATAGGCTAAAATTTAGAACTATTGATTTGATAATTAATTGTTGAGTGGGCGGCCACCTCTTGACTTGGTAACAATCTTTATCTTCTTGTTTGCAGAAAACGTCATTGCTAACATCATAATTTGAGCAGATAGTCCCCATAAAAGTTCTGGGAAATTATCTCAGCTTTCCAACAAAATAAGAATCGGTGTATTTGGACCTCTAGCACTCGAGATATGGGCAGAACACTGAATAGTGTCTGGGCTGCAGGATAGATTCTGACTTTTCTGTTGTTGCTACAATTTAAACTTGAAAACAGTCCTTTTGAATCTTGGACTCTCATGAAAGTTTTAGGCTTATGTCTTAGCTTCCTATACATATAAACCAACCTAAATCCAAGTTCTACAGCTCCAGTTATAATCCAATAACCGAATGGTGTTCCAATTTGGACTAAACCAGCATCTCTTTTCTAAACTTGGCCCTCTCTTTGTCTTCTCAATTTTAGTAGTTAAACTCATCAATCAATCCTTTAATTTATGTGATAGGCTTGCATTTAAGATGAACATTTACCATAAATTAAAGGTATCTTATATTGTTAGACATGTTATTATAAAACATGCTCTAGTTAAGGAGATATTGATACTTCAAGTGCAAAATGATAATATAAAAGCTTGATAAAAATATATTTTTAAGTACTAATCAGTGTGACTCACGATGCTGGTGTAGGCCGACTATTTTGAAGGCTAGTTCGGCTGAAACAACTAAGTGTAAAAAGGTGTTGCTACAAAAGGTTAAAGGTTTCGTATGACGATGGGTCCGCCGTAAGTGGTGGTGTTTAGGGGTTGTTGATGGTTGTCTTCGGTATATAGGTTTGTGTAAAGATGTTGATATGGCGGGTGGTCGGCGGTTGGTGATTTTTTTGTTTTTTTTATTTTTAAAAAGACAGCGACAGGAGAAAGAAAATGAGAGAGGGATGAGTAAGTGTTTTTTGCCAGATCATCGATTAAAGATTTTTAGGTTTTGTGTGGGAGTTTTGGCCTTTTGCTTTGCTTTTCTTTTATGTCTACTCTCGAAATAGAATTTTTTTAATCTCCCTTTAATGTAGAAATTTTGATATGTTCCCTCCTCTATTTTCTATATATTTGTATCTGTATTTAAAATACAAGAATCCTAGAGCATATGGAATTGTAAGTACAAAACAAACTCATCATCTTTTTTAGATTTAAACTTGATTAGAGTTTAAAGTTAAATTTGAAAATAAATAACTAAGATATCATGATCATCTTTTTCAAAATGAATATTAAGAAAGAAGGATAAAAATACATTATAGTCCCTAGTTTTTTCACAAGTTGACAAATCACTCTCTTAATTAAAATTATTCCCCAATCTTTTAATTCCAAATTTTACCCCCTTAAAAAATTTAAATTAATTTGAAAGTAAATGGGTCAAAATTGTGTTATGACAGTATTATATATGCATGTACTTATAATTTAAATTGTTATGCAGGATAAAACCATTATTTATTATCATACACATAGACGGATGAGACTAGATGAGTGGGTCCAGCCATATGTGTTTCATGCAGATTTTTTATACGTAAGTTGTCTAGACCACATCAAGCTTGACCACGGCTTGATCAATGCCCTAATTAAACAGTGGAGATGTAAGACACACACATTTCATCTTAGGCATGAAGAGATGACACCAACACTACAAGACATGGTAGTTTTGCTTGGATTGCCTATTGATGGATAAGTAGTCATATTTTTTGGTGTTCGTAATAGAATTGTGTTATACAAGCGATCATTTGGACTAGCACCCTTTCCTTCTAAATTGAAGAGACTTAGCATACATCTTCAGTAGATTGAGAAGACATTTGTGACACCATCAATCAATGCTAGTGAGGAGGTCCTACAGAGGTATAAAATAAATTATGAATCTAATTTGTTGATTATTTGTTAAGTTTGCATGAATTATTATGATAATTTTAATGTGTAATGTAAGTATGTCAGAGCATATATACTTCATCTATTTGATAGTGTATTATTCATTGACCAAACAGGAAGATATGTGACTTTAATTTACCTGATGTTCATGGAGGATTTTGACATTATCCCCACATATAGCTGGGGATTTGCTGTTTTTGCATGCTTGTACAGACATCCATGTCTTACATGCATGAAGGAGGTCAAACAAGTTGGGAGATGTTTGCTACTTCTACAGGTATGAAGTAAGAAATACTATATAGACTTTAAATGTTTGTTGTTAACACATTTGATTCAAAAGGTGTTTTAATGAATAACACTTATGGTCGTGGGAACATTTTCATGTAGGCAGACTCTAGTTACCCTAGTTTCCATTTATGACTATCTAAACTGTGAGGGTTACACTCCATCTACCACTCAAATGCAAATATTGCGATGTTATTTTGCAATTATATTATGCAATTGTAACTTTAAAAAACACATTTAAACTGACATAATTTTAATACTAGGTGGTGCGTTGGTAGAGTATTTGAAAATAATTCAACACATAAGTTGACATTTTATCAGAACGAGCTAAACAAGTAGCTTATTATCCAAGTATTTTTTTAATCATTTGTTTAATAAAAGTCATTACACTTCACCGAATTATTAATGTTTAATATTTAAAAAATTATATTCTATAGGAAATGTGAACGCCTTAGTCGGATGAAGATTAGCAGCTGCTCTAGCAATTTACACTAGCGAGATGAACTTAAAGACATCAATGGTCCTGCTAATATATTTTTTGAGATGGTCGAGGTACATTGCCCAGACCAAATAATGCAACAGTTTGTCTACAAACAACACATTCCAGTCGATATCGACACGAGTGATGTGTTGCTCGCCATAACTTGTTGGGGTAAAAATAATAATTACGACTGATTAAGCTTATGTATTATAGTGGGATACACGAATGAATGACATATTTACATAGATGAATCTTATGATTACAAATGATAAGTATATGATTTAGTACATAAATATCACACATCGAGTCATTACTCTAGATCCCGAGCATGTTTTACCACCTAGATACTTACAGTACGAGCAACATATCCAACAAATTCAAATTCTCGTAAGTAATCAAATCTTTTCATAATTATGAAATGTTAAATTTTAGGTTCTATGTATTGATCTTTTAATTTAACTTTAATTTTTTATTAATATTAAATTGGTTTCATGTTACAGGAGGGTCGAGAATCCACATCTTATCTTTGTAATACTGATGAATAAAGAAAAGTTTATATTGTTGCATCCTAGTGGTTAAATGTTTGTCATACTAGACTTGATACCTTTAGAGAGTGGTTAACTCTTGGTGATGTCATAGTAGATGACGAGGCCACTCAGGCAGGTGCAGGAGCTAAATCCAATTATGCTTTTGATGAGCATAAATCATCAAGTAGATGACGTAGATGTAAATAGATAGATAATTTATGTTTTTATATTTTTGGGATTACTTGATTATTAGATAGGATGAATTATTTTTTATTCATTTAAAATATATATATTTTTTCCATTTATGGGGCTACTTATTGTTATAAAATATAAGAAATTATTGAGTGTAGTTAGAATTTATTAATTGGGGTTATTGTGGTTTTTTGCAAGTCTTTTTAAATGAGAAATTGTTTTCGATATAGTTCATATATAGGGTTAACTCTGTACAAATCTTGTTAAAATTATAAAATGTTTAGCTCTCTAAAATCTTAAAATTAAAATAAATTTTAGATTAATTGAAATAATAATTTTATGAACTTTTTAGGCTCAAAACACAAAATATTTCCAAAACTAGACCGTAGACAAAACATGAAATAAAGGGAGTGAATTTATGTGATAGATGTATAAAAACACTATATATAAAATTATAAAAACCCATATAAAAATCTTGATGAAATAGAGGGAGTGAATTTATGATTATCTCCCCCTACACAAATAACACATTCACTCCCTTTTTTAACCATTATTTTCTATCCTTCCATTTTTTGTTTTTAATAGAAAGGTAAATATAGTATTATCCTATTTCCATTTATGGTTCTGTTCATATACATAACACAATGCACATGGGAATCCAACCGTACGATTATGATCGTTTTGTTATCGTAGAGGGAGAGCTTACCAGTCTTTACATTGCTACATTTATGTTTTTTTTAACCATTTCACACTTAATTCGCATTTATTTTCTTTTGTATTACTTCAAGAAACTTTTTTGTATATGTTGAAATAAAAACGTTCTTCTAGTGATATTATAACTAAAATTCTAAGAAAAGAAAAACAAATCATAATTTGATATGGGGTGCTTTCTCCATTATTTTTACATAATTAATTTTATTATATTATTTGCTTAGTTATTAAGATTTTCTAGGTTTTGAGAAGTTCTATAAGAATCTAGTGAGCAATCTAGTAAAATGAGAATAAATTTAATATATAACCGTTAAACCGAGCTTAAATTTTGACGGAAATTTTTAAAGGTTATGTTTTCAATAGGGTTAAAATTTATTTTTCATCAGAGTTTTAGAAGACCTTCAAATAAGACCTAGAAGTTAGTGTTCAGAATTTTCTTTATTTTTCTTATTGTATTTAGACTTTTTTTTTATTTATTTCATTTGAGACTTTTAATTTAATTGATAATTTACTGATTAGAGTGTTTTTCTTGTATTTAAACAGCTTAATAGACTATTTTTAAGGATTGAAGATTAATGAAATAAACCTATCATAATTTTCTCTACAATTAAGGGATATATAACCTTAAAGTTTAAGAAACCTAATTTTAGATTTTTCAAAGATAAGAAATAAAGAAACTATGAAAATAAATGATCTTTAACTCTTCTGCATGGAGATGTTTATGCATGTCTTTTGGTGGGATGTAGTCTTTTGCTTAATTTCGTCTTCCATTTTGCTAGAAATTTATAAAAATTAAGTAATGTTATTTTATCTAATAATTTAAATTCTTTAATCAAATAATTTATTAACATGGTATTATATTCGTGATTATCTAATTGTAGAATATTAATTTTATTTTATTTAAATTAAAATCATCATGAAAAAACTAAATTGTAGACTAAAAAAGAAAAATCTTATATCAGATTAATTTATAATAAAAATTAAATTTATAACACCAACTAAATATAAAAATTTATAAAAAATAATTTTAACTTCTTACATTGCTCCCTTCCATCCTTGACATGCTAGAAAAATGTCGGGCGTTGAAGTTGCTTTCGTCCTAAATAATTGAATGTCTTTTGGATTAATCCTACTTCGATGGGAAGTTGTGGGCATTTTCTGCATTAATTGTGTCTGAAAGTCAACTTTTTTTCTAGAAAGGGAGCACATACGATGGATGTTTGATTAGAGGTAAAGTTCCCAGAAACTTACTCTGTAAATCCATTCCATAGTCCCTTTGATAATTCTGAGCTCCAAGCTCTAGTTATGAGCTTGTTACTTGACTGATCCAAGAGTAGAAACTCGGTAGCATAATGTTCCGGACAGAAACGCAAAATGCTCCGAAGTTCCTCCATCAATGTCCCACTGTAATTTTTGCCTGGAGACTGATGAGGTAAGATCCCTTTGCTTGCCCTTTATTTCAAGCAGGGTGCCAAAATAAAGGGTTTTTTTCCCCTGGCTATATCCAAATGAAGAAGTATATAGTTTAAGGAATTGAACTATTGATAATTATATATATATATATATATATATATATATAATTGATGTTATTTGAAGCTGCCTCCACCCGAGTTCTAATTCCAGATATTTTCAAGAGAGATAAGGAAAATGGGAAACCTGCGTCCCCAGCTTCAGTGTACTATATAGTAGATTACCTGATGATTAAGGCACTCTGTCTCACGTTATTTCTGAGAATCCTAACAAAAAATGCCTACAATTTATAAAGGGGAGGGGGGGCACCATGCTTCTGACTCTCAGAGATTGAGAATCCTAAGTTAAGGCAACCTTACATTTTAGGGGGAAAAAAACCATCTTTAAAATTAACGCTGGGTTCCTAAAGGCCTTCCATGTGATATCATCTCTTCTTTTAAGCGTCAATCATGTCCTGTCCTGTCCTGTCCTGTCCTATAAGGCATTATTTTATTTTTATTTTTTCTATTTTTAGTACCTTGATATTTCCTACGACCATCTCGCATGTGGCAGCTTCCCCTTTCTGCATCAAGGCAAGCAGTCAAATTATCAAACAGCTCAACATTATTACTAGTTCTAAGCAGCAGATGTGAACTAGTGAGAGCACAGCTTCCATGGAAGACACCGATAGTATATGAAATGCACAACTTCCACTGAAACCTCTTCTTGAAAACCCCAGATTTCACTTGATAATGTCTATGAACCTTATCTTTTTGAACCAAGTCGTGGTTCCTTTTACTCCTATAAAATATATTGTGCAACTTTAGCCACACAACAAGGGTCATTTTCATTCTCAAGAAACTGCAACAATTTGAACTTGTCTTGTAGCTGATTGATTATTTCTAACCCATCCAGAGACCATAAATAACAAAATGTTTTCTAGCATTAACCCACCAACATTGACTCTGGTTAAGTTAAACCTGTCATCCTTGTTCTCGTCTTACAAGGTCAAGAAATTTCTCTGCAGTAATTCCTGTTTCAACATCTGTTTTAGCATCAAGTACATCACCAGGTCAGTTTACCGAGAGACCTGCCAGAATTTCACCGTAAGAAGGAAGGTCACGAATCTTTTCACTCAACTAGATGACACCAGCGTCCCCACACCCCAGCATCATGTTCCCAGCTGTAATATAACAAACGAGCTGTTACCTGGACAGAAGCTTCATCTCCGCCTCAAATTGGTGCCTGTGACACTTATTATCAGTGGTAGACCCCCACTCTGGGTGAGTTGATGCATGCCTAAAGCGGGAGACAAAGCGATACCCTTTCCAAGCCTGACGGGAACTTCTTCCTATAGAAGAATGCTCTACGCATATGGATTTTTTTGTTGTAATTTGTGTGGAATGGAGCAAAAGAGAAGATTGAAGAAACTATATTTATCAACTCCACAATTGTAAATTCACAATACCAGAATCCAAACAACACTCGCGACAAAATTAAAGATGACAATTTCTATCTGTGCGTAAAAAACAATTGTAAAGGACATAGTGAAAGATATCCTATGAACAGTATATGCGTGCATGTGATGAAAGATCATCACTTTCGGAAACATCAGGCCCCAGATTCAACTAGCTAATTCCCTTGCCTCTGCTAACGTTCTATCTGGATGGTTACATGACTGATACTATACTCGCTTCTGATATAGTTTATCAAATTGTCTAGCACCATGTCTGCATTTGCTTCAGGCCTGATTTTCACATGACAAGCCAGGAGAATCTTGCCCACGGTAATGGCCCATATATGCAGTTCGTGGATAGCCACCACGTCCTCCATCTCAAACAATCCCTTTTCAATCTTTGTTGCATCTATCTCTCTTGGAGTGCTCTCCATCAAGACGTCAAGTATGTTCCGAAGCATTTTGATTGTTGTACCCAAGACTATAACTGAAAAGAATAGGGTGCAGATCACATCAACTATCTTCCACTCAGGCTTATACCATATGATTGCACCTCCTATCATGACCCCGATACTCTGGATGGAATCCCCAAGAACATGGATATAAGCTCCTTGTACATTTATGTTCCTTTGCTTCTTTTCATGCCTGGCTTCCTTTTTATCCAGCAGCGGCTCAACATGTTCTTCATGAGCATGACGGTGCTCATCTTTCGAGTGCTTATGATGATTGCCCGCATCTTTTGGGTGCTCGTCATGATGACCATGATGAGTAGTAACTGTCATTCCATGGCTGTGGCCAGTCCCATGATTGTGATCATGGTCATGCCTGTGATCATGTCCCAACACAAGTGCCATGACGATATTCACTAGAAGACCGAATGCAGCAACAAGAAACATAAGAAACCCATCTACCTCCCCTGTATCATGGATGAGCCTAACAATGGCTTCATAAACCAAAATCCCTGCAAGCAACCAGATGAGCTGTATGGAAACCAGTGCACCGAGAACCTCAATCCTAACAAATCCATAAGATTGACGGGGTGTGGCTTCCCAGCCAGCTGCCCAAAATGAAAACAAGGAGATAGCAAAGGCTGCAACATCTGAAAGCAAATGTGCAGCATCAGTCAAGATTGCCAGACTATTGGCTTTGATGCCACCAGCTACCTCAGCACTCATGAACACTACACAAAGTGCCACGGCTATCCAGAGCTTACGCATTGAAGTTGAACGTTCTTTGGCATTCTTGAGGTTATTTCCAGTATCTGAAAATACACAAGGTGCTTCCCCACATACGTTACTCGCTCCACTATCCCCTCCATCAAGAATATCCACGCTTGTTTCGACAGGGGGGGCATGCTGAGTATTTTGTTCTTCCATCTGAAAGTTCACAGTTACACCATGAATACCATGTGAAATCTAACAGAACATGCCTGCATATATAGTGCACAATGTGTTCTGTAATGATACACGGAAGAGTAAATGCATTGTCTTACAACATCAAAGAGAATTTGGCAACGGATACACCATCAAAGTAGCTTATGATGAACCAACATGCAGAAACAGAAAAAATGAAAGAACTGAAAAGATGAATAGCTGATAATGGTATTTACACCAAACTCAGGCACTATAGGGAGAAATTCCAGGTTCCTCAATATTCAACGAGTTTAAGAGCCAAAACCCACGAAGATTATTTGATTGCATGAACTTGTTGAAAGTATTATTGTAATTCTGAACTAGTAACGTTCCTCCTCCTCGTGCCCTTTCAAAGACAGCAGCCTTAATAGAACTAGACCCTAAACTCTTAATGACAATTCATGCTTAAACATGAATTTGATAGATTGCAAATATGAATAAATTTGATTGTAATGACACTGCTTAGAAATTACACCAATAACTCCCCAGCAGAAACAAAACCACAAAAATATTGATTCCGAGCAGTGTCACTCACATAGCCAGCCCCCAAACAGTAGAGATTAAGGCATTTAGTTTGTCATTAGCCCTTAACTACAATTCAGAATTTCAAAAGGATTTAGAAAATGAAGTTCATAACGTGATGATCACTAGCTCAACACGCCAGCAGAAGAGCATTCCTTGCCTGTAATATAAGCCGTTTGATACAAAAGACTTATCCAAATCAATGGATCACCGATCACATAACACACAACACCTTGCTCAATGACAATTAAAAACATAAACAAGTTTCAAATTTTTAACCCTCACGCAGAATTCATGAAAGAAGGAAATTTTTAACCCTCACCAATCACCAATTTTAAGTTCACAAGACAAGCACCTATTGCATAGACAGCATATTAGCATTTGCACATATAGGGAAGGAGAACTGGGTCAAGCCAAAGAGTGGAACAATAGAAGTGGCTGAATGGCAGTCCACCAAGTAAGCCCTCGTCTTCTCTCTCTCTCTCTCTCTCTCTCTCTCTCTCTCTCTTCTATTTAAGTAAAAAGAAATCATTTAACACAATCAAACAAATGCAGCTTTTCAAAGACATTCGAATTTGTGGCAACAATTATGCATCAAAGGAATCCAGTAGCTGAATTCCATTTCAAACATGGATCATCCCCGCTTGTAAAAAGATCTAATAAAGGAAAAATCCATAATCACAGTGATATCCTTTGCACAAACTTTCTCCCTTTATGTCAGTGGCTTCATTACACATACGTACCAGATGCAAAGAGATTCAGTCATAGAAATGTTTCAGAAGAAGGAATCAAAAAAGAAAAGAAAAGATTCTCAATTTCCCATGACCCTATTGACAGTGTAACGGCAACCCATCAGCAGTAAAGCAACAACTAGTAACAAGCATTGGACCATGTGGATTGATCTACACATCTAAAACTCATGAGGAATGACATGCCGCAGCTTTAACATCTCTAATTGGAAGATGGGGGGAAAGAAGAAAAACAGAGAGTAAAGCATGGAGATACAAGGATCAAAGCTATAAAGGAGATAAGCCATTAGATTACCTTTCAAGGCACTCGAAATTTTTAAGTTACAGGATGCAAGCAATGCAAACAAGTGGCGGGAGCTTAATTTTTGGTAAGAAACAATATTTTCTCATCAAACACACCAAAAAGCATCACCTAAAAGCCAGAAAATAGAGTGTTACTTGAAGATCATAGAAGTGGCAAATAGAAATCAAACACCCTTTAATAGATATCAATCTGCTGGAAGTCTTTGATTGAATTAGGTAAAGAATCTTAGCACAATCAGCACCATGCTGAATCAAAACCAAACAAAAAGCAGCATATCGTTATTGGTGCTGATAGCTAACCTGCTGCAAATGATCAGAAGACAAAAACCAACAAGATAATAATAACGTCCATTAATACGTATTAGATAAACAAACAAGCAAAACACAAGACTCGCCGAGCTTAATTATTATATACACTTAAACCCAAAAGTCAAAAGATTACGCGCGCACAATATATATAAATATATATGAAGAATAATTGGATAAGTTAGAAACCTTGAACCTAGAATAAATAAAGGTGTTAGCTGTTCTTTTTAATCTTGGTTTGCTTGTGGCATGCATCAATTTGACTTCCGTAAATCATATTCTCTACATCAATCACCCTCGCTTAAACAATTCAATTTCAAACCCTAAGGATAATCGTTGCAACTGGGATGATGCAATAAATAAAGGGCACTCACTGTCTTTCAGTTTCCACGCCCATGTGGATGGATCTGGTATGGTGGATGCTCCGTAGAATCAAGCTGTATTACAATTTAGAGATGAGAGTAATGCTAATTTTAACCAATATTCTTTCGGGATTTTTTTTTCAAAAATCTCATGCTTGCATTAAAAGTAAGTGAGTTTTACTACTGGGTCTTGCAAAATAAATGTTTGAAGCTTTTTACAAGCTGAATTCGGGAAAAAAAAAAACTTACAATTCATATATGATTTACAAACACTAAGATCTTATATAGTAAGTGGGTATGCTCCCAACATTTAAATGTTTTTGGATATCTTGATAAGAATAGTTTCTTACAGATAAATTGTTAACGAAGCACTGAAAATCTAATTGAAAAAAGATTTAATTTCAATA
>Ga0325414_1000790_pt1 | contig 28019 bp, 10 predicted proteins | sample PopdelMetagenome_8_FD_206183 | JGI IMG/M metagenome (GOLD analysis project Ga0325414, IMG submission 206183) | Populus deltoides microbial communities from Bellville, Georgia, United States - Leaf-PdKOR-R3 | ecosystem: Host-associated > Plants > Phyllosphere > Phylloplane/Leaf | place: USA... | reverse complement strand
ATAATAATAATTATAATAATATTAATAATAATTATGATGCTAATAATAATAATAATTTTAATGTTAGTTATAAAAGAAAATAGTGGTGATAATAATAATAATAATAATAATAATAATAATAATAATAATAATAATAATAATAATAGTTGTTGTGGTGGTAACAATATTGCTACTGTTACCACTAATACAAATAATAACAATAATAATAATAATAATAATAATAGTTGTTGTGGTGGTAACAATATTGCTACTGTTACCACTAATACAAATAATAACAATAATAATAATAATTAATAATAATAATAATAATATGAGAAAGAAAAAGAACAAGGAGAAGAAAAAGAACGATGATGGTGATAAAAATACCAATAATAATTGTTGTGATGATAGTGATAATCACAATAGAAATAATAATAAAACAATAATAATGATTATGATTGAGGTAATGATTGTTAAAATAATAATAATAATAATAAAAAAAAAATATTACTATTATTACCAATAATGATAATGTTAGCAATAATTGTGTTGGTAATGATAATGATGATTATAATAATAATAATAGTGATCATAATGATAATAGTAATAGTGATGGTATTGTTTATTAATAATAGTAGTGGTAGTGATTTTAATCCTTATTTTCTAAATTGCTATTTTTTAAAATTATTTTGTATGATTAGATTTTTTTTCAATTTTATCCTTTAATATTTAATTTTTTAAAAATTAAACTTTATGATTTTTCTAAATTGAGTGCTTGAAGTTTAATAACTCGAATTACAAATTTAAAAAGTTAACATAAATTTTTTAAAAGAATTTATAATTCTTTTTATTTTTACTCAGATTATTCCAGTCACATAATTTAAATCACAAGTTTGATAGAATATCTCATATTATCTTAGCCTTAATTATTGTTCTTACATATTAGTCATAAACAATTTTTATATCCTTTTTATCCATTTTTAATACTAAACTTTTTTTTCAATATTTTATTTCCTCAATATAGCGCGAGCACAGAGAATAATTGTTTATCTATATCATAATTGGATGATAGTTAACTATTAGTACCGATTTAAACTATTTTACAAGCTTTGAATATCATTTTAAATACTAATTTTGAATAATTGAGACAAAAAGTAAAATGATAAATTAAGCCTTAATTTTCTACAAGTGAAATACGAAACCTTTAAATTTCTTGAGTTTAGAAACAAATTGTTATAAAAAAATTAAATTAAAACAAAATTCCTATTATTTAAAGATGTGGGAAAAAAATGTCATTTGATAGACAAATTATTGTTCTAGTGTCATCCTTTTTCGTTATTTTTTATATATTTTTGCTAATATTGTTTAGGACAAATTAAAGAGGAAAAAGTGTTAATAATTATATTAAGATTTTAATTTAAAAATAACATTTAAAGATACCTAACTTATGCAAAGAATTCTAAGATATTAACATATTAAAAAAAAATTGAATACTCGATTTTTCTAACTGTATATGGTGAAGTGCTAATATATTAGAAAAGATGAATACCTGATTTTGATAATTAGATATATTTTATATTATAGAAGGATTATTTTGATATTAAAAGCTTTATCTAACAATAATACCGGTGCAACGAATATAAATTTTAGTCAATTTGTACTATTAATTTGTTTAATTTTGATATTCTCAATCCAAAAAAATAAAAATTAAAAATCAAATATCCTACATAACATTAACATAATCAAGAAAAATGCTTAAAAACTCTAAAAAAGGAAAAAAATATCTAAAGCTTATAAAAAAAACCTTGGGTTTATACACACACACAAACATATCATATTTCAATTAAAAAATATCCATATTGATTGAAAATTAGAATAAAACAACTTTAATTGCATGCATAGAATTTTATATCACTTGCTGTATGTTTTTTTTATTGACCCATAACAATTGATGTTTTTGTTCAACAATCCAACTATAATTAGTGATTTTATAATTATATAGATGGTTGTAACTGTCAGAGACTTTACAAATATAATCATCCCCGGTGAGAGGCTCTGCTTGAATACATTTCGGTAGTGTGTTAAAACCGTGTTTTCTAAAAATTTGAGTTTTTTTTTTTACTTAAAATTAATGAATATATATATATATATATATATATATTATTTTGATATGTTGATGTCAAAAATAATTTTTAAAAAATAAAAAAAATATTATTTTGATGTATTTCTGAGCGAAAAATACTTTGAAAAGCAACCGTTACCACACTTTCAAACACCATCTTTATTTTCATGACTTTTAAAAGCCATAAAAAGCACTTCTTTTAACTGCTAAAAAGTTTCAATTTCTTTTTAATTAGTCTTGCCAAATTAAAAAAACGTGCTCTAGCCTTGAATTTTTTTAGCACAATAAAAAAGGTAAAATAACATAATCCATAAAATATTTAGAGAAATAATACAGTTTAATGAGTCGTAAGCCGTATCTCCGACTCACATATCGCATAAGAGGCATCTCATTCCAAACGAATTATAACCTCATCTAATTTCTTCTCATTTCTCTTTTTATTTCCTCTTTCTCTCTTCACGGTCACCACCTATCTCCATGAACCCGCTGTTGCCCAAAGTCACACCTCTCTCTCCTCACCGTAAAACACCTAATAAAGCATCACGAACCCAACCCCCCTCTCTCCACCACAACATGCCTCTATCTCTCTACCTAAAGGTCTCACACTAAGTTTCAAACACCACCCATCACTTTCAACACTTAGAGGTTTATTACATATTTTTCCTCTATCAATTTAGTATAATTTGTGCTAATTTATGTTATTTGTTGATTTTGAAAATGTTAAGGTGTAGAAATAAGAATTTTTAGAAAACAATTGTATGTTTCCTGACCACATATTGATTACAATTTTAGTTGAGCGATGAAAGTGTAAAACCCACACGTTCCACCTATATATTGGTGAGATGACACCTACACCACAAGATGTAGCCATGTTAATTGGTCTCCCGATAAACAGTTTTTCAGTGATAGGATGTGGAAGGTTGATTGATAAAGATGATATATGTAATTGTCTATTAGGACAAGTGTCTGTAACCAATGCTTATAGAGGCTACAATATCAAACTGACATGGTTAGAAACTAATTTCAAGACCTCCCAATGGACATGTCATAAGATCAATTGGTTATATATGTTGGAGCATATATAATGCATGTATTTGGAGCCTTTATTTTACAAGTGTTGTAGGTAAAGCATTTCCAGTTTTTTTTCTTACATGGCTTAAGAACTTTTGGTCCATTCCTAACTACAACTGGGGGGGCATACTTACACATCTATACTGGTAGCTATATAAAGCATGCTTGAAGAAAAGAAGACAAATAGTCGAGCGTCTACTATTTCTCCTGGTATAATTATTTTAAATATTTCCCATCAAATAATTTACTTTATTTATGAATTAATTTCATTTTAAATACTAATTTAGAACTTTAAACAAAAATTAATATGGCTTTGGTCGTGGGAGTATCTCTATATCAAATATCCAGAGAATTGAGGTAATAATATGTTCAACCCTGACACCTAGAGACAACTATCTATAAGATCTAGGTAATAACAAAATTTAATAAATTTTAAACAACACATTATTTATATAAATTAAATGTAAAAAATATACTAATTTTATGACTTGTCATGTTAGATGATGTGAGGCTAGACATTTCATTTTGAATCTAACTCATGTCCATAGGTTTTACTTGGACGAGTTGGACACATAACAACCTCACTGATATGGTTTTTAATAATGCATTTTTTTATATTTAGGCATCAATTTTTTAGTTTTGACTTGTTTTATAATATATGCCTTTCATGTCTTAATATGTTATATGGATGTCATATACAAAGAATTTGATATTATTAGTATCACTTATATATCGCGAGGGGGATGATTTATGGTTAGCACTGGTCCTGCTATATTGTTTTGATATAATTACGATGCATTGCTCTAATAGGGTAATGTGATAGTTTGGCCTATCTTAGTGCATCCTAGATTATGTTGATACATGTGATGAATTAAATAATATCATTCAACAGGGTAAGTGAGAAGGGAATTAATTGGCGATTCAATTATCATACCCAAGTCTTTGGGATGCTAGGAGAGATCAACTATTTATGGTTGATTTATGGTTGACACATCTCCCGCTACATTGCTTTGACATAGTTACGATACATTGTCATGATCGAGTAATGCAATAATTTATCCTATCTTAGTACATCCTACATTATGTTGATACAAGTGATGAATTAAATACTATCATTCATAAAGGTAAGTGAGAAGGGAAGTTGTTGGTGATTCATGCATCATACCTATATCTTTAGGATACTAAAAGATATTGATTATTTATAAAGCAGAAGATGATAATTGATTTAAATACCTATATGAGATGATGTTTGTCCATAATGTGCTAGTTTATTGTATTTATATGGTTGCATTTCTTGAGGCGTCCATGAAATTCAATACATTACGAGCTCAAATATCTGAGACATAATCAATTAGCATGCAATATTTTTATATAAAACATTTAGTAAATGATGATTATATTTTTATAAATGATGAGTGCTAATTAGTTTTCTTCTTAATTAGATTCATTTCTTATTACGGGACGTTCAGAGAGCAACATTCGTTATCCGTGAAGGCGTTAATGAGATGGAACATGCCCTAAATAACAATCCACTAAATTTATGCGTGTTGGACTTAAAGAGGTTAAGGAGATTGATTGTCTTGAAGGAGCCTTGGGAGAATATTGATTGCTTATTGTGAACGAGGACATATTGTTAGGGAGATAGTTCTGTCCACGAGCAATCCAGGTTCACTTACGAGTTAAAGTGATTTTGGGGTTGACCCCTACACTGGCGCTACAAGCTCATCCTCGAGTTGGACAAGTTAGGGTGGTCTAGGCCCGTCGACGAGCCTTCTAGGCCTATCGATGAGTTGGTTAATTTTTATATGTAATTAGATTACGTGCTTTAATGTTTTTAAAATTATGAATTCAGTTTAAATTTGATAAAATTTTATGTTGATTTTTATTGAGTTTGATTATGAATTGTGAATTGTTATATTTGATGATATGTGATGGGTGTTATTTTTTTTAATTATGTTGGGGAGATGAATTGATGTTTGTGTTGATGCGTATGTTATGTTATGTTGGTTTTTTTTTGTATGACAAGGAGTTGAGAGTCTTGGGAAAAATACCCTCACCATTTATTTTAGAGAGTCATATAACTCGCACGTGACATATGAGTTGTAGATAAGACTTACAACACGTAAGTCATAGATGAGGCTAACAACTTACAAAATTATTTTATTTCCCTAACTATTTTCTAGAATGTGATATTTTTCCAAGAAAAAATTAATTGTGCTAATGACCAAAAAAAAAAAAAACTCCTAACCTTGAATAACTTTTCTTTCCTTTTTTCCATATGGAGAAAAACTTGTAACTTGACGAAGACGATAGGAAATAAAAAATCTTTATGCATGCTCTTGGCCATTAAATTTAAATGGAAGGGTCATGAGTGATGACTACACACACATATTATTGACAACTCTAAAAGAATTGAGGTTAAGGTACTGCTCATATAAATAGTACACTAATTTTTTTTAATTAATTTAATGAGATTTTTTTCTACTACAGCACTAAAAGAACTGGGGTTGAGGTACTACACATACAAGCATTACTTTAATTTTTTATTTTTTTAGTTCTTAAGCTTTTTTTTTTCAATTGCATAATTTTGTTGTTAATTTAATAAGTTGTGGTTTACAACAGTAATAGAAAAATTAAATTCAAAGAGAGAGGATCAAAATATAAAACATGGAAAAATCATATGGCCAATTTAAAATTCACATGAAAAGTTCTTTTCACCCAAAAGTTTATTTGGATTATTTTTTAATTATTGAGATTTTTCAGCTACATCCCTTTTGGTTAATTTAATAAGTTATGGTTTAAATTTGTGATGGAAAAATTAAATTCAAAAAGAGATGATCAAAATATAAAACACAAAGGAGTCACATGGCTAATGTAAAATTCACATGAAAAGTTCTTTTAGTTCAAAAGTTTATTTTATTCATTTTTAATTCTTGTATTTGAGAGATGAGAGATAAATTTACTGAAAATGACAAATGAAAGAGAGTTTTTGATTAGCTATATTCTGACCATAAAAAAAAATGATTTTTGTGTTAAAATGTTCCTCTTCTCAAGAGAAATTTGACAGGGATAATGTTTTCCCTATAAATATTTTGGGAAAGGTTGATCAAAATCAGTTTGGTTTTTTCTTCGGTTGATTTTTATTTTTAAAAGTGATTATTTTTATGTTTTGAGATAAGTAACTGCTTATTCGAGATCTATATTGTGTGGTTGAAAGTGTTTTCAAGTAAAAAAAAGAAAGATAAAAATTGAGTTCTAAGGTTCAAAAACATAGACCTTGATATTTCAGTCATTGGAGTTCACTGAAAAATAACTCAACTTGTTTAAAAATAAACAAACAAAAAAAACTACTTGTCATTCACACTTGAAGGGGAAAAAAATATGGTACAAGCATGAGCTTTTTAATTAAATCCAAACACATGGGCTTGACCCATGAGAGCATGGCATCATTTTTATTTTGATTATTAAAATAAACTAATTAATACCCTTTATTTTTTTTACTTTATATTAATTTTTTATTTAAATCTAAATTAATGCCCTCTCTCTGTGTTTTTTTAATTTTAGTTTATTTTTTTAAAATGTTACTTCATTTTTATTTTTTATATATATTTTCATAATATTTCAAATAGATTATTATAATATATGTTTTATTTATTTTTTGTATTTGATATAAATAAATTATATTTTCCTGATGTATTTATAAAAATAAAAATAATTTATTCTTGATAAAAAATAACCTCTAAAATAAATAAACAAATAGATAAATTAAAACACATAAATTAAAAAGAAAATTCGAGGTTAAATATTTGCATACTTAGTTGTGTTTTTTTTTCAGGAGAAAGATTAACTTTCCATTTAAATATTTAATTAGCATAAAAAATTCTTTCACAACTTATCCATTCATGTATTTTTATAATTTATTTCATTAAGTATATATAGTATTTTTTTAGTTTCTCAATTAAAACAATTATGATATAATAAAATACATCTATAACATTAATATATTTTTCTACTATGTTAAAAATTAACTTGGAGTTCTAACTATATGATTGCGGTAATTATAATTTAATTTTTAAAGTTTATCAAAATTAATTAATTTATCATATTAGCAATAATTAAATAGTTTCTTAATTGATGTTGACGATCCTCAATAAAGAGGTATTTAAAAGTGTGGTAGTGATTGTTTTTTAAAGTAGTTTTTGCTTAGAAATACATCAAAATAATATATTTTTTAAAAAATTATTTTTAATATCAGCACATCAAAATAATAAAAAAAAATGAAAAATATTTATTTTAAACAAAAAAATTAATTTTTTAAGAAACACAGTTTCAACTACTTACCCAAACACTAGTAGTTCTATATTCTAAAAAATACTTTCTCATAGTCAAATTTCCTTGCCTTACCTAGTTCTCTATTATTTTTTCTCAACAAAGAAAATATATTATTAATTTTTAAATCAATACATCAATCAATTTTTTTTTGTTATTTTTGTTTCTATACACCATACAAAACCATAGTTCTTAAAACCAGCTCGGTTATCAATTCGATCCAAGACCGAGGTCACAAGTTTTGATGGATTTATCGGGTCGTCCCAGATCAATCATATTTTTTTTATAAAACAAAACGACATAGTTTTTGTTAAAACAATAAATAGTCAACGAGTTGCAAACAGATTTTTAGTCAAGTCTTTATGGGTCAATTTGGGTTTCTGCATGCTCTTATTTTTTCTTAAACCTGATCCGATTTCAGCCCCGTATCAACTGAATCTCAAGTCGACCTACTAGAACAGGCCGGGTTTTTAAACTATCTACAAAACACTAAAAAACTTAAAATAAGCTTCCATATCACTCTTAACCTATACAATATTTTGTTGAGAATTTATTTTTACTATCACCCTCTGAAAATATTTAAAAACAAGCCAATAAAAGCCAATGACGTTAAAATCCGAAAATAATATTATTACATCACAATTATATATTATTTCGTAATTCATCAAATTATTAATTTTTTGTACAAGAGATCTTGTGTCATTTGTCATGAGTGACTTTTGATTCCTTTGTATGAAAAATTCAAGATATTTACAATATCCCTTTGGAAAACTTTTGTTGATATTAAAAAAAAATTAATGTAAAGGATTTATATGCAATATAAATAAATTTTATCTAAATTAATAACTAATTTTAGAAAATATTTTTGAATTGTTATAACAATATTGGTAACGATTGTGGTAGAAAAAAACATTACAATTTCGTAATATTAAAGTCTAGATATTATTGTTTGGCATCTAATGATGTAGTTAATATTTGTAGCATATTCATCATATAGTCGAACAAACTTAAATTTCAAAATTAAATTGCAAAAATAAACTTTTTATGATAAGAATAAAAACTTCTTTCTATTTTAATGTTCTCTTATTTTTGTAAGAAGGAGATGGGATTTCTTACAGCAATGACAAAAAAATTATTTCAATTTCTAATCATACTTATAAATATATGAGAAAACCTAAAAAATGCTCCTAAAAAATTTGATATAAAAAATAAATATTTTAAGATATTTTTTCATTATTTTCAATTTAATATAGTTCTTAATAATTAAAACATATATTTCATTTTTTAAATTAAATTTAAGAATTTATTTGTTTTTTAAAAATTAAGATTTATTTTTTCTATAGAATTAGTATACGAGATTCTAGTCTTCAATAATTCCATGCCTCCCTACCAATTCTAAGCCTCACAAAAAGAGAAAAAAAAGAAAAAAAAATGGGGGGTAAAAATGAAGAGACCACAAGAAAAGAAGGCAAATAACCGAAAAACATGGAAATTCAACAAATCCCCACAAAAAATCACACGGGAAATTGCAGTGCAAAAACTTGTCAAGCTCTTTTGCCAAAGTAATGGGATTAGATTGGCATTTCCATCCATTTCTTTTTCTCTTCATCATTTTTACCCTCCATTTTTCGTTAACATCTTCTGTTTCTGATTCTGAAGCTTTGCTTAGGCTTAAAAAATCATTTACTAACGCTGGTGCTCTTAGCTCTTGGATCTCAGGCTCTGTCCCATGCAATAGACAAACTCACTGGAACGGACTTCTTTGTTTCAATGGCATTGTCACGGGTCTTCAGCTCGAAAACATGGGCTTATCAGGAACCATTGACGTTGATGCATTGGCTACTATACAGGGACTCAGGAGCCTAAGCTTTGCTCGTAATTCTTTTACAGGTGCAATTCCTGAACTCAATCGTTTAGGCAATTTAAAGGCTATATACTTGAGAGGGAACCAGTTTTCTGGTGAAATTCCCTCGGATTTCTTCTCGAAGATGAAGTCTCTGAAGAAAGTTTGGCTCTCCGATAACAAGTTTACTGGAGGAATTCCAGCATCACTGGCTGAGTTGCCTCGGCTTAGCGAATTACATCTCGAGAACAATCAGTTTAGTGGGACTATTCCATCTATTGATCAACAAACATTGATGTCATTTAATGTGTCAAACAATATGCTGGAAGGGGAAATCCCACCGAATTTAGCAATATTCAATTATAGTTCCTTTGATGGAAATGATCATCTCTGTGGAGACAGATTTGGCATAGGGTGTGAAAACACAATGCAGACATCATCAGAATCACCAACCGGTGTTGGTTTGGATGCTGATATGATGGTTAGCAAAGACAGAGGTCATAACAGCAATAATGTTATAAAGACAGTCGCGGGGGCCGTAACTCTGGCTGTGTTGCTTCTTTCTATAACAGCATTGATAATCTTTAGAATGAGGCGAAGAGACCAAGATTTTGATGTGATTGAAAATAGAAGTAATGGTAATGCAGCAGCAGCAGCACTTGAGGTGCAAGTTTCGTTGTCGAATAGACCAAAGGGAGTGGATGCTACCAAAAAGATGGGATCAAGCCGTAAAGGGTCTGCTAATGGAAGGGGTGGTGTAGGGGAATTAGTTATTGTGAACAACGAAAAAGGTGTATTTGGGTTGCCAGATTTGATGAAAGCTTCGGCAGAAGTGCTTGGAAATGGAGGAATGGGGTCTTTGTATAAGGCGCAGATGGCTAACGGTGCTATGGTGGTGGTCAAGAGAACGAGAGAAATGAATACATTGTCCAAAGATCAATTTGATGCAGAAATCAGAAAGCTAGGAAGACTGCATCATACTAATATTTTGACACCATTGGCTTTTCTTTATCGGCCGGATGAGAAGCTGTTGGTATATGAATACATGCCTAAAGGCAGTCTGCTTTATTTGTTGCATGGTAAGATATCATTTTCCAATGTTTTCTTTTACAAAGGTTCGTCTCATGTTTGGTTTTTCTCAACATTCATGTATCTTGGTTAACATAATTATTCTTCAGGTGATCGAGGAACATCACATGCTGAACTCAATTGGTTTGTTCGTCTCAAGATTGTTCAAGGAATTGCCAAGGGATTGGGCTATCTTCATACAAAACTTGCTTCCTCTCCCTTGCCTCATGGCAATCTCAAATCAAGCAATGTCTTTCTTAGCAATGATAACGAGCCGTTGCTTTCAGAATTTGGACTTGGTCCCCTGATCAGCCCTCCAATGTTGGCTCAAGCATTGTTTGGGTATAAAGCCCCAGAAGCAGCGCAATATGGTGTATCACCTATGTGCGACGTGTACTGTCTAGGGATCATCGTACTTGAAATCCTTACAGGAAAATTTCCTTCTCAGTATCTCAACAAGGCCAAGGGAGGGACTGATGTAGTCCAATGGGTGGAATCAGCAGTTTCCAATGGCAGAGAAACTGATTTGCTTGATCCTGAAATTGCAAGCTCAACAAATTCACTTGGTCAGATGAGGCAGCTCTTGGGTATTGGGGCTGCTTGTGTTGAAAGAAATCCTCAGCAACGGTTAGACATCACAGATGCTATTCAAATGATACAGGGCATAAAATTGGAAGACAGTAACCATGAGGGCAGGACAATGCAATTTTTACCATCACTTCGAGATGGTTATGCAGATGCACCACAGACCAGCGTGTCTGATATTCAAGAAGTTGATGGGGAGAGCCCTTGGAAGAGACATGGATCAGGTAGCTTTATGGATGGAACTAAACACCTGAGTCGTGATCATTTTTCTTTTCCGGCTCCTATTTAGATACTCTTCAGCAATGACACATCAAATTCTACTTAAATGAACTCTTCAAAAGAAGGGAAATTAGGTCCAATCCAACTTAGGACAGTGAGTTTCAGTAGCATCTGCAATGATGACTGGACAACATTTTCGAGGTTTCGGCACAACAAGAAAATGTGAATGTGGAGTTACAATGCACATGCACTAGACTTGTAACTTAATCACATAGTGTTAGAACCTTTTCCCTTTTCCCTACTTTGTTTTTCTGGCCAGAGAGTTTTTCTTCGAACTTTCAAACTTGCTCCTAGATTTTTGTGATCAGGCTGTGCATTTTTCTTGTAGTGCTTCACTTCAAGAAACTAATTTTAATAGCTTGTAGACCAAGCATGATCATTTCAGTTTCTAAGAATTCTGCAACATACAAGTTTCAATTACAAGCCCCTACTCTGTGCAACCTGTGCATCAGGATTAATTTTGCATATCAGAAACATCACAGAAGCGGAAAGGGGAAGCTTTCATCACCTAAAATAGCTTAACAATTTGTTCAACTTCTATGTACACAATGAGGTGGAGCTTCCATTAAGTTAATGCTTCCAGACTTCTGCATTGACAAACACTAACAAAAAGCCTTTATGACTACTGCTCCAGCATATTGACCAATCTTGGTTTCCTTTGTAAATCTGAGTGTTCATTTCAGCTTCGACAAAACATTTCTCGAAGCTTATACTCTCCCCTTTTCTTCTTGTTTCCTTGGTAGATGGAGCTGAAGCAAGTGTCTTCACCTCGATGTTGCTGAAATGATTAACCAAATCAGCTGGCTCCTCAGATCAAGGTGAAGTCATATAAAGCCAAGACATTGTTAATTTCTGAGGGAATTAAGCAATAAAGACCCCATCGGGACTCCCCAACCAGAAATATTTTTTTGTTAAATCATTGATTAAGGCCGAATTAATCATGCATTTTGAGATGCACCTCGAGAATCCCATTGAGACTCCCAAGTTACAACTCATATACAGATTAAAAACACATGTTAGTCAACCCTTCTGTACCTCACAGATAGCTCACCACAGCTGGAGAAATCAGCAGCATGAACATTAAAAAATGATTCAAATTGATAGGGTTCTAATCTGGCACACAGCAGTAGCTAGCCCACCTTTTGCACTGACAATGACGGCATGCAAAATCCCGTAGCTTTCCATGCCATAACATCACATCTTTACTTATCCACAGCCCTCATGCATTACACAGTGAGCCTGGACAGCATGGTATAGGCATATATGATTTCAGGGGGGCCTGTGCTTGAGCTCCTGGAATTGGCTGGCCAGCAGCAGCAACTTTACCATGCCATGCCATATATAATTAGCAAAACCAAGACCTTGAGTTTCTCCTTTTTTATAAGTGACCCTGCAGCAGTGCCACTCGTGCACCTAATTATTTAGTAATAATTAATAATCATTTATTAACGTCGTTGATTAATAATAATTTATTAGCAAGCACTTGAAACCATATTTGCAGAATCAGAAAATTCATTAAAAGAGAGAGAGAGAGAATGTACTGTTATTACTGCCTGTCATCAGCACTTTGCTCTATACATCTTCTATTGTTTTGATTTAATTTGTTTTATTTAAATCATAAACGTAAGTGCGAGCATGAACGCACGTGAATGTCGGCCTATTTTGGCAGTAGATTAATTGACTTAATTAATTCTTTATAATTTAATTTCATAAATTAATTATTCTAAGTCTGTTCTGTGGCTGAAAGCATATGCTAATTATTTGCCTTTCATAGTACTTGAGAGAGTAAGGCAGAGCCAGCACAGTAAGCTCTTGTTTCTCTGCAAAACAGCTGTGCTCACTATTTCTCATTCATGTTGATTTGGTTTTTGTCTTTTATGATATGATTATTGATTAGCCATTTAATCACAATAATATCATATAAAAAATTAAAAGATAACGGACGGTTGCTTTGCGTTGGGCCCAAGCACACAAGCTTGATACCCAACTTGATCGAGTTTCTTTATATATATAATTTTTTTATGCATGTGTATTTTTTCATTATTTATTATTTTATTAAAATACTTTCCTCTCATAATTAATGATTATTTCATGAGTTATTTTATAAATTTATTAATTAAATTAAATGCCCTATCTTCTTTCGATTATTGACATTTTTTAAATAAATAATTAATTGATGATTTATTTTTATTGGTTAAAATCAAATATAAATCATATGATATATTTAAACTCGAATACAAAATATATACATGATGTTGAATACATAATAAATAAATAAATATTCACAATTAATATGGATTGATTTTAATCTCATTTACTTAAATTTATTTAGTAATTAAAATATTTAAATAAATTTTATAGACTAAGCGTTTGTTTGAGATTATGATAGCGGTGATAGTTCAAAGCGGTTTTTGTTTACAAATGAATTAAAATAATTTTTTTTATTTTTTAAAAATTATTTTTGATATATTACATCAAAACAATTTGAAAATATAAAAACATTATTTTAAATAAAAAATTTTAAATTTAAAAAAAATGTAATTTTGATCACCAATCCAAAAATACCCTATCCTATCCATAATGAGCACGCCGGCATTGCAGAGTACAATTCCCAATCAATGTGTTGCCGAGGAGAAATAAATAAGGGCCCGTCTAGGTTATTATGAGATTGAGATCATGGAATTCGCACCCAAAACTGATGATGTTCAAGGAGCCCACTCAAATCATTTCGTGTGAGCATGGGCTTTGACTTCCCATTTAACTTTCTAGACATGTCATATATTAATGCATGAAAAAAAAAAAAAGTTTGGAAGTGTGATTTAATTATTTTTTTTACTTTTAATTTTTTTTAAATTATTTTTATATGATGATATCATAAAAAATATTATCTTGATATATTTAAAAATAAATATATTTTTTTAAAAAATAATTTCTACTGTTATAAGCCGCGCTTAACTAGGTAATTAAATCACTTTTTTCATAATAAAACTTTAAAATTATTTTTTTAAAATTTATAAATGTGGTAGAGATTATTTTATAAAATATTTTTTGATTGAAAATATATCAAAAAATATTTTAAAAAAATATTTTTGACATCAACACATCAAACAATCTAAAAATACAAAAAAATAATAATTTAAAGCTAAAAATAAAATAATTTTTTTAAAAATAGTGTTAGAACACCACATTCATATAAATATCCTAAAATAAAAAATTATATAATAAAATATTGAGACTGTTATTGTTTAATCTTGGAGGATTTTTGCTACTCGGACGGAGGAAATGTATCGAACTCAACTTTGAATGAATAGATATGATTATTTTTAATTTTTTGAGTTTAAATCTTAAAATTAATAGTCAAGGAAATTTATTCTCTTGAACATGCTAGATTGATTGATATAGGAATGAGTTATTAAAATTCTCGAGGAGGAAAACTCAATTTCTATTAATAATTACATTAGTTTATTTTTCTAAAATCACCATTATATAAAATTATTTAAGAGAAAAATTACTCACCCGGAACAAAAACTAGAAATTATGTAAAGCAGCACTAGCAATAGTGTGGCTAAAATGATTTTACTAGAAAAAAAATCAAATCATAATTCACGGTACACCATGATGTATCAATATTTTTATAAGTATTTGTATAATTTTATAAGTATTTTTAGAGAGAGAGAGAGAGAGAGAGATTAGCCGGTTTGGGCGAGATCGCCGGTATATTCTAAAGAGATTCCGGCAGGCCAGGATGAATAGAGAAGGTTTTTTAAAGAAAGAATTATACTACGTAGTTGGATTTTCTTTTCTTTGAATTCAACACTCAATCAAACGTTTCAGTTTCGGACAAAAATCCCCACAGTTGCCCTTACTTAAACCAGTCCTCACCACTCCCAAAGGCCAAAACTATACTCTACTCCACACATACACATACACATACACATACATGCTAACACTAAACACCAATAACCATCCGTCTATAATATACAGTTCCTCCTGCAAATATACCCCCACCACCATCTCCTCCAATAAAAACCACCACCATCTCTTTTTCAAGATTCCAAAGCCAATTCCTCCTCCTTTCAAGATTTTAGGTTAAAAAGGAAGCATTTTTCTGCTATATACAAAAGCGAAAACCCAGAAAAAAGAAAAGAAAAGAAAAGAAAAGAGAACACATTTCTTTTAACTTCGTATATTTATTGAGATAAATATAACACCCTTTGCCTTTTCAAGATTAAAATTTGGTTCTTGGTTTCTTGTAGAGAGTCAATCATGGAACCACCAGAAAATTACAGCACAAGTACTTCTTTTGCAGAGCCTTTTGAAGATGCCCAGAAGATAATTCTGAGGTGGGACTCAACAGCATCAGAAGAAGCAAGAGAAAGAATGATCTTTGGTGGAGATCGTCAAGAAGTGGATCTATACTTACAAGCTGTTGATGAAATCCAAAGGTCTATGTCATCGACTTCAATATCACCTCCTTCATCCCATCATCATGATCAAGATAGTAATAGTAACAAAGTCAACTCTGCTATACAGATCGCCATGGCTAGACTTGAAGATGAGTTCCGCAATATCCTTATTAACCATACAAGCCCTGTTGAAGTAGACTCTCTTTTCATTCTTGATCATGCTCCTGCTCCTGCTTCTTCTTTGAACCACAATACTAGTTCGGTAGGAAGCAGCAATGAATTTGACCAGGAGGAAGTTGGTGGTGGTGGTGGTGATCATGTTGATGCTTTAGATCCTATACAGCGTGCAGATTCGAGTAATAGTAGTGCTAGTTATCGATCTACGAGTAGTATTCGTGAGATCGATTTGATTCCTCAAGAAGCTGTAGCAGACCTTCAGTCCATTGCTAAACGGATGATCTCTGCGGGGTACTTGAGGGAGTGTATTCAGGTTTATGGGAGTGTGAGGAAATCAGCTGTGGATGCGAGTTTTCGGAGACTTGGGATTGAGAAGTTGAGTATTGGGGATATTCAGAGACTAGAATGGGAGGCTTTGGAGACCAAGATCAGGAGGTGGATTAGGGCGGCCAAGGTTTGTGTTAGGATATTGTTTGCTAGTGAGAAGAAGCTTTGTGAGGAGATTTTTTATGGGATTGGTACTGCTATCGACGATGCTTGTTTTATGGAGACTGTCAAGGGTCCAGCCATTCAATTGTTTAATTTTGCTGAGGCAATTAGTATTAGCAGGAGATCTCCTGAGAAAATGTTCAAGATTTTGGACTTACACGATGCTTTGATGGACTTGTTGCCTGATATTGAGGTTGTTTTTGAATCAAAATCTGCTGATTCCATTCGAGTCCAGGCTGCTGAGATTTTGTCAAGATTGGCTGAGGCTGCTAGGGGGATTTTATCTGAGTTTGAGAGTGCTGTTTTGCGTGAGCCTTCGAGGGTTCCGGTGCCTGGAGGGACAATTCATCCATTGACAAGGTATGTGATGAATTACATCAGTTTGATTTCGGATTATAAGCAGACCTTGATTGAGCTTATTATGTCAAAACCATCAACCGGGTCAAGATATTCGGGTGATCCAACTACACCTGATATGGAATTTGCTGAACTAGAGGGGAAAACCCCTTTAGCCCTTCATTTGATTTGGATTATTGTGATTTTGCAATTCAATTTGGAGGGCAAGTCCAAGCACTACAAGGATGCATCGTTGGCCCATCTGTTTATAATGAACAATGTTCACTATATTGTTCAGAAGATTAAAGGGTCACCAGAATTGAGAGAAATGATTGGAGATGATTACTTGAGAAAGCTAACAGGAAAATTCAGGCAGGCGGCAACTAGTCACCAGAGAGCAACCTGGGTGAGTGTTTTGTATTGCTTGAGGGATGAGGGGTTACATGTAAGTGGGAGTTTCTCTTCTGGTGTCTCAAAGAGTGCTTTGAGAGAGAGGTTTAAGACCTTCAATGCTATGTTTGAGGAGGTTCACAGGACTCAAGCAACATGGTTGATTCCGGATTCTCAGCTTCGGGAGGAGCTTCGAATTTCTATATCTGAGAAGTTGATCCCAGCTTATAGGTCATTTCTTGGACGGTTCAGGAGTCACATAGAGAGTGGAAAGCATCCGGAAAATTATATCAAGTATTCAGTGGAGGATTTAGAGAGTGCTGTCTTGGATTTCTTCGAGGGTTATCCTGTATCTCAGCACCTGAGGAGGAGATCTCAGTGAAGGAATGGATAAGTTTTGCCGATTTAGAAACTAGGACACATTCTTTGAATTTTTTGTGAAGTGTTTGGGTGATGTGGTGCTGGTTAATAGGGGGCTGCCCTGTGCACTCTAGTTCTTTTATGTATCATCAGTTAATTTTCCGTGGATCAGAACAAGTAGAGTTCTTTGGGAAGATTTGGTGCAGCTCTCTCTTGAATAGCCAGGTCTCTCAACCTGAATGCTTCCACACTGTAAGCATATTGTTTGTTTGGGCACCACATTCTAGATTTTGTTCCACTTGTTCATATGGGAATTGTTGTATGTGTGATTTTCTTACTATATATTATATGAAGAATCAGTTTTCTTTTCTTAGCATTAAAATTCTCCCGGACTAATCTATTTGTGACCCGAGTTAAATGCATTTGGAAATGAAACTGAACAAGCTTTGATGATACGGGAAAGGTAGTAAAGGTTGGTTTAAATATGTGTAGGTAGTCGGTGTTTTTTCCATTGATCAAAGGAAATATGAATGTTAGTTATTGGAAATGACAACTGAAGTAACTAAACCTGCATTTATTGAGGATGAATCTGCATAAGGTTTCTTTTCTAACTCCTATTGAAAATCTACAGAAATGACGCATGGCTATGGTGCTTGTGACCATCACTCAACTAAGCTGTTGCATTAGAACTTTTACAATTAGATAACGCAGCTAATTCTTGCCCACTGAAACCAATTTTGTCACTTGATGATTGTCCCTTTGTTTAATTTCTGTTTACCATTGATTTCATGAAGGTTGATGCCAGATACATTTCAAGGTTGAGATCCGTCACAGACAGAAAGTCCTGCAAGATATGACAAAAACTGGGACCTTTTTGTGCTTGAATAAATTTGGAAGCGTTTCATGTCATTTTTTTTCTTTAACAACGTAATCTCCAGCTGGCATTAGTGTAACTTTGACAATTTGTGGATTCAACTTTCGATTTGGTTTGGATACATAAAGAATTCCTACTAGATACGTTTTTCTAATTCATTCGATCTCGGCTAATAGTTTTGTCTCTGCTTGTTTTGCTTGAATTTAGTGACGCAGTACATCAGATATACAGTGTGTTTTTTACACTTTTAGATTGCTGGATGTTTCATGGTAACTGATTTCAAATTGAAGCTCATAGCAGCTTGCAAATGAGGTTTACCAACAAGGCTAGACTATCTCCTTCTGGAAAGAGGTTTGGCTACCCGATTTTTGAATGGTTTCCATTAGTTTTATCATGTTTGCAAAGAAACTCGTCACCCTTCAATCTAGGACAAATCCATCATCAACGCAGATTGATGGCTTCTTGTTTGATAATGAAATGAACTGGAAACTGAATTCTCCTAATTGTCTTTACTCTTTACCTCCCTTCATTAGATCACCAAAAGTGTACGGATTAGAGACAACACAGAAAAAACAGGATAGGGAACAGGTCTTATCTGGTGACGTTATTTGTATGAATCTAGATCCAAACTAAACTAGCAGGGCTATTATTGCCTTTGTTCAGTAATCAGGACCCGTGTCCTCTAGGGTAGTGGACTACAGGCCAACTCTTTCTTTAAGCAGGCAGAATAGTCGAACCATCTGGGGTGTCCCTATGATGTGCTGTAAATTTGAGGCATAGATGACTTAACAATGAGTGATTTAGACCAGAACAGTCTTGAATTGAAGTGACAGAGACTCGGTTGTATCACAACAGATTTTTTTTTTAATTTTTTTCCTAAAACAGAATTGAATGGAGAGACGATATATGTAGTTAATGAAACTATTTTGGAACTGAAATTATGTCTTGTTACAATTATAAAAAGAAATAGTTTTACATTTTATGCAAAGATTGAATAGTTTTTGCCTGTTAATGCTGTTCTAGGAGCATTTCTTGTTGTTCCATTAGCTGTTAATCAAAAGAGATAGGAAAGTTCTGGTAGAGAAGTTTTTGTCATTTTCTCTCTTCTAAGAATGCCGAATTCTTCTTCTTGTTCATGTCCTCTCTTAATGCTAATAGATTTACTTGCATCTACGAAAGAGACAAAAAACATAAGACATTTCCGAAAATAGTCAAATGAAACTAATCACAAGAGGATACTTGCGACAACCGAATAGCTAAAACTTAGAAAATTAAGGCAAGTAGAAGGGGAGAATCAATCAACTGCTAAAATAGTAGAGATTATAAAGCAACATGCAAGCAAGTCAACAGTCATTTTCTTTCTGGTCTAAATTTGCATCAGCCAAATCCCCCACTCTAGCAACATCCTTTGGATGCTTACTAGCTAAGAAATTTGTCGGTCAAATCCACTTCTTCAAGCATTTGTAGGGGACCGAAAACAAATTAAGCAGAAATTTTCCCTTGGCATTCTTATTAACAAGTGACAACTCCAACATGGTCCTTTAAGTAAAAATACAGAAGTTCTCATATCACTTTTTTTCATATAGTTACCATTCCCCGCATGCGTAAACATGGCTAGAGAACTACAATCCAATAAGGTATCAAAACTTAACAAAAATATGCTCCATCGTTTCCTCTATAACCAATAATGCACATTCAAGGATTACTGTAACAAGTACATAGAAATCTTATCTAAAAAAACGTACATAGAAATACCACGAGCAAAAATGATAAACAAGAACTGAAGAAAAAGCCATCCTATTGCAATCCCAAAGTAGACTTTTGCCTTGTATAATTTTGCTCCTGCAGTAATTCTCGATGCATATTTAGGGAGTGATAGATACAACAATAACAGATGGTTGCACCTGCTTTAGAGCGATGATTGCACACCTGCTTTAGAGCTTCGTAATTGAGATTTGCATTACTCTCTCTTATCTTCTTCCGAATCACTATTTGATGCTCCATTGCTGGCTTGCACTGGTCTAGGTTCCAGTGCACTTCGACCATCCTTAGAAGGTATTGTGGATGGTTTAATGAGTGTTAAAGTACCATCATCCCTATCGAACTCATCACTTGCATCATCTGAGTAAGCGTATCTGTCAAGAAATCAAGAAATGATCAAGGAGAAGACAGTAACAAAATTAAGGTAAAGTCGATGCCCCAACCCAAGAAGATGATCTTTCTGTCAAGAAATCAAGAAACGATCAAGAAGACAGTAACAAAATTAAGGGAGTGCTTAATAACTGAAAGACAGAACAAGATGAATACAAGTGCACAAGCATGTTGGATGGGTATTCTCTTTAGGTGAAAATAATGGTACGACAGTATTAAGCTATGTATTTATAAAGTAAATATCTTTAGTGCCGATCCAAGCAAACTGCAAATTCATCATTAAGTTCCTGTTGTCCCTAAAATGGTGACAGTTCATAAAGTTGATTGAAAGCACTTTTCATACCCTGTCGTCGCTTAACCACATCTTACTTAAGGTGTGTTCCCAAAAATTTTGATTTTTTTTTTTGCTTAAAATGAATTTTTTTTTTAATGTTTTTAGATCATTTTGATATGCTGATGTTAAAAATGATTTTAAAAAAACAAAAAAACTTCATTTTGATGCATTTCTAAGCGAAAAGCACTTTGAACCACCACCACTACCATAATCCCAAACAAGCCCTAACACACCAGGTTAATACGTAAGCGAAGCACCAACCTCTTATAGACCATTGCTGGGGCCTATTAAATATTGACATTTCTTGGAGGTTGAAAGAGATTTAACAATGACATTATGGTATAAAAAGGGGAAGGTCTAGCAAACAAACTATGCCTTACCGCATTGAGTTCTGAGAGGGAGCCCAAAGAGCACAGATGACACATAGGAGAGAGAAGGAAAGGACTCGCCAGAAAGCTGGGATGACCCACGCGTTCTGCCAGCGCTCATTGTAAACATCGTTTGCTTTGAAATACAACTGCAAGTAGAAAACTACAGAATTTAGTGACAACGGAATTCCATGAATGAAGTTGGATCAGTAAAACATTGCACAAACAGTTCTCTTTTTTTCATCAGTTTTGATAAAAGTACCAAATTTGTACAATACAGTTAATTTGAAACTGTCTGTTTTATTCACAATTTAAGCCATCCCATCCTAGATTTTATCTGTTATAACCTGTCCCAGAGCTTTGTAAAACTCAAATACCTTACAAAATCATTGAAGTCAGAATGCAAGAAACATAGTTTTATATTTAATAAGAAATCGCTATTTTATATATATATGAAAGAAATTGGAATTTTCTTTTAGTTCTATTCCAAATTCTGTAGTCCTAGAAGCTAAGCAATTAGCTTACAGTAAAACATTGCAAGTAGTTAGAAAAACGTCCGTGAATTATTTATGCTTTTACAGTAAATTTTTGTTAAATCATTGTCCAGTGACGAGGAAACTTAATGCTAACATAGTCCGAAATTATTATATATTACCTCATAGCATATCCAACCCACTGACACAATAATGCTAATATAGTCCGAAATTATTGTATATTACCTCATAGCATATCCAACCCACTGACACAATAACTGCTACAGCAAGAGCATTACTGAATTTCCGGTATATATCCAGCTTGACCATCATCCTTTTAGCCTGTGACATCAAATGAGGAAGGAAATGTTATTATTCAAGTTCACTTCTATTGCATTTGAACACGTACACATGTAGTATCAGAAACTCTGATGTAATGCATGTTACGTGATTGATAATCCAGATACTCTGCTTCTGATTGATTTTATAGATTACCAAATCGTCTGATAAAAAGGGTATCAAGAGTAGTTCTAATCAACATGTAAAACAATTAACTAACACCATATGAAGTCCATAAGTTAAAAGAATGGAATTCTATGTTTTCTGCATCAAATAGTAGCTTTAATAGTCATGCGTAAAATAGTAATCCATCCTATCCAGTATCCATTACAAGCTAAGAAGAAAAAAAAAGCATTGCTGTGAATAAACATTATTCAGAATGTCAAACCAAGTACCTGAAGCTTATTTAAAGTCGCAGAAAGAGACCTAAATATCCAAATAATGATGAAAGCATCCAACATTGACACAGGAAGCACCAAAAAAAGTCTGGCCCTCCCAGAAAGGTCACTGACAGTGCCAACATTTTCTACCAATTCAAGCACTTCCGATGCCACAAAAAAGGTCACTCCAACCAGTATCACCTTTGATGTAAGACCACCTAAGGTAGGTCTCACAACACCATAGCCCATTGAAACCATCAGAATGACAAGGCGTGCTACAGTAAGTTTAATAGTACCAAAAGTAACTGCCCATAAAGTGATACCAGTTGGCCTAATTCCAGTCTCGTTGAATTCAGCGTAGTCAAAATACCAGAAAGCCATCTCAAACATGCCCAGCGTTATCACCAATGTTATGCAATTTTGCAACGGAAAAACTTCTCGCCAGAATCTTGCATACTGAGAGAACCAGAATAATCCGAGTATAACAAAAGCAAGGGACATGAACCCATAAAATCTCATTAAAGGTGCCATTCTACCAGGTAAATAGCCACTGGGATTTTTCCATATAGTTTTCCCCTCTACAACTACCTCTTTAAGATTAGGATCACAATGCATGAAATACAAATTATACATCCCAGTACTGGATATCTGTATTGATTTTGATGGGAATGTCGCAACTAGCTCGTCTACGTTGAATGAGACACCAAAGACTTGAGGCCAGCTGGGATCTTTTGTTGAAGGACGATGAATGATTTCTCCTTCTGAACACACACCCAACTTTGCAAGATCAGCTGTGCAGCAGACAGCTCTTTGACCACCATAGGCTGAACCACCAACTAACTCTCGATCCTCTACCTCAAAAACAATAGCTTGTACCAACCCCGAACTAAAGTTAGAAAATTCCCGAGTTCTCCGGAATGTAATCTTTTCAAAACTGGTGACAAATGACCACATAAAATTAGTCAGTGGCAATAAATGATACTGAGAATATAAAGCACGATGCTGTATTTGAAACAATATAACAACCCAGGCTATACATTTAAAGTTGTATGATAATGAGACGAATTTTGATGATGAATTCCAAAAATAACATAGAAATACAAGGTCCTGAACAAACCCTAATTCAACCAGGTACCAGATGCCCAGGTTAGGAATTTAAACTACTAAGCTCAAAAAGTAGCAAACCCATTTTAACTATTTGCGACCCTGTGTGTAATAGAATCTCAATATTTAGCTTCGGAGGATAATTCTCTATGCTATGTTAGAATTGATAAAGTTTACAATCTGTTCTCAATATATGCTTACATGATTTAAGACCACATTGAACCCTAATTCATCTTGAAAACCAATTAATTCTTGTGAAGTGCATTATCTACTCCAATTCTAAAACTTGACCCACAATGGCGTACATTTAGTAGATTGCTGATGACAAAAATAAACTTTGGCATCTTCTCAGCAAAAACCTATCTTTGTTCTCATTTCTACATCACATGTGTAAGCATAACTATTTAACTCCAAGAAGCAAGAGACCTTATCATAATTACACTTAACACACACTTAGATATACAAGGTAAGTATGCTGATTGTGGAGAAATGAATAAGAATTACCGTATATAAGAGTCCCCATTAGCAGGAAGGACACTATTCTCATTGTGATTTCCAGAGTAAATCCCCTCACTGCCACCATGAACAACAAAGGCATTACCTTTGCCCACAAATCTCTCTCCTTTATATTCATGAACTGAACCTTCAACAATCAAGCTCATAAACAACCAAACACACAACAATATTGATCTATGAACCCTAAACATTCTTCCAGAGAAAGACAGAAAATGGGATTGCGAGTGTGTCTTGGTGTTTCTGGATCTGCAAGTTAAGATCTTGCTGTTTAGTTGCTAAAAAAGACAAGGTGTCGATGTAGTAAAGTGAAGTGTAGGCTTTAACAGTGAGAGACGATACTTGCTTTGATTAGTAACTCTTGGGATTGGAGAAATGATACTCTATTACCATTACACATGTACCAGTTTCTTTGATTATTACTTATAAATAATGAGAGTCTTGGAGCCATCAGATGTTTAGGCTCCTGGTGGTTGAGATTATGTGTATGGTTGTGATCTTGTTTGGCACCATTCGTTCTGTATATATTGTTGTATGGGAAAGAGACAAGGTGTCGGTTTCTGGCTGTATGTTACTGTCTTTTTCTTGAGGAAAACGAATAGAAAGTGATGGAAATCTTTTTCAGACAAATGGTTTGAGGCAACATACGTTTCCTAACATTAGATTATGTATATATATTGGTACGCTGTCAGACGCCATTGATTCATGTCAAGAGATCTTTCAGTCCATGCAATGTAAAGGAATCTGGGCACCACACAAGTCGTCGAAAGTTGAGTGAGTTTTCCTTTGCCAGTAGATCTTTAATGTAAAGTTGTTGTTACCACTACCACCCTACTTTTGGATCAGCCAAAAAGGCTTTCCATCATTTACTTTTGAGTATCTTTTGTTTCGGTGTGATTATTTTTGAATGCTTAAGTTAGTTCCTTGCTTTTTTTCAGTTTTTGATCTCGTGGTGGTTGTTGTAATTTTCACTACAGTGGAGTACCTAGGATGTCAGCATATTTTTCATATTTTTTCGTAGCGACTTTACACTATATATAAAAAAAAAAATTATAATGTTAGATCTCCAAAAATCTATAAATATAACAATGAAATCAAAAAAAAAAAAATCAAAGATAAAATAGTGAGTTGACCCATGACTCGAGTAACCCAAAACTTAGAACAAGTCGAGTTTCAAAAGAAATTTAAAGAGAATTGATCCATTGCGAAATGATAAAAAATACGAGTTGACTCATGATCTAATCAACCTGTGACAACCCTAGTTAAGATTGGGTAAAAAATCATTGACTATTTTACTTTATTTTTTTTCAACATGATGTTATCCTTTTTTTTTATATTTGTCTTGAGTTAACTCAAATTAAATTATCTAACACATGACTGGTACTTGTCCCAGATCGACTTCCAGAAAATAAAAGGAAAACCTAAAATTTTGAATTAAATGGCAAGATCGAAAAGAGAAACAAAATTAAAAATAAATCCAAATAAAAAATAAAAAAAAATAAAAGAATGAGGAACCAAACTTGATGAAATTAAAAAATCAAGATTATGAGCCCAATGACAAAATTAAAAACAAATTAAAATTTGATAAAAGAGCTGAGAATCAAACTTAGAAATCAAAACATTAAGGGTCAAATATGAAATGTCATAAAATAACAATACAAATTATTTTTTTAATGGCCAACACAAAGTTCAATGTGGAGAGGAGAGAGAAGAGGGAAAGAAAAGGAAGGGGTGGTAGGAGCCAAACTGTCCTTCAAAACACCAAGTGCGTGCACCCCTCATGGAAGGAGAAGTCGTGTTACTTCAAACATCATGGCAAAAGCTGATGTTCTTCCACTAGACGGTGGCTCATGCGCCGCTCAAAAAGTTTGAAGTCATCCCACACGCTAGCACGTGCGTAGCACGTGACATCAATATTTTCTTTAAATATTTTTAAAAAATAGAGAAAGATTGAATCGCCCCTAACCTAACATAATAATAGCAACAAAAAAAACTATAGACAATGACAAAAAACCCCTTAATGCAAAACTTAGAAAATTTGATTTTAGGATTAATTTAGTAATTCTAGTATTTAAAAAATGTAAAGAAATGAGAAAATCCCTTAAAAAAATTAAATGGAAATAACTTTCAAAGGCAATTAAGTAATTTAATTGTACAATTAAGATATGATATTACGATAATGATCATCATGAATTTGACAATAACATTTGAACCCTTATGAAATTACTAAACTATCCTCGTAGCAGCTATGTTGCCCAGGGGTAAAATAATGATTTCACTGTGAAAAACACACAATGAAACACTAAGCTCTTTTAGCTTTATACTAGCATATTCACTCGTGCTCCGCTGCGGGTCGGACTATTCTTTTCTAAAAGTCAAAAATAAATGTTAAAAGTGGAGAATTATTTTGCAGTATCATTTAATCGAATGATCTTGAAACTTGCGAACTTGGTTCTTTGCCTAGCTCGAGTCTCAAATTAAACCATACGAGAGCTGATCCAAAGTGAATTATTCAATTTAATAAGCCCAAAGACAACTTGAATGACTGATAAAAATATGACATAACTTTTAAAAAACCTTAAGATGACATTTTTTTAATATAAAACAATACCAGATTGAATCAACCTCGGTTACCCTACGACCTAAGTCATAAACTTCAATAAGTTTAATAACTTTTTTGTTTTTGTAAATTAATTTTATTTAATTTTATGATAAAATTAGATGCTTGTAAAATTGAGCACTAACCCTAAAAAATATGTTTATTTGAGATCGTTATAACTCTATATAAATTTTTTTAAAAAATAAAACATGAATTTCATTTCCCAACCAATCCACTATTGAAGAAGAGTGAAATAAAGAGAAAAAAACAATTAAAAAAATAAATGAACAAAAACTAAAAAAAAAAAAACATGAGACTTAATGGGTAAACATGCTAAACATGTGAATCGGATAACTCAGGTCAACATGTCAAACTCGCAAAACAGGTAATGAATTCTATTGGGATTAATAACTTGTTTTTGTTCTTCTAAAATATTGTTTATTTAACTAATATGATAACAAAAATAAACGATTGCAAAATTAAGTGTCAAACCAATACTGAGATTTTTTTAAAAGATTATGATAATCTCATAAAAAAACAAATTATGTAACTCAATTCTCAATTAGCCTAATATCGAATGATGAAATTGAAAAAAAATATTTTTTTAAAAATTAAACTCGACAAACCTGTCAACAGGCCTATGGACTTTTTAAAATTTAATAAAATGTTTTTTTAAACTATATGATAAAAAAAACAATTACATAATCGAGTTCAATTAGAAAAAAGAAAAAAAATACCCCAATAAACCCGTGAATCAAGGTTACCTCGTCAAACTCACAAACCGGGTCATTGACTCCATAAAATTTAATAACCTAGTTTTTTTTAAAAATATTTTTTATTTAACTAATTTTTTTTAAATAAATTATACTGTGATATTAGAATATTTTTCTGATATCAACCCGATACCTTTAAATCTTTATAAACACATCATATAAAGATTAAATTAAAAAAAATATATTAATAGCCAAAAGGCCAAAAAAGGGTTAAAATACAAAAAAAAAAATATTATTGTAACTGACATGAGGAAACATTGTTTTTATTTAACTACAATTTTTTTTAAAAATAAATCATTCCATAAAGTTAAAATATTTTTCTAATATCAACCCGACCTGATATTAGAATATTTTTTTTGATACCACTTTAATTATATAAAAAAATTAAAATAAATTATCAATTCTAAACCCCTATAAACACATCATATATATATATATATATATATATATATATATATATAAAGACTAAATTAAAAGAATTAATAACAAAAAAAGGATTAAAATGCTATAATAACAATAATAGTAAAAACAAAAAAGACCTCTTCCTGCGTAGGAATTCCATTACCTTAGGTACGATTTTGGGCCATAATTCCAACTTGTACTTTAATTTTGGTAGATAAACTTATTAGCACTTCAATCTTTCTAAAGAAGAAGAAAGCAGTCTTGAAACAAGTTTC
>Ga0325414_1000789_pt1 | contig 28037 bp, 14 predicted proteins | sample PopdelMetagenome_8_FD_206183 | JGI IMG/M metagenome (GOLD analysis project Ga0325414, IMG submission 206183) | Populus deltoides microbial communities from Bellville, Georgia, United States - Leaf-PdKOR-R3 | ecosystem: Host-associated > Plants > Phyllosphere > Phylloplane/Leaf | place: USA... | reverse complement strand
GCTAGTACCTAGTATGGTGTGTGATTTGTGAGTCTGGGTTGTTAATTTATTAGGTTAATAAAAAAACACACTATTTTGTTTTTTATTTTTCCAAATAAAACAATATTAATTAAATCTTTATAAATTAATATTCTGGAATAATAAAAATTTATTAATTAATCACATATTATTCATTGGAGCCATTATTTAATTAAAATTAGTAATTTATCGAATATTAATTTATTAATATTTAAGAAATTAAAATAATATTTTTAAAATAAAAATAAAAAAATTATTGGAGTTGAATCAGGCCTCATTGGAATTTAATCCTAAATCGATTCGAAATGAAACCGAACCTAAGTTTTGCACAGGTATCACCAGCGTGACCCGTCGACAGGAATCACTCAGCTTCACTTCCTTCTACACTCTCTGAGTATTACAAACTTAAAAAAAAAAAAAACCAAAGATCTCGCTCACATAAACCCTAGCAAGAACCCGGTTACAATGGCTGAAGCAGAGAAAGGATCGGCTACGACAGGGTCCAGAGAAAGCAATGTCAAGGAGGAGATATCACTGAAAGACAAAGGCAATGAATTCTTTAAAGCAGGGAACTATCTCAAAGCTGCTGCTCTTTACACTCAGGCTATTAAGCTTGACCCTTCAAATCCCACTCTTTATAGGTAAAAAAAAAGTGACCCCCAAATTAGGGTTTGTTGGCTTGGTCAATCACTATGTTTATCAAAATGCATTCTTCATTTATTTTTAGTGAAATTTGATTCATTTTTCAATTAGGTGTTCAGTTATATTTTTGTTGGTTTTGGCTGGTTTGTGATTGTTGCGGTTCAAGTTTCGTTAGGAATTCAAGTTTGATGCTTTGCCATTTCTTAGAACTAGTTGGAGTTGGTTGTTCTTAATTTTTTTGCTCGCCTTCATTCACTGTATTAATGATGATTAGGTGCGATGCAGCATAGTATCTTATTGTGCTCGTAATTCTATATTAATCTTCATCAAATTCGAAGACGGGGGCCTTACACCTGAGTTAGAAATGTTTAATCGTGCAGTGTTAAAGCTGCACTTTTGTGTTTTCTGTCCATCTCTAACATTTTGTATTATGCATAGCGAATTGATTTTGAAGAACTGGTATGGCGAGGGAACAAACTTTTTTACTTTCCAAATAATTTCTTTAGGCCCGCTTTCTTGTGTTGAGATTAGGTGGTTTGCAATGGATTATTCTCTTGTCTTGCTTAATGCCATTGTTATTCCCAATAACAGTTATGCAATTTATGAATACCATGCCAGAATTATAGAGCACATTTGTGCTTGCTAAATTAGAATCCATATGGTTTTCTTGATACTGTTATCATAGTTCATTTGTTCTCTTTATGTTTACGCAACTTCTTTAATTGTCTATAAGAGCTCTAGTTGAATGTTCAATGCGTTTTGAACCTTGATAGTCTCTCAATCCTATTATGATAATTGACTGGCTTTCTTAATGCTTATCCATCAACTGCAATTGTCTATCAGAGGTTTAGTTATGCTCAATGATATTTCAAACACTCAAATCCCTTAATCTTTCTTTCCCTTTTTATGATTCTATCATTCACCAGCAACCGTGCTGCAGCATTTTTGCAATTGGTCAAGCTTACTAAAGCACTTGCTGATGCCGAGACAACTATCAAATTGAACCCTCAATGGGAAAAGGTGCACAGACATGCACAACCATTTATCATTTGGTCTACTTGACTTCCTAAGATTTTTCTATAACAGTGGCTTTTTGTTACAATTTCAGGGATATTTCAGGAAAGGGTGTGTATTGGAGGGCATGGAACGGTATGATGATGTATGTCTGAACTCTAAAGGATCATGTTCGCTTTTCATGCTATTTGGTAGCTGTTTAGACAAGATTGCTTGGATTTTGATTTTGTTGCTGATACATTTTGACTGCTCATCTATGTGTAGGCACTGGCAACTTTCCAAATAGCTTTACAACACAATCCACAGAGCACTGAAGTATCAAGAAAGATCAAGAGGATATCCCAGTTGGCCAGAGACAAAAAACGAGCTCAAGAGGTGCAGAGCATGAGATCCAATGTTGACATGGCAAAACACTTGGAAACATTGAAATCTGAAATAGTGAGTGTATTTTATCTAGCAAAGAGTCATGATGTCCAAGTTTTTCACCTTATAATTTGAAGCACGTATGTGGGAGTGAGATGCATTTTGGAAGTGGTCATTTCCCATTCACCATATTTCCTTTTAATGGAAGATTGAATCTGGATAACCTCATTTGTCATCTTCTCTTCTTGTTCATGTAGAAGATTAATTATTTAAGCTTTTCTGTGCATGTGATAATACTCTCCGTTAAAAAAAATTAATTTAGCCTTTTATTTTGTAGTTTGAAAAGCTTGGATCCGAAGAATGTTTTAAAGATATGTTCTCATTTCTTGTTGAGACCATGGAGACAGCTGTAAAATCATGGCATGAAGCTTCTAAAGTGGATCCTAGAGTCTACTTTCTTCTTGACAAGGAAAAGACACAAACTGATAAATATGCTCCAGTTGTTAATATTGATAAGGTATTCACTTTTGAAACTGTATTATCTTCTTTGGAGACATCATTCTCTGATGTATGGTATATGTACTTGTAAAAAGAGGATATAAATGAATAGAATTCTTCGTGATTCTAGCAATTACCTTTACCTTGTTTCTTTTTGCAGGCCTTTGAATCGCCCCATTCACACAGCAATTGTTTCTCATTTCTAAGGCAGTATGCGGATGATTCTTTCTCCAAGGCAGCTTGCTTAGTGGTGCCAAAAAATATCATATCCTACCCACAGGTAATGATTTGCTTCTTCGCATGTGTTGGGTATACAGGTCTTCCCAAGAAGCAAGCCCTTCTTTTCTTGGACACCAGACATGCACATAATGAGATGTGCTCATATGTAGGTTTTGTGGTTTGGGAATTGATAAGAATGATCCTAGGCACAGTATCTACTTTAGGACTTTGGATGACATGGCTTTGAAGAGGAACTTGCTGCGGACATGGAATATTAGGGTTTCTCTTCTTTCATATTTTTCTTTTTAAGTAGTGTATTTGGTGCTAGATTACTTTCTCATATACCGTCCTTTATTGGTCCTATATTTCTCTTTGTTACGGGCTGAGATTTGTAAATGATCCTTGATTTCATAAACATCAGCTTATGCTGTCACAGCTGAATCAGTCAATGAGCTTGGGCGAGTAAGGTGTTGTATGCAGTTTGCTTGAGTTTAACCTTCAATGGTAAAATTGAAGAACCCAAGTGGTGATGAATCATGTAGGCTGCTAATTAATAAGCAAGCTGTTTTCTAATTATGTCAAGTCTATATTAGATGCACTGCAAATGATTCAATGGCTTTATGGCTTTAAGACTGACGAGCCTGACTTGCTTATAATCAAATATATAACACTTCAATTGTTCAATTCTAAGACTATTTATGTCACTTTTGTTTATGTTTTACCAGTCCTAGCTGATTTGCCTATTCTGTGGTGGGATATAATACTGTACTCAACAACAAGGTCTTATTCATTGCATGCCTTTTTTGCAGGTTTGGAAAGGTCAAGGATCAAGAAAGTGGAAGTATGGGCAGCATGATGGTTTCTTTGTTCAATTCGAGTCACATTTTATGCGAAAAATATGGTTTATTGCTAGCACCAATGAAAAGGGGCAAACACTTTGCAGGTTTCTCTCCTCTCCTCTCCACTTCTCTCATATCTACTCTTTAATTTGTTATTGAAGTTTTTATTTGAAAAGATATAGATCCTTCTATAGATGGCTTAATTGTGTATAAATGATATAACATCTGAACCCTGGTGCATGTACATGTTTCATGATTATTGTTGCATATAAAATCATATACTCTTTCACGAATGCAATCACCTAGTTTTTTATTGTACACTCAGTGATTGCAGTCAATCATCTGGACAGACAGGCCTCCCACATGCTATGTGCTTTATCCATAAATATATGATATTTAACATTTCCCGTTCTTAGCTGCTTAAACTGGCTGAATTAGGATATTTGTGGATACGAAGGAGATTGGGAAGTAGATGAACTCACACACTGTGACAATGTTCTCTAGCTAGCTCTGACTTGTAGTTTTTAGCATCATGCTAGATATAAAAAACTGGACATGGAACAGCTGACAACAATAAATCATCTCCATTTGGGAGTCACCATTTCAATGGTGATGATTTATTTCATGCTCTCTTTTTTGTTGAAAAGGAAATTTCTTATTTTTTTCCTTACCCCGAGTTCATCTTCAGAGAAAAGGAAAACATGTGCAATATGCTAAGTCATCTGGTATCATTTTAATGCTTAATGCATGCCATTGTACTTTGTTTGAAATGGTTCTCTCTTTAGTCAATAGCGATGCTTTTTTTTTTCCTTATACATGCCCAACTCTGCATACCTTATTTTCCAGGGATCCAGAGGTTCTAGATATTGGTGCTCATGAAGTGCTTCCACGTCTATTCAAAGAAAAGCTGACCAATCCTTAATTCCTTTACTTGTATTTTGTTGACTATCTACTGGAGGACAATACAATGCCCTCTTCAATGGGAAGTTTATATATGAACTGAGAACAGACAGCGAGAAGCCTTTCTTGTTTGCCTTGATGCTGCTCTGAAGTTTCTGGTTAGACGTGATAGCTGATAAACAGATGTGAGAAGTTGATTTTTGTTAGCCATAATGTGCATTTGTTTAGTTTTGAACTCTTAATAGTATCTTGTGAGCTTCTTTTGAGTTATTGCATTTCTAGATGCTCTTTCGTCTATGGTTTGCTTTCCTTGCATTGCTTGTAAATTGAGCGAGTTATTCTATTCTCCATCTTGGGTATAAAATGCTAATGTTGATGCCTTGAAAATTTGCAAATGAGTAGCACAAAACTTATTTTCTTGTAATCAATGCATATCTATGAATGACATGCGCCATTTCTGAGTCCTTTTTCCTGAGCTGTATCATTTTTCTCAGTCCATTTCTCAGCCCCGTGTTTATTGCTGTGATTGTTGATAGGAATATTATTTTTAACTTATTGTAGCAGTGCATTTTAGTTCTTTGTTCTACTATCCTTTTGCTCAGATAACGGATAAAATGATGGATTCAAACCTCTTTGCTTTCAAGATTATATTAGCTTGTGTCATAACTCGTTAGCACCAATAAATGAATCAAGTGACATCTAAATATGTGTCATAACCGTCTGGTAATGCTATTAACCTGTTTTTTCAAAGTGTTTTTTTAAAATGTTTTCATCTAAAAAAGAAAATTAATGTTTTTCAATAATTTTGATGTGTTAAAATAAAAAAAATAAAAAAAATATTTTTATAGTGTATTTTCAATTAAAAAGTACTTTTATAAAAATATTTTACATTACATTAAGTGGCAGATCAGAGGTTACTCCCGTCATTGTTATCTGGAATATTGAATTTTAAAGTGATTGTTATTCCAGGATAATTAAATTTTAAAAATCGTTCTCTGTGTATGTCTGGAAAGGCAGTGGTGACTCCCTGGTTTGCATAAATACCTTTTTTTTATTAGATTATGGTGGACATCAAGTCACAATTGTTGGAGGTTTCGAAGAATCAAAATGGTTGAAGACAAGTAGGCCTAGGATGGAGAGCATGAAATCAGTGATCGGCTGGAATTGTGTATGTCCGATTCGGCGTAATTTTTTAGAATTTCTCTCCGCCAATTCGTTCTCCATAGCCCATCCGGTACTATAGCTTTAGTAAGGCAAAAAATATATTAAAACACTTCAAGATGTACAGGACATGAGCCACCATTATTATGCAAAATCCAAATGTAAGCTACTACATCGAACCTTTAAAACTCATAAAACTAAAATCATTCAATAAAAACTCTGTAGTTGAACCTTTAAAACTCATAAAACTAAAATCACTCAATAAAAATTCTGTAGTTGCTTATATAATGGTCACTGGAGGCTTATATGGTCGTTAACTTCAGGACCCATAGGATTACTCGAGGTACACGCGAGTTAACCTAGACATCCACGTTAAATAAATAAAAAAAAATATCACTCCACAGAAACAAGATACACGTACCACTATTGCAAGGCACGTAGGGTTGCTGCTGCAGCATTTTTTCTTTCGTTTTACTTTATGGGGGTGTAGATATCTCTCCCGGATCATATCCTTTCGGGGATGGTGGCCTTGGCCTGTCATCTTTGCCATTAGCTCCTGGGGACTCTTCCATCAGGTTGAACCTGTAAGCACTACTCACGTTTTTTCAGTGTCTCATCTATGGAAATTTGAACATGTAGGATTATGATGGTTCATGGAAAGTAAATACCTGCCATGAGTTGCTCCAGACAAGAGAGAGACTAGGAAGAGCAACTGGAGCACAAGAGAAACTAGATTCATTTTCTTGGCCATGAGCAGAGAACTAGCCCAGGTAGGGTCTAAAGAACACCTGTTTTCCAATTGCGTCCCTTGGAGAGAACGAATTTATTAAGAAGACAGAAAGAATGGCCTTTTGGGCATGTAGTTTTTTTATTATTTAATTTTTTATTAAAATGATCGTCCTTGTGCTATTCAACACCTAATCCTTCTGCAGCATTATTTATTGTTAGTATTTGGTCAGTCAAAATAATCCGTTGAATAGGAGATAATCTAAAATCAAAAGAACCTAGTTTTTCAAAGGGGCACCTTGCTCTTTAGAGCTTGTTCACATGGTACACAATCTGGGAATCCCCTTGTGCTATTCAACACCTAATCCTTCTGCAGCATTATTTATTGTTAGTATTTGGTCAGTCAAAATAATCCGTTGAATAGGAGATTATCTAAAATAAAAAAAGAAGCTAGTTTTTCAGAGGGACATCTTGTTCTTTAGAGCTTGTTCCCATGGTGTACCAATTTGGGAAACACCAGCTGGGAGCTCTAATCTATCCCACTCTCTTAGCAGCTTCAAACTAGGACTTATCGATATACTAAATTGTCGAAGTGTATATGGATTACAACGCCAGTCATAATTTTGAGAGATTTTTGGCACAAGCGTTTTCTTTTCCTGTTAGTGCTGTGGATAGGCAGAACCTTTCACATTTTGTCCAAGCTATGCTACTTTGGTAGAATTTCCAACCAAATTTTATGTCATGATTTCACTGTTGATGCATCAGCGGGGGAGGCCCACACGTCGGTTTTAGTATGGGTTTGAAACGTTGATTCTAGTCTGAAACATCAAATGTGAAGGGAATAGAGAGCCAGCATAGATGTGAACTAACATGTTATAATTTCTAGAAAGAACCACATGCTATCATATTCGATGTATGGAGATACACAAAGTTTTTTAGACCTTTAACTTGCACTGCACCACAAAATCATCTGGTTTTTCAATGCTTGGATCAATCAGATTAGGAGGGGTTCTTCAGCGGTGAACCATCACACCAAAGCTGTGGTTGGACCCAACAAGCATACCAGGCAATTCTTCCGCTTTTACCTCAGACATTATCGTGTGCGTCAAGCTCAACTTTTTCTGTGGCAGGATTATTTGATGATTTGCTTCTATGTAGCGTAAAATTGCATGCTGCCACAGCCTCGCCTACTGTAAGGTAGATCCATTCCTGACCAATGCTTTCCATGAACTTTGACTTCTCTAGCTTCTTAATCACCTCACTTCTTGGGTTCGCCAGTACGAGCTAGATCAACAGCAAAGTAATCCATACTTTAATAACCCAGGACTGGTTGCACAGAAGCTAAAATATGGAAAGATTGAAAACTATTTAATTGTACCTTGAGATCTCTTCTATCAATGTTTTTCTTTACTTCCTCAAGCATGCTGATCCCACTTGTATCTATGCTGCCGACAGCTGTGGGTTGAATAGACGGAAACATTAGGGTCAAATTAAGCTAATAGGGGCAAAAGATAAGTCTGGTGGCTAGGCTGATTATGATTAGTTAAGACACTTACCACTCAGATCTAGTATCACATACTGTAAGCTTGATCCTCCTGTGGATTTTAGCTTTTCTTCCTCCTCATATATCCATCTTGATATCCTGAACAACAAAATTTAAATAACAAAGAAGATTCGAGTGATGGTGCAAATTGTTTAACATTTTATCGTTTAATATCTAAATGTATTATTTTGCATACCTTTCTCTCAAGTAGTTTGCGTTGGCAAAGTAGACTGGTGCATCAATCTGGAGAATGAGAACTCCTGGAACATTGTTTGCAATTGGGTATTGGTCTATGCTTCTGTAAATCATGGAGTTGGGAATGTTGCCTAAAAGAAAAGTCCTTGGCCTTGCTACAGACATGAGCATCCTTAGCAAAGAAATTGCGACCTGCATAGGCAAATGCTGATCATATCAGGAATATTCAACCTAACACTTGTTTCACGGGAATAAATACTGGCTGGTGTTTATGCTACTCACAGCAATGACCAAGCCAATTTCCACACTGCCAAAGACAACACCAATATATGCACTCATGCAAACAATGAAGTCACACTTATCAACTTTCCAGAGGCTAATTGCAGCTTCATAATCAATTAGGCCGAGCATTGCAGCAATGATAATGGAGGAGAGAACCACTAGGGGGGTATAATGGAACAAAGGTGTTAGAAATAGCAACGTGATCATCACAGCTGTTGCCATGACTATGTTAGAGACTGCAGTTTTGCACCCTGCATTGAAATTCACCGCAGTTCGCGAGAATGGTCCTGCAATCCAATCCAATCCAATCCAAATCAATACAATTTGTTTGTAAGAGGAGCTTACGCATTACCAATAAGTTGAATATAACCATAAAAATCAGTGTTTAGGGAAGTATTTGCCTAGTTTACTCATTGGATCGAGTATTTACGAAGGGGCTTAAAATCAAGTGAAGCAACTTAATTAGACCAAACCAGTCCCCAATGGATCCATGATTCAGTCCCGTTGGGTTGGGCCTTAACTTGTTGTACAGCATAGAATCAGTACCTGTGGTCAGATAACAGGAGGTGCAAGAGCCTGCAATATTCATCATCCCAAAAGCAATCATCTCTTTGTTTCCATCAATATGATAATTCTTGAACATGGCAAAGCTCCTCCCAACAGCTACTCCTTCCTGAATATCCATCAAGCCACCCTTTTTGTTAATTATTTTAATTTTCTTCTTTTGGGCTTTAGACCCGATGTATTAACCCGAAAATAAATGAATATCATCAAGCTTAGGCGATTAAATAAAATATCATTTAGGAGTGTGGATAAACAACATTTTTTAAATTTTTTGAATTTTTTTAAAATTTTAAAATTAATTTTTTGGTATTTTTTTTATATATATTTTTAAAGTGTTGATATTAAAAATATATATTATTTTTCATGAAAAATCACTTTCAAAATCATCTTACACCACAATCTTAAACAAGAGACTTTTCTTTCCTTTTCCTTTTTCCTTTTTCCTTTTTCTTTTTACATACATATTCAAGCTGTGTGCATCAACTTATTCATTGAGGAATTCCTTAAATCGACTAGTGATCATAGAAATAATATTCCTGGCCACCACAACCTGATTATGTGTCCACAGACTAAGGCCAATTTGTGCACTGACGATGTTGTACGCATGCCAGAGAGCTGGTGGTTAATGGGGAGCATGTGAGGGAGTGGAGTTTGATGTATATGTGTGAGTGAGGATGGAGAAACCAGTACTACTACTACTACTACTTACAGCAAGAGCTATGACACCAGTTATGATTCCAGTTTTAATAGCTGTCATCAGATATGGAGACCCAAAAGCCAACTCAGATACAGTTGGTGGATTCAATCCCTTCTTCAGGTGCCCGATCTGTACAAAACAAACAAATGCAACATTCCATCTTATTAGTTTTTTAAAGATTAAAATCATGGTTTTTTTATAACAAAATCATGACTTTAATTGACGATAACATTGAACTTCTTTCCTTTACCTAGCAGGTGAGATCTTGACCATCGTACCCATAACAATGAATCCATGCAACAAAGAATGTTATTCCTTTTGGTGGGATATTATCGGAAGTCTTAGTTAGGGTTTATAAGCTGTACACGGTTCATTAATATTTTATCCCTCTCTCAAAAAAAAAAAAAAGATTTTTACTATATGAGCGATTTCTTTTTCCAAAAATTTGTAGTGAATAGAGGAGTTGGGACTCCAAATCTTAAAATGTGCATGTATAAGAAATTATTTCTATGCGTTGATGAGAGAAAACTCACCACTTGAACTCCGTTTTGCTCAGCGTGGGTCAAATAAACAAGAACACTCCCGACGATAACAGATGTCAGGGGTGCCATCGCACTTATCCAAAAGAAGCCTGGCTTTCTCTTGCTCTACTTGTCATCAAATTGTAACATTGCAGAGTGCAAAAACAAAATTAATATCTTGTAAATAAAAAGGGGAAAAAATAGACAGTTTCTTAATTTGTTAGATTAATACTGTAAATCAAGGTCAAGATAAATACAAAAATATCAAGGAACTATACTTTTCATCTTGAAATTCAAGATTCTAATATGAATCATGTTCCATAGTGAAAGCAACCTTATTATTGTTAAAGAAAAACTTCCAAATGTGTCCTATATAATTATTGGTGTTGGTGGATCGAGGTGTTAAAATTTCTTAAATATTGACAATAACAAGGAGGTAGAGAGATGACGTGAACGTTTTACACGTTAATTAGAAGCGTGAAAGAATTTTTGGATTGCTTACAACGTATCTTGTGAGAATGAGGAAGAAGAGAAAACAACAACCCAAGACGCCACTTTCCCATCTCCACTGCAACCACCACCACCACAATAATATAATCATTATTTTTAAAATAGAAGGAATAACGAGAAGTGGGTTAAGATACGCTATAAAGTTTGCAGACAAAAGCCAAGGCTAGCAAGAAATATGTACCTGGTGTGCTTGGCTAAAGACTGAACGCATAACCGATACAAGATCAGTCCCATGAGTGAAACGGACTAACCCAAGGATCCCTTTAAGTTGCTGAAGGCAAACAACCGTGGCAGCCCCTCCCATGAAACCCACTATTGTTGCATGGGACAAAAAGTCCACAATAAACCCAAGCCTGCAATTGAACAAATTAAAATCATGGTTGCGAAAAAGAAAACATGCATGAATCATGCTATGTTTAAGAGATGTCTCTGAACACTTGCGCAATAAGACAAAACCCAAGTACCGAGGGAGCTGGAGAGGACAGTTTTAGATTGGTGTGTTAAAAAAACTGACCTTAAAAAGCCAAGAGCAGCTTGGAAAACTCCAGCAAAAAAGGTAGCGGTTAAAGCTAAATGAACATAGAGCTTAGGGTTCTCATTAGGGTTAACCTCCTTCCCTAACATGGAAGATATGAGAAGTGATGCCACAGCTACTGTACCGACGGCCAAATCTTTTGAACTCCCCAACATGGCATACACCAAAGGTGGCACAAAGCTTGAATCTACACATTAAGCAAACTGTGAGCACCAATTTTCAAAAAGCAAACATTATCAGCATAGCTATATATATACCAACAATATTTAAAAGGAAATGAATAGATTCAATCACTAACATAGTCCAAGGATTGGAGGTAAGTTAGCAAGACTTGCATAACTTATCCCTTGAGGAACTGCTAGACTAGCAATAGTAATTCCAGCTATTAGATCAGCTTTGAAGAACTCGAAGGTGTAACGAGGAGCCCATTCCAGGACAGGTACAAAGTACTGCAATCCCAAAATGAATTTCCTAGATGCTGGCTGGTTCTTGAATTGCCTAAAAGGGTCATCAGGGAAAAGAGTCTCCTTGATACCCGATTTTATTGACTCAATGAATGGTTTTGCTGGAGGAATTGCCACGGGATGTGGGCATTCATAGTAGTAATCATTACCCATGATTTGTTAAACTCGGATTGTTTGGCCTATCTATCTCACAAGGAATGGTCGATGTTTTGGATAATCTTGGGTATAATATGATCGATGATTTATAGAGAGACGGTGATAGTTCAGCTTTTTTTTTGTGTCCTGGCTAGGGTGCAAATGCTGCTAGCTAGCTGACATGAAGCAAGTTTTGCTTGCTACTGAAGGACTAACGTAAGTTGCTAGAGGATAGAGAGACAAAAGGAAGAAATTGAAGAACTTAATATTGTATTGATGATATTGCGCTCGAGTTATAGCTTTGATAGTATTGAAGAGCTGGTTAGCGAAGCCTCTATATATAAAGAGGTCGGGGGAGGTGATGAGGGCTTCAGCTGAGGGAATATGCAAAATGGTTAATGGGGCCCACGCATGGATGAAAACGTGTCACGCCCTCAAAACCTTGACCCATTCCTCGCTAGTGACCCCTCTCCTCGTTTTTCTTCCAAAACTAAGTGGCAATGCCTATGACTTCAAGGATATTATTCAGATTGGAGTTAAATATTTGACTAAAATTAAATTATTTTTTCTTACTTTCATATAGCTGTAATCCTCTAGTTAAATTGTCAGGAAATATTTTCTTGGAACATTTCAGCAATGACATCCTTTAGAAACTATATCAAAATAAAAAACGTCACGAAGAAAAATAAATCGAGAATTAATGAAGTTCTTGAGGATTTTTCATATTTAGAAAATAAAAAAGAAGTACAAGTCAAGAGTTTTTGCGTTCATTAACCCATACCCATTAATTTCTACATTCTATAAATCTTTTATATTTTGCATTTGTTTTACACTTTACTGTTGTATATATATTGATTGCCTGATATTATTTGATATATATTGATAGATGATTGGTTTAAATTTGATATTTATTTAATAAAAAAACAAGATATTATTTGAGCCATAAATTCAATGATACTTTATTCCCCTTTGTAAATAATCTTTAAATCGGTGAGTTGTAATTTAATTAGTATTTTTTCTTTTCTTTTTAAAAAATCTCGAGTATTTTTTTTTAAAAAATTCGCCTCTAGATTCTAGGCATTAAGGTAGGTTTGTGCAAAAATTTATTTTGGATATTTAGGTTTGCCTAAATAAAGTTTAGCAGATGTGCTTCTCTCTAGCTGGCTGAGGACATCCAGCAAAGCACGTGGCGGTTCAATGACCTGGTGCGACTAATAAGTAGTTTGGTCTCAATAATTAGGTTCCCAACTTCTCCCATTATAAGTGGAAAAACTAGCTGATCCAGATTCATATGAGATTTTTTAATTAGTTCTTTTAATTTAAATCAGTTTTTAGAATCTCTACTGGACAATTATAAAAAATCAAAAAAACTCAGCAATTTACTGTATATCAATTCATAAAATACTGTGAATTAAAATAATAATTTTATTTTTTTTAGTGATTCTCAGTAAAAACTAACGTTCTTGTTAATAGGGATAATATTATTTTTTTCATATGATTTATTGGTTATTGTTAAATTAACTGGAACAAATTGATTTTTTTAATATAATAAAATTACTGTTTTTTATGTTTGACTTATATGAGGTGAATCAGTTTTATGACTTGGGTTTCAATTATTAGATTGATTTTATTTTAGTTTTATTTTAGATTTTTTTTTATATATAATTTGATATTAGGTTATTAGATATTAAATTTTGTGATTTTTACCACTTTATTTTATATGATTTTATTTTTATATTATATTTCAGGTCGCAAGTTAATTGAGTTAACTCAAATTTTTTTAATTAATTTTTTTAAATTTATTTTTATTTAATTTGCTTGAAAGTTAATTTTTTTTGTTTTATTCAATTATTTTTATACATATTATCTCGTTTTATTATTTAGTTTATCAAATAAAATCATTTAGATTTTTTAAGAATATCTAGACTTTTGTCAAATAAAATCATTCATAATATTGATAAATATTTATTTTTGTACTAATTATTTATTTTTTTCTTTTAAAAATATTATCATTCTCTAGATATTTTTTTTATATTAAAAAAATTAACCTAACCTGCAATATATATATATCTGGTTAGTATATAATGTTGATATTACACATGGGCAAACACTGGGACTATTAAAACCATCAAATCAGCATTAAAGTTCTTGAGTCAACACTGTTGCCATGGAAGGGAACAGTAAGAAAAGAAAGTTGATTTGAAATTGCAAATGAATAATTTACAAGAGACGACCAATTCCGTGTGAAATAGTAATTTCCTTTCTCTTCTTATTGGTGCATAATCAGCTGTTCTGATTATTTTTTTGAGAAATTTATAAATTAACAAGAATAAATTTTACAATAATCAATTTTAATATTTCAAGAAAATTAAAAAAATATATTTTTATTAAAACTCAAAATACTAATAAGATTCTATGTGAAAAAGATTGCCTTGTAATTTCTTTCTAAGAAAACATAAAATTTCCCACCTTGTCCAAGCGGATCAGGATCTGATTCCACTAGACACGTAAAATCCTAAAAAATTAAAATAAAATATAATAGAAACGATAGTTGATGAGGAAGATTATTAGTATCATCATAAAATAGCTCTAGATCCAATAATCCTCAGCATCCATGATAAAATATAAAATAAAAATCAAATCAAATGCATCGCACAGAACCATGTTCTGTGAAAATGTGAGATTCTAGTCCCCTTTTTTTATATATATATATAAATATTATTACGTGGGATTCTACTGATTTGTATAGTTCGAAATTAGGTTCTAGCTAGCAAACGTGTAATTTAGGGGGAGTGCGATGCATACCTAAAAGGGTTTATGCTCCGAGACATCAGAATATTCTAGAAGGCTTTGGGAGCCACGGAACCCTCAACAATGAGGATCTGTTGTGCTTTGAGTTGCTCAAATGATTTTTACTCTTTTTAGTGTACATATCGCATTGGAATGTAATTCGAAGGTAATGAGGGCTTAATTTTAACTGGTATAATTACAATTGTATATACATATATATTGTTATAATATATTATAATATTTTATAAAACATATTAAACTTATTTAATTTCACATCATACACATATATTATTACATAGGATATTGTGCACTCAAAGTGGTGCATCGTATCCACTTTACGACGATTATATTCCTGGACAACATGATAATGACATCCATGGATTTTTACAAACTAAACAATAAATCCTATAAGAATTTTTTTTTTGTTAGATTTAAATGTTGTGAAAATTTGTTATTAAAAGGGTAACTGGTTAGCCGGTTGAACTAGTTATATGAACCAATTTAATATTTCAAATAAAAATTATAATTTTATGAATGAGTTTTTATAAATATATTTTACGAGTTAAAATATATATCTTTGTCCAATTTATAAACTAAAAAACTTAAAATATCAAAAAGTTAATGTTTACATAGTAATTATTTTTTATTTTTCAATGTTAATTGGTCAACTGATTAATTTAACTGATCATTACGAACTAGCTGACTGATTTTTTCTTCTTAATAGCATTAAAATTTAATTGATAATGCAATTCTAAATTGTAATATTTAAATAAATAGTATATTTCTAAACTGTAAAATTAATTAAATGTCCTGATTTTGAATCGTGAAATCTAAAAATGATCTATTTCACCGAAATTTTTCTTCACCGTTAATTCTCCTTATTGTTTTATTTTGTATGCTCATCGGCCAATTTGCCAGATAAAGAAAGATGTTGTACAGAATTCACGTGGACAATAGTAGGGGTGTTCAAAAAAACCGACCAACCGATTAAACCGAAAAAACCGAGAAAAAATTAACCGAAAAAACCGAACCGATAGAAAAAATCGAATAAACCGATTAATAAATTAAAAAAACCAGCCGGTCCGGTTCGGTTCCGGTTTAAAAAAGCTTAAACCAATTGAACCGGACCAAACCGAACCGGTTTAAAAAAAAGTATAAAAAGAACAATTCCTAACCCTAAATCACTTTCCCCCATAGCCGTCAACCCCCCCTCCCCCTCCAGCCTTTCCCTTTTCCCCTTCCTCTTTCCTTTTCCCTTCCCATAACCCTATATCACTTTCTCCCTTTCTAGCCGCCAACCCCCCTCCCTCTCCAGCCTTCCCCTTTTCCCCCTTTCCCCTTTCCCTTCTCTTCCCAGAACCCTAAATCATTTTCCCCCTTCCAGCCGCCACCCCGCCTCAAGCCTTCCCTTCCATTTCCCCCTTCCCAGCCTTCCCCTTCCAGTTTAACAATCCAGATGCGAGGGAACCATTATTCAAGAAATCTTGCCTTTGATGGTGATACAATATAACTTATATTAGTTCCATCCTTGTGCTGGGAGAATGCAAGCTTTGAGATTTATGGTCAATCAGCTCTCTCGGGACCTCCCTTCCCCTTCCCCTTCCCAGCCCATCTCTTCCCCTTCTCAGCCCCTATGTGGAAAACTTTGATTGTTGGTTGCTTTTTCCGGTTGCTTTTCTTGAATTTTCAAGTGGTTACTGTGATTAATAGCTTAGATTAATATTTGATGTCAGATTTTTCCTTTGATTTAGTTCAGTGATGAAGATGAGTCCGGTTTTTCTGGTTTTTATGCTAAAAAACCGACCCGAACCGAACAAAACCGGTTCGGTTTGAACCGGTTCTCGGTTCGGTTCGGGTTATATTAATAAGAAATACTATTTTCCGGTTCGGTTGAATTTTTAGGTTAAAATCGGACCGAACCGGACCGTGAACACCCCTAGACAATAGTTGCTAACCTGAAGCTACAAGGCCCCGGGACTCCATGTTTCACGGAATCCGAAAACAAGAGATGATGTGTTTCACGAGGGCATTAACGATGTTGGAAAGGAATTTTAAGGTTAGCAGAACTTATTTGACCGGTAAAAAAATGGAAAATTTCCATGCTCTTTTCCTCTTGTCTTTCTATACAATCATTGTATCCTACAATAATGGTAAAGCAGCCACATTCCTCTTTCCAGGCTCGCAACTCCCACTTTCTAAGAAATCTCATTGGCGAGTAGTGCCCCAATTCCTCTAAATTTAAAAGCAACAATAATGTGAATATTGTTGCCTTTACTTTACATTGTAGTTTACAGAGTGATTCTTAGTTAGTTGAGAGTGATATCAGATGTTTGTCTATCTGATTCGGATTTAACCCATTCATGGTTCATCCTTATCTTGCTTGAATGCATAGATCAAATGATAATTCCTCGTGCTTAATTCCAGAAGGCCATATATATATATATTAAAATGGTTCTGTTGTAAAATCTAAAATGGTGGTAATTGATACCGTGTATGACGAGCTAATTACATCTACTTGGATGTCATGGTTCATGAATACAGAGAATTAATTCATAGTGCCACAGAAAAGCTAGTTTTTTATGGGGAATAAAGGTCAGCACAAAGTAGCACATGATTGGAAAGATGCTCATAACAGGATTGAAAGTACTCTTAAAGTAGCAGAGGTAAAGGAAAATGCAGTATTGTAATCCTCTTTTTTGCATTGAAATTAATAAAAAAATGCCATAAATAGTTAGTGGTAAAGATGAAACTGCAAGGGCTAGCAGTTGGGATTTCAACTTCTCGAAGGATGAGAAAATGGGATGCCCTCGCCAACCAAAGGCATCGATTGTAAGTGGTTTATGGTAATGATGAACTTGTTAGTTGCCATTTGGATTAGTTAAGCATTTCACCAGATAAAACTGCTTCTTCATTACTTAAGACCCTCCGACACCCTCTACCAGTACTGTTTGTGACTGGTATCTGATGTAAAATGTAAACTTACGTCATTACTTGAGTAAGATTAGTCTCTCCCACTAGCTTAGATATACAGATCTATTATCAGAGAATACTTAGCTGCTAAATTTTTTACCTCACAGCATACTGAAGAATCAATATTTAACCTATAAAATTAAGCTATCAAGAAAATAATTTCGCAAAAAATGTCAGTAATAAGTTTTTCACTTCGAGGAAATATCATACAACGTGAAACAGCACCAGAATGTTTCACACCTAACCCAAATCTTTACCCTATTATAGTTTGCTACCACTAGGCTTCGTTTGTTTATGTGGTGCGTTTTGTGTTTTACTCCTACTGTATATTTTAATTAAAGAGTTTACTTAACTAACAAGCAATTAACATAGTTTTATATAGGTTAAGAATTTTCAAGAAGCCCATATTTTCGCAATATTAAGAATTTTCAGAAACATTTTTTAGGCTAAAGAGGTCAAAACCTGCAATATTTTTTCTTACAAAGAAGAGGCTTTGACTTACAGACCACTAATAAAACAAAAACTACATGCATTTCTACTCAACGTAACTAGTTATTTCCAATAGACACATGTAAATTTGGGCATCTATGGTGAGGAAAAGTTCCGGCAGCTAATTGAGGTCATATGTTCAATATTATTGCTTCGCTTTCCTAGGTGTAGGGAGAGTTCGGAGTGTTCTCCTTGTGAAAAAGTTTTAAAAAATTAGATCACATGCGTCGTGAGATTATTGCAAATAAAAAGAACAGTACTTGAGAATCTGGATGACTGTGTTGTGATAATGCCCGTACTCGTTTCGGTTGGCAGTAAATATTCATCATCTGTTGAAACTTGAAATCCCGTTGTCTTGTCTCGGGAGAAAAAGATTATTCTTTCGCTGATGCAGTCCAGTCCACTGGTATGGATTATATGAACACTATCAGGCTGAGTTCAATTTTATGACCCATGAAATAGTACTGAAAGTTAAAGAAAACAGAGAAATTTCCACTTCCTAGCTAGCTAGCAATGGTCCCTATAGGGTTTGAAAGAAATGCACTACAACGAATAATTGTGAACTTATTGATTTGGTTTAAGAATGGGGAGAGAACAACCAGTAAGTTATGTACTAGATTCTTCGCATTCCATTGTGGGAAGAACTATTCCAGTCATCACCATAATTAACATTTTTTATTGTCGATAAATGATGGTTGATTGATCGTACTTGTAGTCTCGATATGTATAAGAAAAGCCACAGTATTATTGATATGAATATATACAGACATACTCTGATAAGCAAATGTTAATACTTCATGGAAATCACAATATTGCTTCGACGAATTTGGACGGTGGACTGATCAAATTCTCGTGTCTTGTCCACTGCTGCATGCCCGCCAAGCCCCGCGCATTGAGTGCTTGGCCTGGTAGTCAGTTTGATCACCTGTGTGTTATCTCGGAGGATATTCCTTAATTTCCCCGTAGCTGTCGTCAGGATCAATAGAAGCTATTCGTTTAGCCTCTATCATGCACTCTCAGGTGGGCTTCCCGCATCTGGGATTCGTGTGGTGCATGAGTGTCTGCACTTTGTAGTTTATAAAGGATTATAATTATATGAGATGGCGTATCCTACTGTTTTCATCGATCCTAAACGATATGCAATCTCAAGTGTAGAGCTAGCTTTAGAAACCTCTCTTTTAGTTTATTTTTCTTTTAAAGAATGCTGATCGATTACGTACTAAATGAACAACTCTTCACCTAGGCATGTCGTCTGCTTGCACTGACGTAACAAAACCTGGATCACACATGCTCTGCTACAGCCGCTTCTTTATGTCTCCAGTCCCCACTCCTATGAGGGTTTTTTTTTTCCGCTTAGTTTTTTTTCCTAATATATAAAATGTGAAAGAATAATATAATATAACTTTAAAATCTTATTTAATAATATAAACTCTTTAATAAAAATAGTTATTTGACATATAATATTTATATTAAAACATTTTATATTTAAAAATTGCATGGAAGATGAATTTAATTTGCGTGAAAGAACGAGGTGAATGGTAGAAAGCAAGTGAAGATAGCAACATATCATGAGCAAATTCACGTGCTACTGTAATCACTTTCTTTAATTTTTAGTTATTTTTAGAGTATATTTGTTTTTATATTTTAAAAATATTTTTAAAGGCATTGAATTTTTTTTATTTTCCTGTTTTAAATTATCTTTTTAATATTCTTAAATCATTTTAATATAATAATATTAAAAAATAAAAAAAATAATTTTTTAAAAAATAATAATATCACAAGCTGAAATTATAACGCATCAATGTCAACTGGCGCCAGCCGTCTACGCACTTTTCAATCTCGTTTCTTCCTCTCCACCAAAAACGTCAAAATTTCAATCAGTAGTCTTTTCATCAAGTCAAAACCAAAATAATAATAATAATAATAATATATCAAGACCGGCACATTCCAGGTCTAAAATAATGTCCATCGGAGTTGTTTGTTCCAAAATGTATTTCAAATAATATTTTTTTTAATTTAAAATAAATAGTTTTTATATTTTAAAATGATTTTGATAGATTAATATTAAAAATGTATTTTTTTAATATATTTTCAAATAAATTTGTAGTCCCGGTGGCCATGCATGCTCGGAGAAATACAGCACCTTTAAATGTGGAATGTGGATATTATTATCCTGGTCTGACTATCCATATTCCGTACTTCACTTGATGACAATATTGCTGTCGTAATTGAAGCACGTAATTTATTCACGACTCCCTTAATCGGCAATGATACGTTACGCGAAGAAGATATGAGGAATGAAGTTTGTTTGATCGTGTGGTGTTTGAAATGTGACCACTGCTTTTCTTCCTCCAAACTGGATTACATTGTTGCATTGCAGATATTGAACAAGCAAGGAAATGGTCATGATGAGAGAAGAAAAGAGATGTGGAGGAGATCAAGGATGGGCACCATATTGTGGTTGACCTTTTCTAATAATAGAGGAGCCAGGAAGTGAGTGGACTTGCTTAATTTGACTTCGATCGATCGTGCTGCTCTTCCTCACGTTAAAATAGATACCTCTCTCGTTTGATTGGTTATGCAAAAGAAACATCACATCTTCAAAAATGCTTGGCAGATGGGGATCTCTGCTCTCTCAGACCCATGAACAGCTCCTGGTAATGATTTCATGGAGATTTTATTTTATTTTTTGGATCCAGATGGTGCCCAGCACCACGTAAGAAGATTGGAAGGTCCATGGCCGACCTAAATCAGGAGAATATTGAGGGTTTTCACAGAGATAATTCCCTTCCTTTACATGCATAAATATTAGTATTCTTGGCTCCAATAATAAGCTTGTGTCAAATCATTGATACAGAGGAGGAGAATCACGTTCTGGACAAATTGATGACTTGTTGTTACAGCACCAAGCGAAATTAATGTCAGTTAATTAATTACATTATGCTTCCAGTACCCTACATATCTATAAAATTCTTCTCTTAATTTTATCTTTAGATTTTGAATCTGATCGCTTTCCAATTTCTAAATATCACCACTACACCAACGGTTCATTAATTAGAATTTGTGCTCCTCATTTATATATATATATATATATATATATTAAATCTCATGCTTTCTAATAAACTCTGAGTAATTTATTGTAATTTTAAAAAATTGTAACATATCATACGCGTAACAATCAGCTAGTTTTTAACTTAAACAATTAAAATTGTTTCTATTGATTAGAGAGAAATTGAAAAGCTTCTCTTGCCACCACAAGATTGTTTTACTATGTATCCTTTATTTTAGATACTATTTCGGAACAGAAAATACAGAGACTATGATATATATATATATATATATATATATATATATATATATATAATTGTATTTGATAATAGTGTAGAAAACAAAATAATTATCTTTGTCTTTGTATTGTTTGATTAAGGTGGACAATACAAAATAAAATATAAAAAAAATCTATTTCACTCTTAATATGTATAATTATCAAACTTACATGTTTTAAAAAATAACTAGACATTATTTTTTTACTTTAGTTTATATTCAGTGTTGAAATTAATAATATTATAATAACCCTAGTTCTAAAACTAGGTTTGACATGACGAGTTGACTCGGAACCCAAACCTACCCGGAGCTTGGACTGGTTTGAGTTTAAAAAATAGAAAAATGATTGACTTAACATGACATGGTCAAAAACCCATGTTGACTTAGGATAAAACACCTATTGATTTTTTTTTTGTCAAAACAAAGTTTTCTTGATTATTTCTCTAAAGAAATTGGGTTGACCCTCCAACGAATTGACTCTCGAGTTGAACCTTGTCTTGAGTCGATTCTCAAATCGGGTTTTAAAATTATGATAATAACCACTTTTATTCTTATGTTAACCCTCTCAATATATGACCCGGACCTTGCATCGATTTAACCACCGAATTGCATTTTAAAAATATGATAATAACTATTTTTATTTTTATATTGACTTAGATCAACTCGAGCCTCGACTAGTGACTTAAACTTTGCCTCAAATCAACTTTCAAGTTGGATTTTAAAATTATGATAATAATTATTTTTATATTTGCATGTTTTAGTTGGATAATTTTAAAATTAATTTTTTTTACAATTATATTATAGGCATAAAGATTGATAAATATTATATTTAGAGACTTGTTTTCTTTGTACTATTTTGAAAATTCATAAAATCACTCTAAAATTATCTGAAAAAAAAATTTATTTTTATATTTATATTTATCTCTTCAATCAAATATATCTCTATCTTCATTATCTCAATCATTTCTATTTTAAAACAATAATCAAACACTATCCTTACATAATAATTTTTACTATAGCAGCGGATGGATAGAAAGCCGGGCATCAACAACACTTTAACATTGGGTTCTCCGATTAAAAGATTTGTAAGTGGCCCACTTGTCTTATCCTGATGAGCACATCTGGATACTTTCTTAGCACAGGGCAGGCTTTCTAGACCGGCTTAAAGCCATATATAGGCTTTTCTATTGTTTTTTAGGCTTTGTGAGAAAATATATGCTAGCCCAGGATAAAAGAAGAAGTGGTTTCATTTCAAAGCCCACACATGGATATCTTTATTTTTCCTTGACTTTCTTTTCTTTTCTTTTTGTATTTTTTAGTTCTATATCTTAAATTCGTGAGACGAATTTAAGAGGGTGTTTCTGTTCATTTCGAGAGCTTATATGATGTATGCAAGTGTATTCCTCCTCCTCCTCTCATTTTTTTTACTCTTTTGTATTTAATTTGCTATTTTAATGTTTTTCTTGTCATCTATAAATGAAGAAAAAAAGGGAGCACAGCACATAATTATTTTTAATTTTTTTTTTAATATCATCACATTAGCTAGCCTTGTTCATAATTGCGTAATTACCTAGCCTTGTTTATCAGCATGTTAATTTATCATTTACTTTTTGTATGTGATTGTTGTTGAGAATCGAGTGAATTTAAGAGTGTTTTGCATTTTTGTATATGATTAATTAAATAATTATTTATGTCCTAATTTCAAGGAAATGAATGGCATTAGCAGGATTAATATGAAATCACAAGCACAAAACAAGTGACCATCTGGGGAAAAAAAGAACTCACTCTCAAATAAATTTCTATGAACACATTAACATTATAATTAAAAAAGTTAAACTGAGTGTCCCACTCCCAGCATTTAATTTGCAATGCTTGCACGTTAGCTGCCTTTGCCTTCTAAGGATTAATTAAGGAACACGTTCATGGAAAAAAAGATAAAGGAATACGACTCTACATACAGGGGTTTCCGACACTTCACTCCACCTTGACACTACAGTGAAGAGGAATTAAAAGTTGTACAACAATCCAGCAGCTTTCTGCGTAGAACATTTCTTCAGTTTCTTCCTTGCATAGTGCTTGCATGTGTTATTTTATTGGGGGCACACAACATACTGAGTAGCAATGGCTGGCTAGTGCACTGTTAGTACCTATTTCGATGAACCTGCAGGTTAAGAAAAGGTTCAACTGGTTAGATTTGGAGTAATATCAACCTTCTAACACCAAATCCTCTTATATTCAACTTCTATCAACCAATCATCTAATATCACCGGTTTGATATATTCACTTTGTCTAGTGTTTTTTTTCTTCTGATTTGTGATTTGTATATTGTGATTTAAGGATGGCTCATACTCACTTCAAATCCAACAAGAGATCTGCAGTAATTGGTGTTCGTGAGCATCGTACTGTTGGATTCGCACTCACTGTCTTTAAGTGAAACGGATGATCTGTCAAGCTTAATTGACCATGGATATTGATAGTTTTGAGCAGTGGCTCCAACATGAGAAGATGACCGCTGCATCCGCACTGCCCTTGGGACATTCCTTCCCTCTATCGATACCTTCCTCCGGCTTGGTTGCCTCTCAAATGAGTCTGGCCTTTGTTTCGGTGCACTATGTGACCGAACTTTGGCCTTGGATGATTCCGTGTTTGCCATGTAATTTGGAAATAATGGGTAGTCATAGGACAGGGATTCTGCGTACTCTGGCCTTGGAAAGGCAAATGGAATTGTTGATGGATCAGGTTTTGACACTGTAGAGTAGTACTGGGGACTGCTTTGTGCTGTGCTGAAGGAATAGTCCTCAAAATGCCCACTGCAGGCTCTGGGGCTCATATCTGTTAAAGCTGATGGAGCTGGAGAGACCTGGTAGTTCTCTTGCTTCGAGTATGCATGATTTGGGGCAGAATGTGTGGAGAATCTGTGCTCTGCTCGATCTGTTTGAGGATGGTGTGAGTAGCTATTTCTGCTCTTTATACTTCCCTTTGATTCTCCAACATCCATCTCCACAATCTTGATGTTCTCCTCCATGACTCTTTCATTCTCCTACATGTACCAAAACCGAATTGCAGATTACTCGCAGTGGTTTCAAAGTACTAATTGTCCCCTACGTGAATGACTTAGTTAAATATGCTTTCCGTTGACAAAGTATATATATATATATATATATTCCTTAAAAAAAAGGAGGAGAAAATTTTAGATAGTTGCGTCTTGGTGTGATGTTGGAAAAGCACTAAGAATACAGGAAAGATACTGTTCTGCTACCAGGAATATTTTTATTACTCTTAATACCACGTGGCATTATTTTTTTAAATTAAGATTATGAAAGTTTTGTTTATTTTTCATTTATAACTACTGTTGAACAGAATGGAAAGATTATGGTTAAGAAACATGTTTTTAAGCATGACATGGAATATTAAGTTTTCCACTTATGAGGTAATCTGACTCATTCCTTGTCAAATGAATGGATAGCTCCACTGTTTGATAATAGAAAAACAAGGCATGAACTGAATAGGAAAGAATCCTTACATAATTTGTGTGCCTAATCCTGTTCTCCTGAGTCGATTTTCTGTGGATTGATTGCCTCTGGCTGGGATTTACGTCTTCATTCATCCAGATCCTCTGAGCCCGAGCTCTAGTCTGTACATTCACCAATGCCTGCATGCACCGGAGAGTGGCAGTTGCCTGTTTCCTCACCAGGTGACCCCTTACAAGTGCCTGCAACTTCACTAAGCCTTTTAATGCACGCAATGCTTTTCTTGCCTGTTAAAAATACCAAAACCAATCAAGCAATCCATCAGTTTCATCCATGAGGCATCGGTTTTTATAATTTCAGTCTTGATATTGATACATTCACCAGATAAGAATCGTTGGGAAATTCAAGAATTGCATACCAGATAAGATCGAAAGACTGATTGAATTTTTATGGCTTTAGCCTCTTTGTTTGCGATAGCCATGGCGTGCATTTTCTGTTCATTCTCTGAATCGAACGTGTCCTGCACTGCAGCTGGTTGTGTGGTGGCAGTTGGTTCTGTATAATTCGAGTCCTTGGGAGCAGCTGCTGTGGCCGATGATCTGCGAAAACTCCATCTTCTTTTTTCTTTCGCAGTAGTTGGTGGGATCGAAATTGGAGTCACCGGATTCTCAATACTAGACGTGGAATTCTGATTACTTGTACCCTTTTCCTTCTCCTTGTCTTTCTTCCCTGTCAAGAAACTTCTAAGCCATTTGCCTGGCTTCACCATCTCTGTCAATTCCGTCTAAGGTGTCATTTTATCACCCGAGCAAGAACATATAAGAAAGCAACAAATGAGATTCAGATCTCTCTAGTCTCTCCTGTCTACTTATCATTTATTGCTTTCAACACCATAATGGTCCGGCTGTTTAGTGCGGGATTTAATTACACCCTTCTTTTGACAGCCCAACTCTTACTGTTTTATTATTTTTCTCTTGCTGTAAATACCATTTTCCGAGGGCGAGTGCTGTGGCTTATTAAGTAAGATTTGCGAGGGATAATAAAAGCAGATGAAGTTCCTGGTTTGCCCACTAATTACCTTCCTCCTGGAAGATTATAGGCAGAGATTCCTTGCCTTAGATGGAATTTCTTAGATGCCAATCATGTCCCTGATTCTTGCGTAGCCGCCATCAAGGACTGAAAGGGTTTATTGGTAACTTGAAACCCTGTTACATTGTCTATTAAGAAATAAGGGAGGCGCAGAAGACCATGTGAAAATGGGTAAAGAACATGCAGAATCCTTGTAAAATACTCATCTCAGGCTGGGGGGAATTGTCCACTTGGGTCATGGAATTTAGAACTTGTATCATCCTGTGGGATTGTGGGGTCCTCGGAGTAGTGCAGTAAGGGGTTGCACATGCTTATCCTGTCCCTGCTGGTTGATTCTTTCACCATCTTTTTTGTAAAGTGTTTTTTTCCATGATCCCAAGTGAAGGTCACCTTGATTCCAAAGACTAGTAACGAAGTCATCTTATTTCATTATCATCACCCAACTCTAATAGGGCAGGGGTCCGGTTGCTTTCAAAACCCCTGTAGGAGACACTGCTAAGCGATAATGATGCAAGAATGAGAGCTGTTGTTGGGGAGACAGGCCCATTAATGCGTAGATTACCTCCTGCCTTTGCTTGTATTCTACTGGCAACAGCTAAGAACCTCTACATGCTGTACCCAGAATTGGTTAGGGAGATGTTATGTTAGTGTATTTTATGCCTTTGAATGGATTTGAAGGAATTTTGAGACCCGTCATTTGAATTATTTTCCTTCTTTTTGTTTAGGAGAATCATTTTAACAAAGTAAGTTATCGCTCCTGGTACAAATTCAATCTTTTTACTTCTAAATATTTTTTTAAAACTGTTTGATCCATCATTTTTTGTGTTTAAAACATCCCAGTGGAAAACCTGAGGCTGGAATTACAACGAAACTGCTGCTGCAGCTGTATCAAAGTATATAAAGTTTGTGTTTCAATCCATGGCGAAAATATGGGCTTCTTTCTTCCAATGCCTGCATCCCTTTTCTTCTTGGTATTTCCCTTGGAATTCAATTGCTTCTTCTAACTAAATCAAGTACATGCACTAAAGACAAATAATGAAAAAAAGAAATTAAATCGGGTTTCACAGCACTGTTAATCAGCAAGGACACTGAAGCCTCTTGGCTTGTAGTGATCAGTGCATGAACAATATTGATTTCATGGCATTTGGCTCAACTTTCTCATGAGTATAAAATTTAGGATGCAAATAGAAAAATGAATAGTTGTTACTGGTGAAAAGATTAGTTGGCATTCACATGCTATGTTGTACATGCAAAAAAGATAGCATGTGAATGTTTGACTAGGTGTTTGTTTCGGGGAAACACCATCCCTTTGAGGCTTGTTCATTTCCCTTGTCTAACCTCTGTGATGTTTAAGCACGCAGTTACTGCTAGCATTGAATAATTTATTAGCACGTTCATCCTTGGCAGAAACACAAGTACAAGATGGTAAGATATTCCGAACTCTCATTGTACACGGGTTTGACACATTTTGCTCTAGCTAGAATCCACATGTAAAACACACCAAGTATTGATGATACACGCCTCATTGATATAGAGCATATTTAATATGGAAGGAGGAATGGTTTTTTAAACCATTTCGCTGTTATATATAGGTTTAATTAAGCTTTCAAAGAAAAGGCATCGTTCTAATCGACAAATCGGTCTGCCGTCTCAGTCTGCTCTCAAAACAAAACATCAAGAACATGAATGGCAGTGATAATTCACTCAATTTGAAGAAAGATTTGGAAGATCTGTTAGGCGGGGACACCAGAGACATCTATGATCTATATTTTGTCCCAGTTGACGATGCTGGCCATGTGAAAACAGTCCATATCCCTTCAAAGACATTCTGTATATGTGCGTTAATACTATTAATGCAATAAAGCAACGAATCATATGCTAATTATGTGATTAAATATTCGTGCGTCAAGGAGCAGGGGGGAAAACAAGTGTATTATTAAAAGAGAATCTCTTGCTCGAATAAAATTGTGATATTGTTTTCACTTGCTCGCCACATGGTTTTGAAAAGGCTGTGTGATACACCAGTCGCATGTGAAGGGTTAATTACTTGAGTGTTCTTCCTTTCCTCTTTTTGTCTCT
>Ga0325414_1000787_pt1 | contig 28042 bp, 28 predicted proteins | sample PopdelMetagenome_8_FD_206183 | JGI IMG/M metagenome (GOLD analysis project Ga0325414, IMG submission 206183) | Populus deltoides microbial communities from Bellville, Georgia, United States - Leaf-PdKOR-R3 | ecosystem: Host-associated > Plants > Phyllosphere > Phylloplane/Leaf | place: USA... | reverse complement strand
TATATATATATATATATATATATATATATATATAGACACACACGTTGAGTTATTTTGAAGGATTGAGATATTATAGAAAGAGAAGCTGACTTTTCTGTACGGAATGATAGAGATATTGGAGAGCTTTACGGAACTTTTCTTTCTCTCGAAGAGACCTTTTTTGTCCTTGCATTCTCAACCACTCCTCGAGTTGCATTCCTTTGAATAGTCTTGCAGACCAGTCTGGATCTCAACCATACACGTGTTTCACTTGCGTGCCGAGAAAACTTTATTTTCATTTTTTCCTAATTATTGTGGAGTCGTGTAATCATGAATATAGTGCTCAATAATTGTATCTGATATAACTTTTAATATTTTATAAATTATAAATTCAACCCTTCAATTCTTTCAGACCTACACAGGTTGGACATACTGGTTTGAACTGAATTTTTTTATTAATATTACTGATTTATCCACATATTAAGCTTATATTACTAATTTTAAAATATACTATTGTAAAGTAAAATAAAAGAGTGCTACAAACAACAAAATCTTGGACAAAGAATATGCTGGTACCCCAACTATGTTTATATTCCAATCACCTACTAAAATTAATTCCCTATTGGATTTTTAACCTAGTATAATTCCATATTAATTTTAATACAAAAATTCAATAAATAATTTTTGAATATAATTTATTAGGTAGATAACATGTTGTGACACCTGCATTCATGCATTTTAAGTGAAGTTATTATAATTTCTTTGTCCAGAATTACTAGCAATTAATTACACTATCATTTTGCAATTCCTAAAACAAGAAAACTGCAATTGCTTAATTAGGATATTGTCATGGCTCACAAAATATAGGCAAATAATGCCTTCAATAACCTATTTATTACAAGGAAAAAACTTCTACCGACACCGCACATATGCAATTCATTCAAAATTATTAACAGATTATTGTATAGAGAGAATAAAAACTGCAAAATCGTAACTACAATTACAAAGATTGTTCTGCAACATAGATTTTGGAGAACCAAATATCACAAAGAAAGAATATAAAAAAAATAACACAAATCAACTTAGAAGAGTTAAAGTCCGTTGTCAACTACTCCTGTCTCTTGCAAAGAATCGATCAATTTAGATTTTAGACTTTACACTTGGTGTTATGATTTTTATTTGACGTTTCGATCGACAAGAGTATGGTGGAGGTTTGTCAAAATCAAGCTGGGGCTTTTGGTTATAAGGATGAGAGAAAGGGATCGGTGGTTTTAGTTTGTTAAAACGGTAGTTAGAGGAGGTTGTCGTTGTCAACAAGATGGAGAGATGAAAGAAAGAGAGGTTGGGAGAGAGAGAGAAAAAATAAACAAAGAGAAAGAAAGATAGTATTTATATCAAGAAATTTTTATAGTATAGGGTTATAATGTTATGGGCTGTATAGGGTATACGAGTAGGTCGAGTTGACCAGGTTTCAAAAATCATAACCCCCCACTCAACTCATGATATCTATGTCTTAGGTTTTTGACTCATTGTCATTTGTAATATTCACATTGTCTAACTTTAATAGGTGGAGTCGGGTCAGATAATGCAAATATTATATATTTGTTTCTTTAAAATTATGACACAACTGAGATCCAAACTACCAGAAAACTTAGAAGAAAAGGAGGAATTGCTAGAAATTCCTGTTAAAGAAAGGAATAGAGAGTCAATTGCACAAAGAGTAGGAATATAAAAAGAAAAGGAAGAGCTCAAGTTCTTGAGTGTAGAAAAGAGATATATACTCTTTGAATGAAGGGTGAAATAAGCTAACAAGATACTTGACGAGAGATATAGGCTTATTTCTGGAACAAAAAAAAAAAAGAAAAACATATACTAAAGATTAAAATGATTGAAGATCATTATAGTGAGATTATGACAATGAATGAGAGATCAACTTATGCTACTCTAGAGTCCAATGTTAGATAGAGACATAATGGTGAGAGAAGCTTAAAGCATGAAGTAGAAAAATTGCACAACTTTAGTAAGGAATCCTATAAATGAATTACAAGAGCAATAAAAGATGTTAATTTAAAATTGGATGCTAAAATAAAGAAAGGAAATGATGAAGCAATTTATGACTTTAATCACACTATGATTAAAACAATGAAAAGGATTTCAAAACAAGTGGCAATTAAAGTAAAAAATCACTTAGATGAAAAAGAGGAAAAAGAACCAAACTTTAGAAAAAAATGATTCTAAACAAAATAGAAAGGAGTCAGGTTGACCAAAACAATATAATATAAAAAGCAACCCTATGTTTGAGCCTAGAATGAACCAAGAAAGTCCTTTAGTAATAGAAGAGGTTGAAAGTAGTTTGAAAACTAAGTTTACTAATTATGAGAATTCACCACGAGGCATGTGAGTGAAAGACTAATCCCAAGCAACTTAGAAATGAGTGGATCTCAAAGTAGAATTGATTTAGAGTACATTATAGGGATACTAAAACAAGCCTATAAACCGATACAATAATAAAATACTTAAAAACATCATCAAACATGCATGAATTAGCTAGAGATGTGCTTCATGGACATCGTTTACTAGACTATATAAAGGTTTTATACCTTCCAAGCTCAAACAATGGTTACTCCTCTTTTGTTCTTTCTTTTCCAAGCTTACTACTTTTTCTCAAAGTTAAATAAATCTTCATACTAGGCTCCTGAACCTTCACACTGGTCACAATGTTGCTCCACTCGGGCAATGTTAGGAACTTCAGGGTCAGTAGAAGGATCAGCAGGGGGACTTAGCCTAGTAAGGACATTGCCTTAAGTATTATTTATGACAACAAAATTTTCTAAACATTTCTTCTCTACTCGTCTGGTACCAACCTGACTTTTAAAGCATGCTCCAGTTAAATGCCCAAGCACTCTGCAGTGTTTATTGAATTTCAGTAGAGTCTCATAGATAACCTTTTGCCAGAGAGGATTTCCATTGGGCAGAACAACATCTATGGAAGAATGGAGATCTTTAAGCAAATCCATTCCACCAGAACTCGAGCATAGGACAATCTTTCCTTGGTGGAAGTCAGTTTATCACTCTGTATTGGCTTACTAAGGACGCTTGCAAGTTTAGATAAACATCTCGGTGTCCAGCATTTCAAAGACAGATTTGGGAACTTCACCCAAACAGGAACTTGTGTCATTTCAGAACAGGAGAAATCAAAGTATTCAATCATGGGACGCAAGATGAGAGGCCGACCATATACTAAATAAGGACCTCCACACAAAACATAGAGTTTGTCTTCTTCATTTTAAAATTTATAAACCAACCAGCCAGATTCATGTATGGTGAGAATGGCTTCATATTTCCAGGTGTTCCCAATAATGTTATTTATTGCCCAATAACCAGGGAATTTCACAGACACATAACCCACAACACATAATTTCCAATCATCACTAGTATGGTCTAAATCTTCAGCCAAAAGAGGACATGACTTAACAACATTATAGTTTGACAAATGCATGAGCTTAGAGCAAATGGGAGTGTTACAGTTAGAAGAGAATAGATCCCTTCATCTATCACTAGCTGGAGGAGGAGAATGCGATTTACCTGCTTTATTAGTTTTTGGTGGGTCTAGACTGACATCAACGAGGCTTACAGGTGGCTTGAGTATGGCTGGAGACAGGGAAGAGATCGGAGACTTCTCATATTCATCCTCCGAGAAAGTGAAATCTAATTGCTCCTCATCAAGATCCTCCTCATCGAAACAGTCCTCAACAAGAAACCCTTCTAGGGACGGATATCCATAAGCCGTTGGTGACTCTTCCACCTCTCTGGAAATGTTTGGCCCTGCACCACTAGAGGACATGATGGCAGGAGGGACTAGATCTAGGTTTGGTTTTTGGGAAACGGGACCGGATAGAGTACCAAGAGAAGCTTTTAGGCCTAAAACCAACGAACCACTTTGATTACTGTAAGATGTAACAGGAGCATGCAAGAGACCTTGTGTATGTTGAACAGTAGCTGTAGGTTTACGTTTGTTTCTAGCCATTTGAAAAATGGACGGGAAAGGAAGAGGAAACGGGGGGGGGGGAGAAGGCAAGTCATGAAAAAGGTCAGATGCAATAGTCGACCATGAAACTTGAGGGAACCAGCTTCTTGGAGAAGGAGAGCATTTCTCTCTCGACTGAGAGCTTTTTCTTTTTTTTTAATCAAATGCAAGAATATATTATAGATCAAAAGTAACTATGTTGTAAAAACAACAATTATAGAGAAAATATATACAAATAAAAACTGCAAAAGGAACAAGCTCCCTAGGAAACAATCAGATATAAAGCTAGAAAGCACCACTATAGCCACCTATTAAATAAGAGACAAACGCCAAGGAACGACCAAGAAAAATTAACACACTACCAGCCAAAAAAAGTAACCACCCTTTAGCTCATCCATGCAAAAAGGTAGAAACCATGCACGTCCAAGATAAAACAAAATACAAAAAAGCCCGATTCAGCTAGCAACATTATAGGCAAAGTGATTCTTTTCATGGAAATACAAGATTATGTAAAACAAGATCTAGAATTTCCTGAAGATAGCCTCAACTAATTTAGTAGTGTTATTAAATATTCTCCTGTTTCTTTCTTCCCAAATAAGATACACTAGAATAGTAAGAGAGACTCTTCTCATTCTCGGCTGCAACCCTTTTTTGTTGTTGTGAAGAACCCGAATGACACTGTTTAAAGTAGGCATACTACTATGAATCTTGAGCCAATATCTAGTTTTACCCTAAAAAAAAGACGACCATGCACAACTGAAGAAGAGATGCGCAAGAGGAGATAAATTGGAGTTTGTCCCTTGTTCTCAGCTTGCCTAACATCGCCAACCATAGGGAGAAATTGTGCCTTGGAAGAGACCATTGTTCCCAAACCACACTAGCCCACTGGACAGGATCAACTTTGTATCTAAAGAAATAATATGCATTGGCTGTAAAAGACCCCGGACCAGAGTGTCGGCTTGAGAGTATTTGTTGCATTGCAGGAATCCCTCCACATTGCTCAATCATTTTGTTGTGGAGAGAGAAGATTCACTTCCAAAGTGGAGAAGTTGTCTTCTTGGTATCAGAGGACCAGATAAAGGTATGAGGAATGTAGTAATGATCTATCCATCGAATCCAAAGAGAGTCCGATTTCAAATGAATGTTCTAGAGCTGCTTGGTAAAAAAACTATCATTCCTGGCTTTGATGTCAAGGACCACCAAGCCCCCTTTGTTTTTTGGTAAACACATATGCTTCCAAGCAACTTGAGCAGATTTACTTCTTAGCACATCCCTAGTCCATAGGAAATTACGAAACAAACTAGTAATCTTGTTAATAACCACACCTGGAATTGGAAAAATACTGATCCAAAACTGAACCATACCCTGTAGAACTGTTTTAATTAGTTCAAGCCAACCAGCATAGGAGAGATGCTTACCCATCCAACTCTGAATAGATGATTCTAACTTGTGAATAAGATGAGAGAATTGGCTAGCTAGCAACCTGTGCGGACTGAGAGGGACACCTAGGTACTTGAAAAGAAAACTCCCTTCAGTAAACCTTGAGGAATGAAGAATGGCCTGCTTCATTTCTCCCGAAACTCCAGCAAAAAATATTTAAGATTTGGCTGCGTTAATTGCAAGACCAGATGTCTCCCCAAAAACAGTTAACTAATGAAGAATAATATTAACTGAAGGCATGTCACAACGGCAGAGCAGGAGAATGTCATCAGCAAAGCCGAGGTGGGTGATTCCCAGAGTATGGTATTTAGGGTGAAAGTGAAAGCCAGGATTTTACGCATTTATCTTCAACAACCTAGTGAAGTACTTCATATAAATAATGAAGAGATAAGACGATGACTAGAAATGAGGTGGTCTCAACACACTTCATAATAAGATGGAAAAACCTGGCAGGAAAACCCAAGAGCTGAAGAAGATCATGAAGGAAGGGCCATTGGACATAATCAAATGCCTTTCTAAAGTCTATCTTGATGATGCATCTAGGGGAGACACACTTTCGCCTATACTGCCTAAGAAGCTCTTGCATGAGATTTATATTATCTATCATGTAACGCCCTTCAAGAAAAGCATTCCGAGAAGGGCTGATAATATCATTAAGAACATGAGCCAACCGCCCTATAAGAATCTTTGAAATCACTTTGTAGGTGACGTTACAACAAGAAATGGGTCTGTAGTCTGCTGCCGAGTTTGCATTTGCTGATTTTAGAACAAGGGCAATGATAGAGTGGTTGATTTGCTTGAGAATCTCTCATGAAGAAAAAAAAAATCTTGAATGGCTGAACACAATTTTCCACCAACAATACTCTAAGATTTTTTGAAGAAAGCATAAGTATACCCATCCAAACCTGAAGCTTTGTCATCTCCCATACTGAAAAGAGCTTGCTTAATATCATCTGCAGTTACAGGAGCAAGCAGAAAACCATGAGAATCAGTAGTAATGCAAGGACCACAATGAACCACCTCAGCACTTGGTGAAAGAGTAGGCTTGGGGGTCCCCAACAACTATTTATAGAAAGATACAAATTCTCTTCCAACTTCTTCAATCGACGTGGTGAGCAGACCATCACCATGAAGAATAGCAGGGATTTGGTTTCTTCTATGCTTCTGGCTCATCAAGGAGTGAAAAAAACCTAGTTCCCTATCACTTTCTTTGAAAAAACAATTTCTCAACTGATTTTAAGTTCACAAGATTTAGTCTCTACTGTTTATCAAGCATTAAAAGGTGTCTATTGTCCCTGTTATTCTGCAAGAGGAGCTGGATATTGTCCAATTTTGTTTCTGCTCTAGCAACCCTTTCTGAGATATGGCTGAAATGAAGATTGTTTAATTCCTTTAAAGCCCTCTTCAGAAGCTTTAGTTTTTTGCAGAGAATATACATATGAGACCTATAGATATCCATGGTCCAATGACGTGTGATGACATCCAAAAACCGGGGATGAGCAGCCCACATATTGAAGAATTTAAAATTTTGTTTCCCATGAAGCTCCCAGGGTCCTAACTGAACAGAGGCTGGAAAATGATCTGAGAAAGCTCCTGGAGTACCAAAGTGAACGTGGGCCTGCTGTTGCAAGGTAAACCAATGAGTGTTTACCATAACCCTATCAATTTTTGTCCACACAGTGCCATTTGTCTATGTGAATTGACAACTCGTAGAATTCAAGTCAGCTACCCAAGGTCTGCATAACACTCCCTAAAATCTGATACTTCATAATTAGAAACTGGATCACCGTTATGCTTGTCATCTTGTGAAAGAATGGAATTAAAATCACCATGGAGAATCCATGGCAAGTTAGTGCTTCATCTCCTTAAATCGTCCCATAAAGCCTTTCTGGTAATAATAGTGTTGAAACCATATATAAAGGTGGCTGTAAAACTATATTGGCGCTCCAAACTTGTGATTTGTACATAAACCCCCTGAATAGAGAAGTGAAGCATCTCAACTTTCACTATGACGAGATTCCTCAAATTTATGCATGTATGCAACTTTTGATAACGTCAACTTAGTCTCCAAGAGACCACAAACATCAATTTTCTTACCCTTCATGAGGACAGCAACCTCATGCTGTTTGAGAGGACTATTAAGCTCTCTCACATTCTAGTAGTAGACTAACATTGATGGGGAAGGGTGGGGGATACCCCACCATTGTCGGATGATTTATTGGAATTCATTTGAACTGAGCTCCTGGTGAGCATACCCGATGCAGGTCTTTGAAGAGTCTTGCTGTTGTTTGTGTCAACTGTGACTGCAGGTGCTTTCCCCTTAGCAGAGACAGACTGTTGTGGAGGCTGACTACTTTCAACAAGAAGGTCTTTGATGAAGGGGAGTGTTGTCTGTTGCCATTGCTATTTATCCTCTTCTTTACAGTTTCCCACCCTTCTGAACTAGTAGTTGTAGCTTAGTTACATTGCTGCTCATCCTGAGCAACACTAGGCATTATAGGGATTGTGGGAGCATCAACAGGGGGACTGACTCTAGTAAAGACACTGTCTTTGGCATTATTCATGGTAGCAATATTTATTGAACCTGTCTTCTCTACTGGTCTAGTATCTACCTAGCCTTTAGAACATGTTCTAGTGGAATGACCAAGCACTCTGCAGTGTTTGTAGAATTTTGGTAGAGTCTCATAGATAACCTTTTGGAAGAGAGGATTCCCATTGAGCAGAACAACATTAATGGAGGACCGAAGATCTGCAAGAAGATCCACTTTCACAAGAGCTCGAGCATAGAATAATCTCTCATTGGTGGAGGTTAGTTTATCAAACTGGAATAGGCTTACCAAGGACACTTACAAACTTAGATAAACATCTCAGTGTCCAACATTTCAAAGGCTGATTTGGGAACTTTACCCAAACAAGAACTTGTGTCATTTCAGAGTAGGAGTAATCAAAGTATTCAGTTATGGGACGTAAAATAAAAGGCCGAACATATACTAGATAAGGGTCTCAACACAAAACAGAGAGCTTGTCTTCTTTATTTTGAAATTTATACACCAACCAGCCCGATTCATGAATAGTAAGAGTGGCTTCACATTTCTAGGTGTTCCTAATAATGTTATTCAAGGCCCTATAACCAGGAAATTTCCCAGACACATAACCCACAACACATAATTTCCAATCGTCACTAGTATGGCCTAAATCTTCAACCAAAAGGGAACATGACCGAATAGCATTATAGGTTGAAAAATGTATGAGTTTCGAGCATGTTGAGATGTTACGGTTAGAAGAGAATAGATCTCTCCATCTACCACTAGCTAGAGGAGTAGAATGAGATTTACCTGCTTTTTCAGTTTTTGACGAGTCCAAGCTGGCACCTTTAGGACTTGTAGGTATCACAGGTGTGGTAAGAGCCGGAGAAGATGATTAACACTTCTCATATTCTTCCTTAGAGAAGGTGAAATCTAACTGCTCTTCTTCATCAGAACAACCCTCAACAAAAAAACCCATCCAGAGATGTAGATCCGTTAGCCACCAGTGACCCATCCTCTTCTTTGACGGTGCTAGGACCTGTACTACTAGTTAGGATGACAGCATAGAGGGATAGATATGGGTTTGGTAAATGGGAAACAGAACCAGATAGAGTACCAAGAGCCAACTTTAGTCCTAAAACTAGCGAACCACCTTGATTTGTGTGAGATGGAACAGGAGCGTGCAACGGACCCTGTGGACGTTGACCAGTAGCTACAGGTTTCCGTTTGTTTTTAGCCATTTGGAAACGGGCGGGAAGAAAAGGAAATAGGGTGGGAGGAAGCAAGGCATGGGAAACGTCAGATGCATTAGTCGGCCACAAAAACTTGAGGGAACAACTTCTAGGGGAAGGAGAGCATCTCTCTCTAGATTCGCTCACTAGACCGATGACTGAGAGCTCTTTTACTGAAAGCACTTTCCTCTCTTCTTTTTTTTTTATCAAATATAAGAATTGTATAGATAAAAAATAAAACACAACTGGAAACCAACAGGTCAAAATATACAGGCATGTACAAACAAGCTTGTTCAAGGGAATAGACTCCCGAGAACAAGCAACCAACCAAAGTAACACAACAAAGCCAAGGAAATAAGCTCCCTTGGACAAAGAAGGGAACATGCTCCCTGAACAACAAACAACTCCGGTGAACCGGCCAGACAAATAACAAATGAACATAAAGCTCTAGCATCCAAAAATGCGATCAACTGCAATCCAAATAGAACCCAGCAGGAACTGTAAAAGCAACTACGGAGGCTGCAGAGACACCAACGATCCAAACACTACATTAAGCAGCACCCAAGCATAATAAACTAATGGCATCAGAGAATCCAACGCCTGAACAGGAAGCAGCAAGCATAGCACCAGTAAAAATAAAAGCCACAGGCAGAAGCTAATACCAGCAACCCTGCAACAAAGGAAACAGGCCTGCAAAGGCAACCAATAGAACAACAGCTGACAAAACAGATAGGCAACATTGCAACCCACCACAAAACCCAGGCATGACAGGCCACAGGCATAACGCTGCAACACAGGCCTACAAAAGCAACAACAAAGTAGCAGAATCAACAAAAGGTAAAGCAATCCCAAGCTAAATAATCACAAGAGAAATAAAGAAATAACACATGGAACAAATTCCCTTTCCAAAAAAGCTGAGAAAATCATAAAGAGGGTGAGGGAGCAAAAGTTGTGTTGCCCTGAGTCCTTGAATCAGCCGTAGATGAGCTTTTGATGGGGCAACAACCCGTTCCAACTAGCTTCCCTTAATGCCCAGGGGTGGAGGAGGCAGCAGCTCTACTTTGTGTCAAATATTGCTTTCTAGGAGGCGGTTCAGCTGTGACATCATTGTGGCCTTCAGAAACTTGCACAACCTTTGGAGGAGCAGAAGGTTTGGCACCAGGAGGATTAAACCTTGATGAAACTAGTTTGGGCCTCTTGTGCCCAGAACCAACTGTTTTCTCTTCAACAACCACTGCTACCTCAGTAGACATGGGATCAATCCCCGGCTTACCTTGAGGCTCTTCCTTGCTAGACTGCTTCTCAACAGCTGCACTTTCAGCAGAAGGGCTAGAACATTCAGAGGGAGGGGGAACTGTCTTGGAGTGCTTCTTGTGTTTATGGTTGGAATTTTTTGTGCAAGTAGAAATCGTATGTCCCAAGGACTTGGATTGCTTACAAAACCATGGTAGTGATTTATATATCACCCGCTGGGACATGGGCATAACATTGGGCAAGATGAGATTGATAGAGGTTGGCATGTCAGATAGCAAGTCAATCTCAACAAGCACTCTAGCATAGGAGAGCCGTGTCATGGAAGCAGTTGGGGTATCGGTATGAACAGGCTTTCCCAGTACACTTGCAATCTTAAAAAGACAAATTGGTGACCAACACTGAAGAGGCAGATTAGGAAACCTAACCCAGATTGGCATCCTTACCATATCAGAAGTTGTAAAATCAAAGAACTCAGGCATAATTTTCAGAATCAAAGGCCGACCAAAGACATAATAAGGGCCTCCATTAAGCACTTCAATCATGTCAATTTCAGATGAAAATATGAAAATTAACCATCCAGATTCATGCATTGAGAACTTGGTGTTACATTTACAAGAACTATTAATAAATTTTTATAGTGATGTCTATCCTAGGAATTTGCCAGCAATGTACCCAATTAAACTAAACCTCCACAAGTCCTTATGCATACCCAAATCAATTTCCAGCAAATGGCAAGATTTCAAAGTAGTATAATTAGAAAAGTGCACTAATGAGGAAGATGAAGGAAAAGTAGTACCTATGGGGTGGTCAGGGGAAGAAGGCGTGGCTTCCTGAGGGAGCTTTGCCTTTCTCCAGGGGTGGCAGTGGAGCGACGTACCTAACCTTCGGCCCGGGGCTAGGGTTTCCAACACCAGGGCGAGAACTAAGAGAACCAGACTCAGTAGAGAGAACATAATGAGGCCTAGTGGCGACAGAGGGTTCAACATTTGTCCCATAAAAACCAGGAGAATACAATGGAGGAATAGTAAGGGGGTGTGCTTTGCATGCCCCTATTTCGATTCTTCACTCAAACCCTAGCACCACGATTGAAATTGATAACATCAGTGAAAGCTACGATTGTTCATGGAGGGGTGGAGGCTCGAGAAGGGCTGGAGGAGTGCGACATACCAGGGGAAATGCTCCGGCTCAGGGTCCGTTGTACGTGCGAAAACGAGGGACGCGAGATGCGAAACCCATAGTCTTGCTGGACAAATCATAGAACCGAGGACTTTTTCTTTGATTTTTCCATGTATAAATGACACAAAGAATTAGAAGTAAAGTCTAGTAGAGTGCAGAGAGCAAGAGAACTAGAAATCGTTGCACAGTGAGAGGTGAAGAACGCGTCCAATAAGCCAGCGGGTTTCTCTCACTACAAATGGGAGCTTCTCTCTCTTACTACCAAGAGCTATTTTTTTTTATCAAATGTAAGAAATTTATAGATCAAAATAAAACATAGCTGAAAACTAACAAGTCAACTGTACAGGCATATACAGAGCATAGAAAGGGAACAAACTCCCTTGAGAAAAAAGAAACAGGCTCCCTGAAACAAACCCCTAAACTGGCTAGCAAACCAAACCATCAAGCAGGAACCAGCATAGCAAAAAGCAACCTGCATCCAGAATCATATACTGGAGCAGAACCTAAAATGCCAACACAAGGCCAAACACCAACAGAGGCTCTGACTAGAGCACCAGCAGAGCAGACTAAAGTTTAAGTACAGATATGAACGAAAAAAGGGAACAGGCTTCCTAAAACAAAAGAGGTTAGGGGAACAGACTCCCACAAAGCCAAAACAGAACACAGGAAACAAGCTATGGAAAGGCAGGAGCAAACCAGTAGCACGACAACACCAGCAGAATTAACCAACAAACCCTGCCAGCAACCAGCATATATCAAAAGCAGCAAACCCAAAGAAAACCACAGCCAACAACTCCTGCAGGAACAAGTCGGCCAGCAACTAGCATAGCACAAAACCAGCAAAAACAAAAAGAAAAACACAGCAAGAACCCAGCTGCAAGACAAGTCAACACCTTACAACCATTAAGAACGCCAAATAACCACTCAGAAACTAAGCTGCACAAGAGACAAATAGAAGCCCAAACAACCTGACAAGCACGAGTAGAGAAGAACAAGTAACAAGCCAACCAGCAGGATTACAACATAAAATATAAGAGAACCAGCTGACAGAAGCAGCAGATAACTACTACGCAAACACAGCAATGTAGCAAGTCACATCAAAGATGTTGGTGCCGAATCATCAAAGCTACTATGAACAGGAACATGCCCTTTGAATGTCTCCTGTTTTCCAGAACAGGAGTGGGCAACAGTTTTGCTAGCTTTGCTTCGGGTTAAGTATTGTCTTTTAACCGGTAAGGCAGACATATTCTCACAGTCTTCAGTATAGTGGATAGATCCTGAGGCCTGATTGAGGGTGTATGATTCAACAAGTTTAGTCCTTTTACGCCCAGGGGATGAGTGCCTCTTGATTTCAGAGGTGGCAGCTTCAGTAGACATAGGATTAACCGGAGTATCAACTGGAGGACCCTGACTATACGGTTGTTTCTCAACTGCCACAATTTTTGCAGATGGACTATCAGAACCATCATGAATGTCTTGGGGCCTTTTCTTGCGTTTTGAATTAGAGCCTTTGTTGCATGTAGAAACAGTATGCCCCAGGACCAAACATTGTTTGCAGAAACGAAGGAGTGACTCATACATAACCTGCTGAGAAAGGGGTGAGCCATTGGGGAGAACAACATTTACATAACTGGGTAAATCCCCCAGCAAATCAACCTCAATTAGAACCCGAGCATAGGAGAGCCTTGTCATGTTGGTAGTAAAGCCATCACAATGTATAGGCTTCCCAATTACACTAGCAAGTTTAGATAAGCATAAGGGAGTCCAGCACCAAAGAGGTAAGTTTGGAAATCTTCCCACGTCGGCATCTTAGTCATATCATTGGCCTTAAAGTCGAAAAAATTAGGCATGGCCTTGAGAATGAGTGGCCTGCCAAAAACATAATATGGTCCGCCACCTAGAACTTCTAGCATTTTGTTTTCAAAGGGGAATGCAAAGATCAACTAACCAGAATCATGCATTGTAAAGGTTGCTTTATGTTTCCAATTTTTATTGATATAGTGAGATAAAGAAGCATAGCCAGGGAACTTTCAGGCAACAAACCTAATTAAATAGAATTGCCATAAATCAACAGGGTTATCACCAACTATTTCCTTAAAATGACAGGAAGCAGAAAATGCAAAATCATGGAAGTGAACGAGACTAGGAGACAGAGAAGTACCTGGTTGAGTTTCTTTGACGTCCATCTGTGGTCAGAGGAGTAGGATGTTCCAGAGAGGGGGCAGAGGAGATACAGCGGGGGTTTGAAAGAACCTCGAAGGTTGAGGAGTATGACCTCCCTTCCTAGAGGTTGGCCGGAGAGGTGAGCCAGGACTCATACCAGGGTTGGGGTCAGTATAGCCTGGATAAGAATTAGAAAGCCTAGACGCGGCCCGCTTAGTACTCACAAAGTTCCAAATCTATAGCCACTAGAGGAATCAGCTTTGTTGTCACTAGGAGCAGGGAATGGGGGTGATGGTGCAGAAGAACGATTCTTTTGCATGGCTCTATTCCTGCTTTTAGAAGAAACCCTAGCTTCACAAGATGGAGTAGCGAAATCAGTGAAGACCACTCTAGTCTTAGGCAGAGAAGCTTGAGATGAGGAAACAGGGTCAGATTGGACCGGAGATTGACTGCGAGATTATGCCCTAAGTAAACGCGAAGTCGAAGCTTATCGCGAGGCCTGGAGTCAAAAATCCCCCTAAATAGACCGAAGAATCAAGGATTTATTCTTCGATTTTGCCATAGAGAGCAGAGAAGAGTTTGTTAGGAGAGTAAGGGAAGAAAAAGAACGATGCACAATGAGAGAAGAACAGGACGCAGAGCAACGCACAGGCGGGTTCTCTCACTACAGCCAAGACTGTCTCTCTCTTCACTTTGACTACCGAGAGCTATTTCTTCTTCTTTTTTTTAATCAAATGTAAGAATTATATAGATAAAAAAAATAAAACATTGCTGGATACCAGCAAGTCCACTGTACGTGCATATACAATAACAGGGAACAGACTCCCTGAAAACTAAGGGAACAAACTCTCAGAAACAGACCTCAAACCTAGCTAACAGGCAAGGATCAACAAAGCAGAACACAACCTGTAACAGAAAACAAGAACAAAAAGGGAACAGGCTCCCAAAAAGCTAGGGGAACAGGTCCAACCGCCAAAGCAGAACATAAACTAAAATACAGAGCAGCAAAACCCAAGAACAACCAGCATTATACCAGCAGCAAACCAAGACAGCAACCTGCAGGTAGAGAAGGCATATACAAAACAGGGAACAAACTCCCTGGTGACAAAAAGGCACATCATAAACAACCTAAACCATAGCAGAGCATAGTCTGCAACTAGAAACCCCAAAATGCCAGCACGTCCAAAAACCAAGAAAACATCCCGAAAAGCTCCAACAACCACTAGGCAGGATAAAGAAGAACACAACTAACACCCCATCAAAACCCACAGAAGCTCTAAAACCAGAACAATTAATCAGTAGATAATGCAGGCCAGACATCCAAGCTCATCAACTCAGAACCACTACATAGGAACAGAACACAAATTAACTATAGGCAGTACCAACAATAACTGCCTTCAAGCGAGATTTCCTTCAACTCTTACCCGATGAGATACCATGACCAATAACAGGAGGCAAGCCTTTGCTTCGCGTCATATAAATGCACTTAGCAATATGAGAAATCTCAGGTTTGCCATTTCCTGTTATGTCAGACCCAGAAGAATCATCAGAGAATGTGATAACATTACTACCCAAAGCATGGTGTGTTGCAAGCTGAGGAGGAAGCTCCTTGCAAGTAGTGTCACATTTCTCAGAAACCTCCCTATTAAGGATAGTGTGCACTGCAGCAGCTGGTTCAAAGGAACCAATAGCATTGTAGTCATGCTGGGGAGATAGCTTGGGTTTTCCCCTCTGAATAGCTTCTCGACTCCTAGATATCGCCCTTATAAAATTTAGGCAACAATCCTCTGTGGCCTAACCAATAGCCTCAGCAGAAGAACAAGGGTCAAATGCTCGCGTTATCATCCCATAAGCAAAAGTATCCTCAGCACCTGAGTTAAGCTTCTGACATACATTGATGGTATGACCAGGTATACAACAAATGGAGTAGTATCGAGGCTTGTATTCATAGATGACCCTTCGCTTAATAATAGTTCCATCTAGCATGGAGAGCTTGATAAAATGAGGCAAGTCTGCATACAGATTTACTTTGATCATGACTCGAGCAAAGGACACCCGAAACATAGAGAGAGTGAGGTCATCACATCTAATAGGTTTGCTAATAACACTGCTGATTTTTGATAGGCACGCTGGAGACCAGCATTCCAGTGGAAGGTTTAAGAGACAAACCCAGACCGATACACACGACATATCTGGTTTGCCAAAATCAAAGTAAGGAGGCATTGGCTTAAGGAGTAGCGGTTTACCCTGAATAGAGTAAGGCCCTCTACAAAGCACTCCGCCCATATCAGCTGTAGAAGAGAAGCGGAAGACCAGCCAGCCTGAATCATGGATGTGCAGAGTGGCATTGCATTTCTATAAATTTGCCATGTATTTCCCAAGAATAGTATAACCAGGAGTTTTACCAATTGAATAACCAATTAAACACAATTTCCAAATGTCTCTAAGTTCACCGAAATCTTCAGGTAACAGAGAACATACATCAGAATTATAAAATGAACAAACAAGAGTAAGGTCAGGCCCAACGACAGTGGTGGGCAAAGTAGTGACCCTAGGGCAATCTTCATCAACAAGAAATAGAGTTATACCTGGTGGGGGGGCCAAAGGGAGGTGAACCCTGTCCAGAACCACCAAGAAGAACGACGCTAGAAGAATACCCATTGACTCCACCAACCAATGGCAGCTGAAAAGTTTGCGAAGCTGGTTGGGGACCAGCAACAACAAGAGCTTGTTGAGCAAAATTCATGTTGTGTCCTGCAAGTAATTCAGGACAACCATCCAAAGCTTGCCTTGCTACCCTGATCACAGAAGAGTACCCATGGACATCAATATTCACAAAATCTAGGGTTTCAGTTAAAGATATCGCGTTAGTGACTGGTACTTGAGAAGCAAGAGGATGAGGAGAAAAGCCCTCCTGAGCCTTGATTGGAACAATTAGGGTTGATATAGGGGAGTCCCCAGCAGGAGATCGAGAGTTGCGTTTGACAGTAAGAGATGGTCGTGGAGCAAGATGAGGACCATCTGACTGGGCATCACGAAGCAACATCGATTTTTTATTAGATTTTCCCATGAGTTAGATCTGTAATACAAGGGACCTCACAAAGACCCGTGATTATCAAGAGAATACACATACACCGTGCCAGACAAACGCGTGGCTTACAAGGGGCAAACAACACAGAGAAGGAGTCCAGAGGTGTGAACCAAAAAAGAGTCATGAAGAGGACAGAGGTTAGGAGCAGAAAATGTTGTACAGTGAGATGAATCGAAGGCTCACAGCTGATCGCAAGTCCTTTCTCTCACTACAAACCAGAGCTTCTCACTCCTAACTAACTGACTTACTAAGAGCTATTTCTTTTTTTGATCAAATGTAAGAATATATTAAGATCAAAAGTAACCATGCCATAAAAGCAGCAAAAACAAACTATATACAGATAGGAGGGTAACAAATACCCTAAACCAAAAAAATAAAAAACAAGCTCCCTAGGAAACAACATTAATTAAACAACCCCAAGGCCAACAACAGCCACACAGAGTACTATGAAGAGAACCAAAATTGCTCACTTCCAGCCAAGAGAAACTACAGCACGATAATGATAATCACGTAGGAAAACATGCAGAAACCATGCAAGCCATGAAGAGACCAAACCATATAGCCAGAAACCAAGCCGAGCCATGTGAACCCATAACCATCTTCCACCAAGCTTCAGCCTAACACAGCCAAACCAGCTGAGAGTAGAAGACAACAGCTCATGCTCACAGGGATAAAGGGACCACGCAGAATCAACTCAACCATGCAGAGACCATACAGAGGCTCAGCTCAACAAAGCGACAACGTAGACACCATGCAGTCCCCATCCAAAGAACCAACAGCAAACCATGAGCCCTTCCATATAGGGACGTGTAAATCATCAGCCATAGTGAATGTTGGCCACAAAAATCCAAGCAAAAGTGTACACTACCAGCCAAGAGAGCTGCAAAACTTCATTAAATATCACGTAGAAACCATGCAAAAACCATGCATGCCATGCAAATAACCAAACTATACAACCAGAACCATTCCAAACCAAGCGGGCCCAAAGGCCATCTTCCACCAAGCTTCAGGGTAGCTTCATACTATCACTGGCAGCAGACGACGAAGACTAAGCCAGCAAACCAATAAACCAGCATAGAACAAGAAGAAACAGAAAACCAGCAATATCAACAAAAGACAGCAGATGACGAAATCTACCATCCACGCAGGGCTATGAGAGACCAACAACAACATTGGTTATTCTAGAAACCTAATCTGTGGAGAGGTGTCTAGTTTAACCAATACACAAAATTATATACAAAGTAAAAACCTTCAGACTAGCTGATGAAGTGCAAGAAACCAAACCAGCAGAAACCAAAACTATGCTGCCCGAAGCTTCAGTCTGCAACATTGTATGCCAAGTGATTGTTGTCATGAAAATACAAAACAATATAGAATAGGATCTGAAGTTTTTGAAATAGAACATCAATAGATTTTTCAGCATTCTCAAAGACTCTTCGGTTCCTTTGTTCCCATATTATATACACAACCAGAGCAAGGCCAACTCTTTTCATTCTCGACTGCAGCCTTTCTTGTTGTTATTCATAGCTCAAATAGCACTAGTCAGACTTGCCATGTTCCTGGTAAGCCTTAACCAGTATTTAACCTTCCCCCATAACGTGGAGGTCCAAGCACAAACAAAGAAAAGGTGACCATGAGTCTCCTCTTCTTGCCTGCAGAAAGAACATTGAGTGTCTGGAGAGATGTAATGCAATCTATCCTTTGTTTTCAGCTTTCCAAGCACAGCTAACCATAGTATGAAGTTCTGCCTAGGCAATGACCAAAGCTCCCGTACCACTTTTTCCCAGTGAACAGTTGGTCCTTTGAATCTGAAGTGTTCATGTGCATTAGTAGTAAATTTTCTCTCATCATTGTGCCACATTTGTAATGTGTTAACAACTTCAACATTTCCTCCACAGTCATTGAGCAACTGATCTTTCAACAGCAGGATGGCTTTCCAGAGAGGAGATGAACTTTTATGAGCCCTGGAACTCCAGATTGTACCGTGAGTGAGATAAAAATGATGGACCCAATGGATCCAGAGGGAGTCAAATTTAAGATTAATATTCCAGAGTTGCCTTGCCAAAAAGCATTTGTTTCTGGCTGCAATGTCAAGAATACCTAACCCTCTTTCATTCAGCGGAAGGCAGACTTGTTTCCAAGCCACAAGTGCAGACTTGTTGCTTTGTGGGTTACCATTCCATAAGAAATTTCGGTATAGAGAAGTGATTTTACTGACAACAAGACTTGGCATAGGAAAAATACTGAGCCGGAGTTGAACCATACCATGCAAAACTAATTTAATTAACACAAGTCTTCCAGCATAGGACAGATGTTTCCCCAGCCAGCTTTGAATACATGACTCCAACTTATGTAGTAAAGGGTGGTATTGACTAGCTAGCAACCGATGGGGACTTAGCGGAACACCCAGATATTTAAATGGAAAACTTCTTTCTGAAAAACCTGTGTGAAGTAGCATAGCACGCTTGGTGTCTTCCCCAACACCACCAAAGAAAATAAAAGATTTAGCTGCATTAATGGTTAATCCAGTCATCCTCCCAAAAATAAATAGTTGCTGGAGCAGAATGTCAACAGAGGGTGTATCACAATGGCATAGCAAAAGTATGTCATCAGGAAAAGCTAAATGGCTTGTACCCAAGGACTGGCACTTCGGGTGAAAATGGAACTCAGCCTTTTGAGTAGCCATATTAAACAGCCGAGAAAAATATTCCATGCACATGATAAAAAGATAGGGAGATAATGGATCTCCTTGCCGAACACCACATTTACCAGCAAAGAACCCTAACAAGTCACCATTAATTGTCACTGAGAAGGATGTTGTTTCAACACACATCATAACAAGATGGAGAAAATGATCTAGGAACCCAAATAGTTTCATCAGTTGCTTAAGAAAAGACCACTGGACAGAATCAAATGCCTTCCTGAAATCAATTTTAATGATACATCGTGGTGAGGCTCTTTTCCTGCCATAATACCTAAGGAGCTCCTGCATGAGGTTGATGTTGTCTGCTATATTTCTACCTCCAAGAAATGCATTTTGAGCATGATTAATTATCTCATGAAGAACATTAGCCATTCTACCTGCCAGGATCTTAGAGATAACTTTATAAATAACATTGCAACAGGATATTGGCCTGAAGTCAACAGCAAAGGTGACATTATCAGACTTGGGCACAAGAGTTATTACTGAGTGATTTACTTGCTTCAAGAGTTGGCCAGAGACAAAAAAAAATCATGTATAGCTGCACAGAAGTCATTGCCAACCACATCCCAAGCTGTTTTGAAAAAATAGGATGAGTAACCATCAGGGCTAGGGGCCTTGTCATTACTAATACTGAAAAGGGCTTCCTTAATTGAATCATTAGACACCGGAGCTAGAAGAAGAGAATGGGATCCTGCATCAATACAGGGACCACTGAGAGCTACCTCTACATCAATGAAAGTAGTATGTTTCGAGGTTCCAAGAAGCTCCTGATAGTATATGACAAATTATTCTCCAACTTATGATATCGATGTAGTGAGCATACCATCAGGACGTTGAATAGTTGAATGGTTGAAATGTAGTTTCTCTTGTGAGTATGATTCATTAAAGAATGGAAGAAATGGGTGCCCTTATCACTTTCCTTAAAGAAAGTATTTTTGAGTTTCTGACTGAAGAACATCTTCTCTGCAGACTTAAGATTAATGAGAGTCAATCTGAACAGCTTATCTAATGTCAAGAGTTGGTTGTTATCTTTATCCATCTGTAAGAGAGTTTGATGGCGATCCAAATTTGCTTCAGCTCTAGCCACCCGTTCCGAGATATGACTTTAGTGAAGTTTATTAAGCTCCCTTAGATGTTTCTTCAAAAACTTGAGCCTTTTACAAAGAATACACATTCGGGATCCAGGCACCTCAGTTTCCCAGTTATTAGTAATCAGCTCCGTAAAGTTAGGATGAGCTACCCACATGTTTAAGAATTTAAAGTTCCGTTTGCCTAGCAGAGGTCTCAACCCTATCTTGATTGAAGCTAAAGAATGATCTGAGAAAGCTCCAGGAGTGCAGAAATGAACATGAGTCTGCATCTGTGAGCTGGACCATAAGGGATTCACCATAACTCTATCAATCTTACTCTACACACTGCCATTGGACCAGGTGAAGTGACAACCAGTAGCATTCAAATTAACAAGCCCAAGGTCAGCATAGCATTCCCTAAAATCAGAGACTTCATAACTAGAGACAGGTTCACCATTATGTTTGTCATCCTGAGATAAAATAGAGTTAAAGTCACCAAGAACAATCCATGGTGAGGAAGGACACCACCTCTTTAGATCTTTCTATAGAGCTTTCCTAGCTGAAATAGTGTTATAACCATAGGCAAACGTGGCAGTAAAACAATATTAAGTCACTATATTATTAATGACTACATGAATACCTTGGGCAGATAAATTAATAACCTCAATACTGATAATGGAAGGATTACATAATAAAACAATTCTCGTAGTATTGGCAATCTCAACATGACTTACAAACTTCCAATTCTTCAGCCGAAATTTCTGCATGAAGGCAACCTTGGAAGAAGACAACTTAGTCTCTAGGAGACCACAAACATCAAACTTTTTACTCTTCATGAGGCTAGCAACCTCATGCTATTTGAGAGGACTGTTGAGTCCTCTCACATTCCAGCAAAGGATATTCATGGATGAGGAATGGTGGGATATGCCCCACCACTGTCGGATGATCTATTTGAGTTTCTTTGCACTGAAATCCTGGTGAGCATACCCACTGCAGCTTTTTGTCTTCTTTTATTGCCATTAGCATCAGCTGTAGTTGCAACTTCCTTCCCTTTGGCAGATACAGGCTGCATGGGGGCATAACTAGTTTCTGCAGGTAAACCCTTCGATGGAGAAGAATGTTGCTTAGTACCATTTTTCTTCCTCTTAACAATTTCCCAACCTTCTAAGCTTATTTCTGTTGTAGCTTGGTCACATTGCTGCTCCTCCTGAGCATTTTTTGAAACCTGAGGGTCTATGGGAACTACAACAGAAGGGTGGGGTTGAGGTTCTGTGGGAGCATCAACAGAGGGGCTGAGTCTAAAGAAAACACTGCCTTTGGACATGGCAGCCTCCTTTGATGTTCCTTTCTTCTCTACTAATCTAGGATCATCCTGATTTTTGGAGCATGCTCCGGTTGAGTGCCCAAGCATTTTGCAGTTTTTACAGAATTTTGGCAATGTCTCATATATGACCTTTTGATATAGAGGGTTTCCATTAGGCAGCACTACATCAATGAAAGACCGAAGGTCCTCAAGTAAATCCATTTCCACCAAGACACAAGCATATGACAGCCTCTCCTTTGTGGATGTTAGTTTATCACACTGTATTAGCTTCCTCAGGACACTTGCAAGCTTGGATAAGCATCTCGATGTCTAACATTTCAGAGGCAAGTTTGGGAACTTCACCCAAACGGGAACATGAGTCATTACAGAGCAAGAATAATCAAAATATTATGTCATTTGGTGCAAGATTAACAGACGGCCATAAACTAAATAGGGACCACCACACAACATAGAGAGCTTATCCTCTTCATTTTCAAATCTGTATACTAACCAGCCCGATTCATGTATAGTGAGTGAGGATGGACACTTCCAGGTGTTCCCAATAATATTATTAAGTGCCCTATACCCAGGAAATTTATCAGACACATATCCCACAACACAGAGTTTCCAATCATCGCTAGAATGATCTAAGTCTTCTTCTAAGAAGGGAATGACGGAATAGCATTATAGTCTGAGAAATGCATGTGCTTAGAGCAAATAGATGTGTTTCGGTTAAAGGAGAACAGGTCTCGCCATCTACCATTTATTAAGGAAGGAGGATGAGGTTTACCTGTTGCTTCGATATTTGACGGGTTAGACTCAACACCGCTAGGCTTTGCAGGTGATACAGGGGTGGTTGGAGACGGAGAAGGTGGTAACTCTGAAATGACCAGAGCCGAAGAAGATGGTGGAGACCTTTCATATTCTTCCTAAAAGCAAGAGAAAACTAGTTGCTCTTCTTCAAGATCTTCTCCATCTGAACAGTCTTCTACAAGGAACCCATCTAGAGATGCATTTGTATTATCCATCGGAGACCCATCTGCCTCTCTAGCAGTGCTTGTACCTGCGTCGCTAGATGTGATGACAGCAGGGGAAAGGGGTGGATTTGTGCTTAGTATGTGGGAAATAGAACCACCAAGCGTACCAAGAGCTGACTTGAGTCCAAGAACCAGCGAACCACTTTGGGTTGTGTGAGATGGAACAAGAGCATGCAATGGGTCCTGTTGACACTTGACAGATGCTGCAGGTTTTCGTTTGCTTTTTGCCATTTGCGTAACAAGCGAGAAAGAAAGGAAACAGGTTGAAAGAAACGGGTTACAGGAGACAGCTTTGGTATCGGGTGTAGTGGACAGCCATGAACACAAGAGGAAACAGCTTCGGGTGGAAGGAGAGCAATTGAGAGCTATTTCTTTTTTTTTTTTGGATCAAATGTAAGTAATGTATAGATCAAAAAAGAGCAAGACAAGCTTGCAATACAAGCTGGACACCAGCAGAACAGTACATGCACCATCAGAGGGAACAAACTCCCTTGAACGGAGCAAAGAAAACATAAAAGGCAAGGGTAGGGGAACAGACTCCCCATAACAAGCCAAGCCTAGAAAGGGAAGGAAACCCATATACAATAGCATGAACAACTAGAAAAGCACAACCTACGGCCAGCCTTATAACCGAAGGGAACAAAAGAGATTACAATACAATTACACAAGCAAGCATCACAGAAGGGCAGCCAGAATTCAGCAGCTTAACCAACTCAGCCAAGACAAGTCCAGCCAAGAGGAAATCAGCCAGAATTCAGCAGCTTGACCTTGCAGAACGAGGGAGCCATGCAGACACAGCGCAGCCATGAAGGGGTAACGCCAGCCAATCATGCAAAGACACACAGCGATCTACCATGCATAGAGAAGGACGACCTCCCATGCAGCCAAGATGACAGACAGCCAAGGAACAGAGGACAGCTGCTCTCCCCTGCAGAATTAGATAACCATGCACTTCCAGCCCCCAATAAAGAGAGACAGCACATGCCAAAACGTGTCATCAGCTCATTCAACCAACACCACTAAACCAATCAACCTCAACAACACATGTCAAAACATGACATCTGCTCAAACAACCGACATCCTCTATTCCAGTCAGCCTTAAGCAACCTCTGAGCGTCATGCAAAACCGCCCTCATGCAGAGAGAAGCCAGCACCAAGACAACCTGGACCCACAATTGAGAGCTATTTCTTGATTCTATGGGTGGTGGTGCATGGTCATTCTTAGTTGGTGGAGCGATTAATTTCATTAACGAACGAGACCTCAGCCTGCTTACTAGCTATGCAGAGGTGACCCTCTACGACCAGCTTCTTAGAGGGACTATGACCTTCCAAGCCAAGGAAGTTTGAGGCAATAACAAGTTTGTGATGCCCTTAGATGTTCTAGGCTACACGCGCGCTACACTAATGTATTCAACGAGTCTATAGCCTTGACCGACACGCCCGAGTAATCTTTAAAATTTCATCGTGATAAGGATAGATCATTGCAATTGTTGGTCTTCAACGTGGAATTCCTAGTAACCGTGAGTAATTAGCTCACGTTGACTACGTCCCTACCATTTGTACACACTGCCCGTCGCTCCTACCGATTGAATGATCCGATGAAGTGTTCAGATCGTGGCGACGTAAGCGGTTCGCTACTGACGACGTCACGAGAAATCCACTGAACCTCATCATTTAGAGAAAGCTCCATTTCATAATCCATCTCTGTACAGAAGCATCGTTAAAGCCCTGTAGTTACTTGACAAGGAATTTCGCTACCTTAGGACCGTTATTGTTACGACCGTCGTTCACCGGGGCTTCGGTCGCCGGCTCCCCTATCATCAGGTCACCAACTTCTTTGACCTTCGGGCAAGTTGTAACAAGGCCTGACGCTTGCCCCAATGGCCGGGCATAGGTCGCATACTTCAGCGCAATCTATTTTCGAGGCTGGTTGATTCGGCATGTTAGTTGTTACACACTTCTTAGTGGATTTTGACTTTCATGATCACCGTCCTACTGTCTTAATCTACCAACACTCTTTGTGGGTTCTAGGTTAGTGCACAATTAGGCACTGTAACCCGGCTTCCAATTCATCCCGCATCGCCAGTTCTGTTTACCAAATATGGCCCACTTGGAGCTCTTGATTCTGTGGCGCGGCTCAATGAAGCATCGTCCTACCTATTTAAAGTTTGAGAATAGGTCGAGGGCGTTGCGCCCCTAATGCCTCTAATCATTTGCTTTACCAGATAAAACTCGCATCGAGCTTTAGCTATCTTGAGGGAAACTTTGAAAGGATCCGGCGATTAGACGGTTCGATTAGTCTTTCGCCCCTATACCCAAGTCAGACGAACGATTTGCACGTTAGTATCGCTGTGAGCCTCCACCAAAGTTTCCTCTGGCTTCGCCCCGCTCTGGCATAATGCACCATCTTTCGGGTCTCAACAGGCATGCTCTCACTCGAACCTTTCTTAGAAGAGTAAGGTCGGTCGGCGGTGCAACCCTCGAGGGGATCCCACCAGTCAACTTCCTTACGCCTTACGGGTTTACTCATACACATGTCAAACTCATTGGTCCGTGTTTCAATACGGAATGAATGAGGAGCCCACAGGTCGATGTCCGGAGCGCGCATGTGCCAAGGCATGCCGTGACGGCGCGCATTATAGTCCACGATCATGATAACGGCGTCTCTGTGGGCATGCTTGGGCCGCCATTGTGATATGCATCGGTCCACACCCTGAGCCGATCGGCGGCCAGCCATAAGCGTTCCACATCCGACCGGGCGCATCGCCAGCCCTCGTCCACTTCCCTCCCGATAATTTCAAGTACTCTTTAACTCTCTTTTCAAAGTCTTTTTCATCTTTCTCTCGCGATACTTGTTTGCTATCAATCTCTTGCCCGTATTTAGCCTTAGATGGAATTTACCGCCCGATTAGGGATGCATTCCTAAACAACCCAACTCGTAGACATGTCATGGATTTAAGTCGTCTGCAAAGGATTCTACCCACCGCTCGGTGGGAATTGTACTTCAAGGCGGCACGTACCTTGGATGAAATTTTCCGCCTGATTGGCCCCTACTGCAGGTCGGTAATCGCATGGTGGGTGCACGCGTCGCATCTAGTCTGGATTCTGACTTAGAAGTGTTCAGTCATAATCCAACGCATGGTAGCTTCGCACCATTGGTTTTCAACCAAGCACAATGACCAATTGTGCGAATCAATGGTTCCTCTCGTACTAGGTTGAATTACTATTGCGACACTCTCATCAGTAGGGTAAAACTAACCTATCTCACGACAGTTTAAACCGAGCTCATGTTCCCTATTGGTGGGTGAACAATCCAACACTTGGTGAATTCTGCTTCACAATGATAGGAAGAGCTGACATCGAAGGATCAAAAAGCAACGTCGCTATGAACGTTTGGCTGCCACAAGCTAGTTATCCTTATGGTAACTTTTCTGACACCTCTAGCTTCAAATTCTGAAGGTCTAAAGGGTCGATAGGGGATGCATTCCCAAACAACCCGACAGAATTTACCGCCCGATTAGGTTTGTAGGCTATGTGGCACTATTGCTATCAGTAGCATTATTACTATCATTCAATTCTCTTTTTTTCAAGGGATTACCATTGAGATTCAGCCTCATCGCTCCGATTCGTCCCCCCGAAGCCCCTCCAGGAGCAAGGCATCGCGGAGGCTGGGATGCGATCATGCATCATTCCTAGGATCTCAGGGCTCGAACGTACGGGGGTGGGAGCAAGAAGAGGGCGGTGCACAAGGAACTGAAGTCTCGGAGAATTTAGACCATAGTGCATTTCTTGGTGTAAGGGAGAGAAATGAAGGGAAAAAAGAAAGAAAAAGTCACCAGTGATAAACCGATCATCATATGATGACACACACCACTTACAAAGAAAAAGGAGACAATGAAAACATATTTTCCACTACTGGGATCTGCTACACGCATCATCCAAAGGGCACAACATGCACCACTAGCTTTTCAAATTAAAAAAAATATTATTTAAATGCTAAATTACATTATTACCCTCGATCAAACCAATAATTAACAAAATAATTAAGGCTAAAAGACCTTAATACCCCTAATTCCAATAGCTTAAATTTCTTGATCGAAAGGCATATTTGTAATTTTATTATGTATAAAAAAGAAAAAGACATAAATACCATTGCCCGAAAGTGTTTTTTTTTTATCCCTAGGAGTTTTTTAGTTATTTTAATTTTCATTAAAATACGGGAAAAAAATACCCTAAAAAACCTGTAATGACTAATGCGTCATGAGGAAAGATAAAAATACCCCTAATTCCAAGGCAAGCAATATTTTTTAGAAGGCCATAAACATCACTTCACTATTAAAGTGAATTGTGAATTGTGTATATGACTACATAGAAAACACTATACATATATATAGACGCGCGCGCGCATCACTCAAAGTGCACAATATGCACCACTAGCTTTTCAAAATAAAAAATATTAATTAAATGTTAAATTACATTATTACCCTCGATCAAACCAACAATTAACAAAATAATTAAGGCTAAAAGATCCTAATACCCCTAATTCCAATTACTTAAATTTCTTGGATCCAAAGGCATATTTATAATTTTATTATGTATAAAAAAAAAAGACTTAAATACCATTGCCCGAAAGTGTTTTTTTTTTGTTCCTGGAGTTTTTTAGTTATTTTAATTTTCATTAAAATATGAAAAAGACAAAAATAAACTAAAAAACCTATAATGACTAATGAGCCATGAGAAAAGATAAAAATACCCCTGATTCTAAGACAAATAATTGTTTTTTAGAAAGGCCATAAATGTCACTTCACTATTGTAATAAATAGTGAATTGTGTCTATGAAACCAAATATGTGTGTGTGTGGGGGGGGGGTTGGTCTATAAAATAAGTGCAATTTCAAAGTTTATATTAAATTTAAAAAAATAATTCAACTTAAAAGTATAACTTTATTGTTTAACCAATCCACCATTGCAAAAAAATCCTCAAGAAATAAATAAATAAAAATAAAAATAATGTAAACTAGATTTGTGGGCTTACGCTACAT
>Ga0325414_1000786_pt1 | contig 28053 bp, 10 predicted proteins | sample PopdelMetagenome_8_FD_206183 | JGI IMG/M metagenome (GOLD analysis project Ga0325414, IMG submission 206183) | Populus deltoides microbial communities from Bellville, Georgia, United States - Leaf-PdKOR-R3 | ecosystem: Host-associated > Plants > Phyllosphere > Phylloplane/Leaf | place: USA... | reverse complement strand
TATTATCACTGGATATTATTTTATATTTTAAAAAATTTAACCCGAAATCCGCTGCAGTTTGAACCACCAATCTAGTTACCATGAAAGGGGTCACGCACGTTTTCCACTTCTTGGACATGTCATGAGATACAAGGAGAGAGAAAGTTCCAGTGTGACCTACCTCAGCCATCTGCATGAGCAAAGCAAGAACGAAATCTGATTGGAAGGTAAAGAGCTGTTCACATGCGACTCTCATCTCGCCACGTGTAGATAAAACTTGGACATGGAAACTTCGTGCCAATCACTTTCTAAGCTTTCCCAGGAATTAGAGAACCAACCATGCAGAACAAATCATGAAGTTGGCTTTAATAAGATGATGAGTGAACATGACACGGACAGGGAAGAGAGTGTTGGAAGGATGCATGGCTTCTCTTCTGCCACGTGTAGTGTAAGATATACAAAGCCTACAAGTTTCTAGAAGCATCATTAATCAACCACTCATCACTCTTTGGTCCGATAGAAAACAAAACCCACCAACTGTGGAGCTCCAAAATTCCATGACTGTCGTTTACAATGACAGAAGTGTAGGTAAGGTTCTTGGATAATTTACCGGCTCGGGAGTCAACATCTTGATCTCTTGGCATATGGGTATCCACGTGTGCATATTAGAAAAAGGTCAAAATCTTGAGAAATAGATGATGAGTTACTTGTCAGCTAAGCTAAATTATTCTTTTACCCGCAATATATTAGAGAGAGAGAGAGGTAAAGAAAAGACTGAAGAAAGACAACTTGTGAGATACGCTAATCTGATTAGTAATTTAAAAAAAAAAACATTAATTGAAATCGCGATTAGTATTGGCCATCACCCCGTGGGTGGGATCTGACGGCAGCCACTAAAAATGTGCACCGTCAATTAAAAAATTCCTCCACGCACACAGCTGCGGTGTGACAAAAATGGCATTAACACATCGGTTGCTTGGTTATCTGTCCTCATGAGAGTGACCCCATATTAATCATTTCATTATTTTTTATTAAAAAGAAATCCAAATTTGAAACATCAAACATTAATGCAAGATAAGCTATAGCTATATAATTTTTAAAATTTGATATAATAAAACTTACTCTTTGCTTTTCATGTGGATATTTGACAAGTCATCATACGTTGTTTTTCTCATTCTTTTTTTAAATTTAAATTGAGATATAACTTATAGAAATCAAAGCACAAACAATGTAACCTCACAACTCGGTAATAATGGTAGTATTTAGTAATTATAGTTATTTTTCAAAGTGTTTATTGTTTGGAAATATATTAAAATAATATTTTTTATTTTTAAATTTATTTTTGACATATTAAAATGATTAAGAAACATAAAAAAATTTTAAAAAATAATTTTTTTAAAAAAACCCACCAAACAAACGTGTAAGAACAAAAACATGATTTTTTATAAGAAGGTCTAAGAAAAAGCATATGCGTGTTTACATAATGGGAGCAAATACAGGTCTCGAGTTCGAGTCAGGGCATGCACTTCTTGTAAGAGCCTGAAATAGCCGGGGTTTTACTCGCTCACCTGGACCCACAAAATACGCTTTCTGAAGGGTGGGGTTTCCTCGAATTCAAAAAAAAAAAAATGGGAGCAATGGGGCAGTGTACAAGTTTGGTTTCTAATCATCAATTTCACCGCTAATGGGACACAAACATTTCTATTGACCGTTGAGTTGTATAAAATTAAGTAAGCAATGGGTTACGCGCAGGCTAGGTCGCATTTGGATCACATCTTTAAGTGGTTAATTAGGGTTAATTTGCATATAATAATAATAATAATCACAAATTAATGAGAAGTCTTTTTAGTGCTCGATGACTAGGATACGATCCAATTCCATCGAACGACAAGGATTTCGGACTTTTAATCAGGAGGTTCATTGATGTCAAAAAACAATCCTCTTGCCGTCAGAAAGAAAGAAATACATTGTTTTTTCTCGTAGATATTGCATTGACGTTCCAAACAAGGCATCTTTTTACAACGAATTTGACGATTTTTAGATACCGAGTGGCAAGAAATTATTATCTATGAAAAAATATTGCACGTTGATTATATATATCAATCATTTCCTCTGGAACCTTCCAATCTACGTACCAAGACCGTGTAAGATTCAATCCACCTATAATCTTATAAAAGCATCATTAACTTGGTATATACAAGAAGGAGTTAAAGAAATAGTGATTTGCGAGGAAGGATGAAGTCTCTTCTTTTTTTAGTTAAAGAAATAATAATAATAATTAACGAACAACGGGGAATACAGAAACTTCTTCCAAAGCTCTGACAAATGAGACCAATTCATGACATAAAGATGGTAATTTATGTTCAGGTGCCACGTGCCAGTACATCTACATGGACAAACATGTCATACGAAGCTTGTTATTAAAAAATCTTATTCGTACAACTCATGTTTCAAGAAAATACTATGGTTAGATATTAGATGTTTGTGCAATCAAAACCTTAAGTTTTTTTTTTTTTAACTTTAAAACTAAAAAAGAAACATATAAACTAATACAATATAAAAAATAGTACAATTTAGAGAGTCGTATTGAAGTTTGCTGAGTTGTAAATATCATCTTCAACTCTTTCTAATTCTAAAAATAGACCAACACAATTTACAATAAAAAACGAGGAAAGAAAAGAAATAAAAACAAGAAAAGAAAAGAAAAAAACTCAGAGATACACCGAAAATCCGATGACACCACTAGTATCGTTTAAAAGATATCGACAAGACAAATTCAAAGACATCAAGGAAGGTCACCAATAGTGACCGAAATAGGCCACGTGAGCTGTCCAAATGTGTTGAGGCATATTCGCTTTCAAAAAGCTCGTGTGGTCCACTTCGGTAATCGTTGGTGATCTTTCTTGATGACGTTGCATTCATCTCGTCCAGATATTTTCAATGGTACTGGTGTGCCTCCAGGATCTCTTTCCTCTCTTTTTTCCTCCCTGTAATTTTTGAAAAGAGAGAAAAGTAAAAAAATAAATAAAAAGATCTCAGAGGCACACCAAAGCTTCGGTGATAAACATCACAGGTAGAGTTAGAAAGATCTCGACGAGATGAATCCAACGACATGAAGGAAGATCACCAAAGATAACTGAAGTGCGTTATACGAGTCATCTGAAGGCAAGTGATATCCAACACATTTGGACAACTTGTATGGCCCACATCACTTATCGTTCGTAACCTTTTTTGTGTCATTGGATTCATCTTGTCAATGTTTTTTTTTCTCTTCTTTCTACTTTTTGTGATTTGAGAAGAGAGAGAAGACGAAAAAATTAAAAAAAATTCTCAGAGACACACCTAAGTTCCGACTATGATACCACTTGTATCATTAAAAAAATCTCAACGAGATGAATCTAACAACATCAAAAAAGATTACTGACGATGATCGAAGAGTTCCACACGAGCCGTCCAAAGGCAAATAAGCTCTGATATATTTAAACTACTCAAGTGTCTTATTCTGGTCACTATTTATGATTTTTTTTGATGTTATTAGATTTATTTTATTGATATCCTTCTAACAATATCAATGATGTTTTGATTTGAGTTTTGATGTATATCCAAAAATTTTTATTTTATTATAAAATATGTGGGACTATACTTAGAACTCACGAGTTCGCAATGCAACTCTTTATATTATATTATTTTTTAAAATGCTAAAATATAAAAATACTGTCAAAACCTTCTAGCGAGGGGCTACCGGCACAGCTTTCTTCATTTTTTGGTGGATCAAATACCCAAGTTACCCTTCATACTGTGAAAGGTTAGTTAACAATAAAATCAAAATGGCAGGACCCACACCAAAAACGTGAAACCGTTTGTATTTCCCTTTCTCTCTCCGCAAAACTGACGGCAAAACAAATCACAAGACGACAAAAATACTAGTGCATTCTTCTTCACCACGGGAGGGGAGGGGTCAGCGTTTGAGACGTCATAAAACATAAACGAAGGCTGTGGCAATCGCATTTACGTTCTAATAAGTGTGTTTAGAAGTTTGATTGTGGTTGTTTTTTAAATAGTTTTTTGTGTTAAGATATATATTAATAATATTTTTTTATTTTTTAAAAATTATTTTTGATATTAGCATATTAAAATAATTTAAAAACACTAAAAAATATTAATTTAAAATTTATAAAAAATAAAAAAATTTTAAATTTTATTAAAAATACTTTTAAAACGAAGAAATAAACATGCTCTAACTTGTGGTAAGGGTTTTTACACGCTGGAAAGCTCGACGCCATTTGCCCTCTTCCTTATCCAAACTAATTTGTTAAAAAAGTTGATTGATTGATTGCGCTTTGCATCGATTGAGTTTTTCACCATTTTAAAAGCATGTCTATCATCCACCACCTAACTTGGAATATATTTGGTTTGATTATAAAAGGTTTCTCTTTTATCAATTTTTATTTTTAATTAAATGAAAAGGTATTTAAAAACATAGTAGAAAATATTTTTAAAATTTTTTTAATATCAATATATTAAAACTATTCAAAACCATTAAAATATTAATTTTTTTTAAAAACATTTATGGACAATCTTTGTTTGTAGACCATAATCCCAAACTAGAATGTGATATATTTACATTTAATTTGTTGTGCTAATTAGATTTTTTTAAATTTGAATTCTAAATAAACATGCAAAAACAAACCTTCTAATTACCACCATGAACGAAAATGAAAGCAAGAAAAAAAAAATGTTAAAAACCAGATGCTTCAAGAGGAAGAAAGAGCTTGCATCATAGCAAAACCTTTTCTTTACAAAGTGGGAAATAAAACGTCACCGTCTAATTAACTATAAAGGAAGGAATCCATCTAATTCTTAGTTTAAACTTTATCCAACGCGTGACCTCACAATTATATATATAAAAAAACGCCCGAAAAGTCCAAAATCCAAATTACAAAAGGATAAATCCGTCTAGTTATTCACACAAGGGGTTCACGTTTGTAAAGTGTGTATGGATCTAGTTTCGTGCCCGTCTCAGTCTCTTCAAAATTTTAACGCCCACGCGTCGGTCACCCACTTCACGAACCCCAAATAAATAAATTCAAGGAAAACTCAAATCAGAACCTGCTTCGATCTAGGAACCCTAATTTCACCCAAAAAACAAGACACGCACCATAAAAAGCAATTCTCTGATTCTAGATTCCGAATCGATTAAAAATCAAAACCCAAAATTTCGTTTCTTTTGAAGAGCTGAAAAGAAAGAAGGTGAATTTGTGTTAAAAAAAACGACTTCGTGATTGAGATTATGATAGTGAGTAGTCGAAAAACGGTGACCGAAACAGCAGACATGATGTGTAATGTTATTGATGTGCAATATCAACTTTGCCTGGCTAAAGATCAGCAGAACATGACTCCTTCCACTCCTGTTTTTGATTCGATTTCCACAGAAATCTCGCGTTTTGAGTCGGTACGTGCTTTCTTTTTCTTTACAGGGTTCCTTAATTTTCAAGACTTATTATCGGTTTCTTGACTTTTTTTGAAGTTTTTTTTTTAATGTATTAAATAGTAGCTTGTATTACCCTTTCAAGGAAGAAACTGATCAGGTTGCTTTTCTTTTTTGGATTTCTCAAGATAATTGGACTGCTAAGCTTCATTGATTTTGGGTGTTCTGGTGGCGATTTGATCCCGAACTGAGTTTTTCTTTGATTTTTTTTTTGTGTTCAGAGGGGAATTTGGTCCTAAATGCTGTCGTGAGGCTATTAATGTTTAGGATTACAAGTTAGATACATGTCCTTTACTTTATGGTTAGGGATAATAGGATTAGAGCGGTTTTGTATATGATTTGAGGGTGTTCAACCATAAATTATGGGTTTCCCCCCTTGATTTATAAGATGTATGAATGTTAGTTCATGAAGTCAAAGGTTTGCATAATTTAATAGACGGGTCTGAATGAAAACAGTATTAGGGAGTTAGAAGTTGCCTTCAACTGGATAGGTTACTGATAGAGTTGGTGAAATCTGTGCAACCTATATTTGTTAGTGTGTAATTTGGGGTTTATTATCATTTTTTTCCACATGCTTTCTTGTCTGTAGTGCAGTTTATCTCTTCAAAATGTTGTGGTGTTGTATTTCTTGCTTTAAGTACTGATATCGCCAAACTTGTACTTACCTCTTTCTCTCTTGCATTGTAGGTTGTGAGCTGCACAGAGACCCTTAATGAAACTGTTGTTGAGTCTTCTGCTGCCAAGCCTTTTCCATGCATCCGTTCTGGTAGCTATGCTGATATTGGAACAAGGCTGTCTATGGATGATGAACACATTAGGATTGATGATCTATCTGCCCACCTGGGTTATTTCAAGTGTCCAAGTTCTTTTTATGCAGTTTTTGATGGTCATGGAGGGCCTGATGCAGCTGCTTATGTCAAGAGGAATGCAATGAGATTGTTTTTTGAAGATTTTGACTTGCCACAAATATCAGATATTGATGATATCTTCCTAAAAGAACTGATTAATTCCCATAGAAAAGCATTTTTGCTGGCTGACCGTGCATTGGCTGATGAAAGCATTGTTAACAGTTCATGTGGAACAACAGCATTGACTGCCCTAGTTCTTGGAAGGCATTTAGTGGTTGCAAATGCTGGTGACTGCCGAGCAGTTCTATGTAGGAAAGGGGTAGCTGTTGATGCGTCTCAAGATCACAAGCCTTCTTATTTGCCAGAACGTAGGCGGGTTGAGGAGTTGGGTGGTTATATCGAAGATGAATATGTTAATGGTTATCTTTCTGTTACAAGAGCCCTTGGAGACTGGGATTTTAAGCTTCCACTTGGCTCCACATCACCTCTCATTGCTGAGCCGGATGTTCAACAGTTTATGTTATCAGAGGATGATGAATTTATGATCATTGGTTGTGATGGTATCTGGGATGTTATGTCAAGCCAGCATGCTGTAAGCCTTGTCCGTCGTGGGCTTAGGCGGCATAATGACCCAGAACTCAGTGCCAGAGAACTAGTCATGGAAGCATCACACCTCAATTCAGCTGATAATCTCACTGCTGTTGTTGTCTGCTTCTCGTCACCTAATCCTGTTGAGTCATGCCCACCTCAGAGACGAAGGTTGAGGTGCTTCTGCCTCTCTGAGGAGGCTCGGAACAAGCTGAAGACCTTGTTTGAAGGCAATTGATTGTGCATTCAAATTATTTCACATTATTTACTGATATTTGATATGGTAAAGAGTTTTTATCTGTTTGTGGCTGTTTCAGATGGTTTAGAAAAAATAGCCAGCAGTTTTGTAGGGTAGAGGAGAATGCGGGATTAGGGTAATACATCAAGTGAGATGTGAGTCTCTGTTGTAATGCAGCCAGTAGTTTTTATCTGTTTCTTGTTTTGTTTTCTCTTTTACACATCGTCTCTGTTTTGCGACCTGTCCGTAGGGATCATGAAATGAGAATTCAACTCGTGTAATGTACCTCTTGATTGTAATTCTGGTTACAATTCTAATTCTTGAGAATGTGAAGCAATATTCTAGAAAAAAGAGTTCTATTTTAGAACTGTAGGAACCGTGAAGGATTTCTTGGGGCTGGGGTTCTGAGTTTGTTTTTCAGATATCGTTAGTTTAAGTGTAAGTTTATTCGGACACAAACACTTACAGTTCTTAAAAAAAAAAAACAAAAAGGTAATGTTAGGGTTTCCAAGCCACTGTTTTCTAGAGTTTCAATAAACCAAATCCAAATGCATAAAAATTCAAATGGACATAGGAATGGTGGAGACTATATTCCACCGCCCACATATCTTACGCTACTTGTCATACATCATTCTGATAATTTGCAAATTTAAAACCTGGTCCAGATTTCTAGTTGTTATGAAAATTAACCCGGAATAATTTGGTGATCAACTCTAATTTTTTTTTATTAACTCCAAGAATATATATTTTTAACTATTATCCAAATAATTTTAGAAAAGATTTGAATCAATTTGCTGATCCAAGGTTAACTCACAAAACCAACCTCGGCGTTAGACCTTTTGATTTTTTATAATCATAGCCCACCTAAACAAAAAGCTCATTTTTTTTACATGAAAAACAAGAGGCATATATCCGCTGAATGCACACCATCTCTCCCATTAGTTAATACTGTAATTATAAATTTTGGAAGGAATCAAGATCGGATTTTTTTTGAAAAATAATATAATTTGGTGAAAGTTTCGGTAAAAATATCACTGATTATAAAATTATTTAAAAAATAATATAACTTCAATACAACCATAATTTTAAATATTGATTTTATATCAACTATAATTGAAAATAACGGTTGTTTACACACAAATCAAATATGTATGTCTTATGTAGATTAATTAACATCTACATAAATCAACATAAAAAACTATAAAGATCCAAATGTTAAGAAATAAAATGGAAGATAAGTTGATGTGCCATGAGGGAAAAAAGAAGAGAAAAAAAAATAGATTATCGAAGATATATTAGGGCTTTGTTTTCTACACATCTGGTATCAATAGAAAGATTTTTACTAGACAATTCTAACTATACCATGAAAGACCAACAAACGAGGTCGTAATGAGTTAGTGATTTTGTTTAGGGTTAATTTTGGGTTAAGGTACTTTAAGGTTTGGTTAACGTCAAACAAAACCATTAATCAATTATGACCTTGTTTGATGTTCTTTCATGGTACGGTTAAAATCGTCTTGTCGAGGTCTTTTTAACGGTATTAAGTTTGTAAAAAACAGAGTCTCGATGTGTCCCGAGTGATCCATTCTTTCTTTCCTTTCTTTTTCTTCCTTCATTTTTCTTTCATACCATACCAACTTATCTCCCCTCTTATTTCTTGATCATTAGATCTTAATTCTTATACTTTGATCATTAGATATTCATAAAATTTTATGTTGATTTTTATACATGTTAATTAATTTCAATTTTGTTTTCTTGAGTAAACAATTATTGTTTTGAATAGCGGTTGTTACAAAACTAATATTCAAAATCATGATCGTGTTAAAATTATGTTATTTTCTAAATATTTTTCTAACCCATTTCATTTTCTAAATACTTTTGACAAATTGTGTTAAGATGATAAAATACCCATAAAAAATCAAATTAAACTTCCCATTTTCTATGGATTTGAAACAAGTACTCTGACTTTATGTATTAGTTGTCGATCTACTAACCTACTCCTTGTATTTAATGTTAAAACAAGGATAGACTAGACTCAACTTAAGATGAAATAGAACCTTGGATAAAATTATAAATAAAGCTTTTTAAATTTTTTTTTATGTAAATGGCAAGTAGAATCTTGAGTAATCTTCATTTTATATATGAGACCTTAAGATTTTATTAAACGAGGATAATTTTTATTTTATAAAACATAAATAACAGGTATATTGTGTATTGTTGGAATCTTTTTATTAAGTTGAGGAATTGTACTCTTATTCAAGTTGCGTAAATGCCCCACCTCAAAGAATAGAATAACCAATGGCTCTCATTACATTAAGAACCATGGCAGCAAAGGAAACAAGAAGTTGATTTCTTACCCTTGAAAAAAATATAAAGAAAGAATGAACTTCCACTCAATCTCCTGTCCTTACCTCATTAGCTATTAGGTCAGGTGGGCTTGTAGGTTTTAATCTGTAAGGTATTATTTATTTCAATTTTTCAAATTTAAAAGATTGCAAGAAACTTGCGATTACATTTAAGAAATTCATGTACATGTGTAAATTGTCCATGTTAAACTTAAATTGGAGATAAATTTAGTAATAGTACTGTGAGATAATACTCCAAAAATACCACTTTGGGAGTGTGGATCGAGTTTTTCAATAATTTCTGTCTTAATTGAACTTCAAAAATTTTATAAAATTCTCAACAAATGATGCCTCTTTAAAGTGATGTTTTCCATTAAAAATATGTGAAGCGTTGAGGCAGAAAGCTCAATTGAAAATATGAGTCCTTTGAAACAAAAGAATTCCATTGAGATTCAAGTTATAGTTTACGGACTTATTTGAATTTTGTCTAAGAGATTGTAGCCTCCTCTGAGTTGTCAAAAAGACGATGTCCCAAGGAGACCAAAAAAAAAAAAAACAACACACACACACAAAAAAAAAAAAAAAAGAGGTTTTGTTCGATTTAACAGATTCTACCAGACCATCAAAAATGGCGATGGCAAGTATTGCAAAGAGAAAGGCATACTTTTTAACAAGAAATTTATCAAATTCTCCAAGTGCTGATGCTTTCAAGTTGTCTTATTCACTCACAAAATTCTCTCGTGGGTTTGCTACCTCAGGATCTGAAGAGAACGATGTGGTTGTCATCGGTGGTGGACCAGGTGGCTATGTGGCTGCTATTAAAGCTGCCCAGTTGGGTCTTAAGACTACTTGTATTGAAAAACGCGGTACTCTTGGTGGTACTTGTCTTAATGTTGGTTGTATCCCTTCAAAGGTAATTTCTTTTTTTGTTTTGGTTTCTTTCTTTTTTTTACCTGTTCTTGTATTAAAGTTGTTGATTTTTTTCTATCCGTGTTTTTTTGTGAGATTTTATGGTTTTTTTGGTTTCAGATCCATTTATATTGTTTGTTAGCTGAATTTGATTGATGAGTTTTCAGGTGAAAATGGAATTTTTTTTATTGCTTGTTTGATAGAGAATTCTTGTCATGTGACACCCTTATGAATTTCCAAACATTTTTTTATACGGCTATTGGATAAGTTTTTGATTGTTTAATGAAAGAAATCAAAAGTAGTGAAGATTTTTTTCTCTATTGGATTCAGCATTTTGATTTCCTGACGTGAAAGTGCATTGCGCAGTATATGCAAGGACCAAAGTATGCTGTAAGCAATTCCTGTTAGGCAGTGGATTTAGAGTATCAAAGTAGAACTTTTAAGCTGTGTTTGATTAGTTCTACTGATTATCTGCTTACCTACCTGTGGTAGATATGGTGATTTATATAAGAATAGTAAGCAGCTCGTTTATATTAATTCGTCTAAGGTGTGCTGGAATTCAATGTATTATCAATTGTATGTTCTTGTGCTATTTTGAAGATAACAACCAGAAGTCGTACTCCTGAATTGTAGACTAATTTATTTATTCATTTGATTAGTTATTTAACCTTATTTTGTAACTCTGTTCTTTTTTTTGTAGCTAAACTCTTTTACAAGCACAGGGAAAATATGTCTGCATGCCTTAACATGTATCAAATTTGAATTGGTCGAGCCCTTCTTATTTTCAGGCTCTTCTTCACTCATCACACATGTTCCATGAAGCCCAACATTCATTTGCTAGCCATGGAGTGAAGTTTTCTTCTGTTGAGGTTGATTTACCTGCCATGATGGCCCAAAAAGACAAAGCCGTATCTACCCTTACTCGAGGTATTGAAGGTTTATTCAAGAAGAACAAAGTCAACTATGTCAAAGGGTATGGCAAGTTCATATCCCCATACGAGGTGTCAGTGGACACCATTGATGGTGGGAACACTTGTGAAAGGTAAGAATATCATAATTGCCACGGGTTCTGATGTCAAGTCTCTACCTGGGATTATCATTGATGAAGAGAAAATTGTATCTTCTACTGGTGCTTTGGCTTTGCAGCAGATTCCAAAGAAACTTGTGGTCATTGGGGCAGGCTATATTGGACTTGAGATGGGCTCAGTGTGGGCCCGGCTTGGTTCAGCAGTCACTGTCGTTGAGTTTGCTCCAGATATTGTCCCAAGCATGGATGGGGAAGTTCGGAAGCAATTTCAACGTACACTTGAGAAGCAGAAGATGAAATTCATGCTCAAAACTAAGGTTGTAGGAGTTGATACTTCTGGAAATGGTGTGAAGTTGACAGTTGAACCGGCATCTGGTGGTGACCAGACAACTCTTGAAGCTGATGTGGTTCTTGTCTCTGCTGGTAGGACTCCATTCACTGCTGGACTTGGGCTGGACAGGATTGGTGTGGAGACTGACAAGGGTGGTCGAATTTTAGTCAATGAAAGGTTTGCAACAAATGTTTCCAGTGTCTATGCTATTGGGGATGTGATTCCTGGCCCAATGTTAGCACACAAGGCAGAAGAGGATGGAGTTGCTTGTGTAGAATTCATAGCAGGCAAGCACGGCCATGTCAACTATGATAAGGTCCCTGGAGTTGTCTATACACATCCTGAGGTTGCATCTGTTGGTAAAACTGAAGAGCAGGTTAAGGCACTTGGTGTTGAGTACCGTGTTGGGAAGTTCCCTTTCTTGGCAAACAGTCGTGCCAAGGCAATTGATGATGCTGAAGGGTTAGTCAAGATAATTGCAGAGAAAGATGCTGAAGGGTTAGTCAAGATAATTGCAGAGAAAGAGACAGACAAAATATTGGGAGTCCATATCATGGCTCTGAATGCTGGAGAGCTCATTCATGAGGCAGTGCTGGCTCTTGCTTATGATGCTAATAGCGAGGATATATCACATGTATGCCACGCACATCCAACAATGAGTGAGGCATTGAAGGAAGCTGCCCTGGCTACTCATGACAAGCCCATTCACATCTAAAAGGATCGATTATTACCTTCTTTTCATTTTTGCTGAAGGACTTTTCAAATTCCTTTGTAAAAACTGCCCTCTGCTTTGTTCACCCTTTATTGGAGCAGATGGAATGTTTGAATAGGAATTTGCCACCCTTTATTGGAGCAGATGGAATGTTTGAATAGGAATTTGCCATTCATTTCCTTATATCTATATGAGAATAACTAAACACGTCCAACATTCATGATGAGATGAGTACATGTATTTTTAGTCAATGGTCTTTACTAATTGTCCGGGTATGTTTGTGCAGCTGGGATTTATTCTAGGTTCCACTGGACTTTCACTTGTGATCTACAGAATTGTCAGTGGAGATGGTTGTTGGGATCCCATCCTAATTGCTGAATTCTTAATTCAGTTTCCAGCCTATTTGTGGCATGGATGCATTATAGTCCTGGAGCTGTTGGCTTTTTGCTACTGTTAGTTTTGGTTACCAGTGATATGTGAAAAGTAGCAGTCTTGTATCTTCGGCCTAGTCACAGGTGCAGGTCATCAATAACCTCTGCAAAAAAATCGAAGAATTAACCATTCGATTTGCGCGTTCCATTTGTCTCACCTGACGCGCAAACGTCAGAATGTTCTTTTTCTTTTCCTTCCTCTAGAGATGTATTATGTGTATGGCGGGGGATTGCAATATGCAGGGACCTACATCAACTAAGGATACAGCCAAGCACTTCCTTTCTCTCGAGCCTGTCTATGAATGTTAGCGTGCATCCATTACTGACAATTTAAAGCATCCATTTTTCAAACAGGAACGAGCTCTATACTTGCCTCCAAGGAGAAGTTTGTTAAATTGAAATGACTATTTATTAGCCTTGTTACAGAAATGAACGTGCTGTATTGGATGATAATCCCTCTAGTCCTCGTGCCTATGAAAAGGAAAGATATAACGGGTGGCAGAACATGTATTGCATGGTGAAATGATAAAAATATAACGGGCGGTAGAACATGTATTGCACGGTGAAATGAGAACTACAACAGAAAAAGATTTCATCCATCATGTTCCAAATTCCAATGATCACACCCCAGTAGTTGCTCCAAGTTCCCAAATAAGAAACCATCTAATAAAAATAGGAAAGAGGACAAACATTTGCTACAAATACGACTGCTCTCACCACTTCTCTTTTCTTTTAGAAGGACCTAAAATTTCACTTCCTTGACCATTTGGGACATCTAAATAAACACACCAATCCATCACTCTGCTCATCACAGTCCTTAACTGCACATCAAAGACAAAGTATCCCTTATGCAAAATCCCAGGACTTCCTCTGTCTTTCCCCATGTTCACTGCAAATTCATGATGGTGGAGTTACTGGGACGTGTAATCACAAATCCTCTCGCATATCTGTCCTCCTCCTGGCCTGTAGCGCCAACCGTGCATCTCTCTCCCTCTCAAATTCCCGGTAATCTGTTCGTTCCAAGAAAGAAACCCTCTCCAAATACTGGTTTGAGCTCTTCTTGTATGCATCCAACTCGTCTTCTAACCCCTTATTTTCTTCCTTAAATTCTCCCCAATCCTTTTTCGTCTTGTCCAGCACACTGAGCTTTGGTTTCTTCTTGATTTGTTCAAGAACAGCATCAACAGCAGAAGATGCAGGAGCTTTGGCCTTTTCAGTTGCTTCTTTTGAATCTGCATCAACAAGCTTCCTAACTTCAATTTCCTGACCAGCAAAGTCTCGAACCTCCCTAATCTGAAAAGGAAACAGATTTTGTGAACTATGTGATTTAGAATGAACAAAAGGAAATCTAGGGGGATAAAAGAGAAAAAGGAGTGACGATGAATCAACAATAACACACAAAGAATCCACCTTGATAAACAAGAATAAACATATATCTAAAACCAGACTCCACATCAATTTCTTTGACAAAAAATGTTTTGGAACGCACAGTATAACATGCTTCACATAGGCACCAAGAAAACCAGATAGCTGAGATGTACTTGATAACCTTGTTCTTGCACCACATTACCATGACAATCAAAGTGACGGTGCATAAACTGGCACACAGAACAAGAACACATGCTTGAAATTCAAATCAATTTCTTGCCTGTTGGATAAAGGAGGCATGTTTGATTAAAGTTAACTTAGAAACGGCCATAACTTGACATAGACAAGCAGATGCAACACAAGTTTAAAGAGTTAGGAGATGACTTAGTCAGACATTTTTATCATAAATTATTCCCATTTAGCTAAGAAACTAATACTGGTTATCATGCAATGGATCCATCTTCATGTTACTGCAAACAATTGTCAAGCTCAGCCAAACAGTTGTCATGGCTAAAAAGCAGTAAGATGGCTAGCTAAGTACAGGGAAAAGGAGAAAAAGAGCTCACCTCAACTTTACCCCGGCCTGCTGCTGCTGCTGCAGCTGCGGCGGCAGCATCCTTAACTGCAGAGAGAGCTGCAGCAGCAAGCTTCCTGGCCTCATCACCGCTTCCATTTTGTATATCATTAGCTCTCCTCTGTGGTTCATCATGCCCAGAGTATTCCTTTCGCTTTGTTGCCATGCCCAGATAGGTCATCCAATTCTATGAAATAAGAGGGTTAACAAACTATATCAATACAACCATCAACTGATTAATCTCGTCATAAAAATAGAGGCAAGAAAAGCCCTCACATCAGACTTAGGCTGCGAAGATTCATCCACTGTTGAACAAGATTTGTTCAAAAACGTTTTATGCAACTTATTAGGTACTCCTTTATTCATGTGCTCCCACAAGGAAGCAACCTTACTGTCTTCAACGCTGGTACCATTCTGCCGCACCTCCCCATCTTGTCCAGAGGAGTCTGCCTCCTTAGGTGTCAAGCCAAGATAAGCCATCCAGTTCTACCATATAAAGATCAGCAGAAACAAATAAAACATCAACCACCAATTATACAACTAAAATCCCATTCAAAAGAGCTAGAGAGAGAGAACATCCTCACATTATTCGCCTTCTTTGAACTAGCATTCACAGTCGAAACTTTACGCTTATTTGAAAGTGATTTAGCAGTCTTATTAGAAACTCCTTTATTCATTTTTTCCCATATAGCTTCCACCCGCGATTCCATCTCTTTAAAGATCAAGAACAAACCCATTAAAAACCACCATGTCAAAAACAATAATTTTTCCATTTGCAGTCAATGAAGTAATAAAATCCAAATCCAAGATTCATACCACCTCCTTCGGGTTTTCGGTCCGAAACAATTTCTTTAACAGACTCGACTTGAGAACCCATCATTCACATTCACCCTTCCTCCTGAAACCCACAGAGCCAAAATCCTTCAATACCAGAATAATTAAACTCTTCAATTGTAACTAGCTAAGATTTTTTATAAAACTGATGTCTTGTTCACTATAATTATAAAAAATAAAATAAATATAAGAGAAAAGACACAAAAGCATGCAAATCTTTACCCAAAAAAAACCTAACTAAATTCACTATTGACAGAAGCGAATTGACAAGTACCTGCATACAGATCAGAAATCGAAGCGAAAAAGGAATCGAACCTCTTGTTTTTCTTCTACTCTTTTTTTTTTTTTAATTTATTTGGTGATATTCTTCTTCTCTTTTATATGGGTAAAAACGGGGACGGAGGAGGAGGCTAGCTACCATAAAAATTAAAAATGCGGCTCCTCTTCTTTTCTTGCTTCTTTTTGTTTTTTCCTTGTAAGACCCAGATAAATGTGGGGAAACGCCCATGGGCATGAGTTTAACCCATGAACAGCTACGGCCCAAATCTTATCATAGGAAGAATAATATGGCCCATCTAAGTTGGAGCCGTTAAAGGATTACGGATGAAAAATGGTCGGGTCGGGTTTTTCCTCCCGTTCCCATACTGCCTCTGGACCGAATTGGATTCGGGTTTGGTGGCTGTACTGGGTTAATTACTCTCTAAGGTTTATAAAGGCTCCCAGTTACTCTTTCTCCTAAAAGAAATTTTTTTTTTTCCAAACTCACTTTTTCTTTTTAAATTCTACCTTTTATAAGGTTTATACTTCCTCTTGCATTTTATATTTTGTTCAAAATTATAATTATTTATCGAGTTTCTAAAAATTATACTTAATATCCTCACAAAAAGAAATTAACAAAAAAAAATATATTTGATTATCTGTAAATTTATTATTATTTTTTATTTAATAACTAAAAACCCATACACCATCCTTCCATTGTCATCAGACCAAAAATCTAATTTCGCAACCAAAATTAAAGTACAGAAATATGTTAAAAATGAAAATGATTGGTTATTGAGTACAAAACCCAAGATCAGATGAGATCCAATAACCACTTGCTCGTATTGGAAGACTTCAACCTCGCCTTAATTTGCTTACGAGCTTGTTTTTTTTTTTTTTTAAAGATTTTTTTTAGAGTAATTTTATTTTAAAATATATTAAAATAATTTTTAAATAAAAATATTTTAGTTATTATTATAATTTTAAAATCTAATTTGATACAAGTTTGGATAATAGGTCAAAATAACCCGAATTGACATTAACTTATGTAAGTATAAAAATAAAATTAATTATTATTAAAATTTTAAAACTTAATTCGAAAATTACTTTAAGATAAAGTTAAGGTCATGAATAGAGTTAATTGTTAATTTGTATCAATGTAAAAATAAAAATAGTTATAATTATAATTTTAAAATTTAATTGGACAATCATATAAAGTTGTTATTATAGTTTTATAATTTAATTTGAGAATTTACCAAATCAATGTATATAAAACAATAAAAGAATTCAAATTTTTTTCAGCACGGTGCCACAAGAGTTGGATTTTAAGTAAAAAGAAAGGTAACAGACCTCTTCAATTGCCATATACATCTTATATTGGATCTTCTGCTGGGTTTTTGGATTTTGCAGAGAGATGTAAATGGAAGCAGCTGCAGCAACTTTTACTGGATCTTCTATTGAGATCTCTAGACCTGCAAAATCTGTTGCTAGATTGGGTTTTTTAAGCTACCAATGGACAAGTCTTTGTGTGTTTTCCTATTAAGGTACTATCGATTAGTCTCATTTTGATAATGGGTTATTGAGATTATGCATGAATTGTGTTTGGTGATGATTTATGTATAATCTATAGCCACCCTTCGTGATTCTTTACAAATATGCTCTCCTTCAATTAGGGCTTCTCTCTCTTAATTCAAATGTCACCGTTTCCAGATATATAAGTTGGATTTCACAATAGAAATTGCTTCTCTTAATTTGTCTAAAAAAGAAAAATAGACCAATTTTTTTCACTCAAAATGCATTTATTCTGTTCAATATGATTTACATGGCCAAAGTTTGTCAAATGTGATTACTCTGTTCAGTATGATTACATCCGTTTTTACAGCATGTATTCATCACCAGGAATGATTTCTCATGTCTAACAGGAACGTTAAATCACATGATAAGCTATCAAAGTTTCAATTTAAAGACTAGATGCAGTTTCAAACTAAGCTGTTCATCTTCCTCCAGGGTCACACCACGAGCTATGGTACCTTTAATTGGCCTTGCTTCTAATATGCCATTTCTGTCCAAGCCTAGGAATCTCTCAAGAGAAGAACAACAGATGCACAAATCTTCATTTGAAAAATTAAGCCACGCAGCATGTGGTGCTGGAATTTTCTCTCTGAGGTATCTCAAAGTACGAGGTTTTGTTTTTCCAGCATAATTTGGCCATGCATGTCATTTTTTGGAGAATTTTTTATGGTCCTGCGTGCTTAAATTCTACAACCCATAAAATAATTACATTGCAAGATCCATCAACGTGACTAGCATTATCTAGATTAGTTTTTTTACTTCTATCTCTGCTTCTATTTGATATAATCTACAGCTTCTATCAAGAACCATCAATGTGATTCGGTACTTGAAACCACATTAATGGTTGTATTTATCTCACATATTTGAATCTATGACCTTTAAATTCCAGATTGCTGATCCTCTCCATATTAGTGCATTCAAGTGCATAGAAACAATGAAATAGCATAAGCTAGGTGCCAAAATTATTTTCTAGATGAATCTCTCAAAGAAGCTTTCAATTTGTCATGTGCAGCCAACATTTCTTTATGTTGTTGTTAAGTTCAAGACATATGTTACACATAAATATGAGACTCTGGTCTCTCTTCCTGTAGGAATCATCCTCCAAGCCATCATTATCTCAAAGGCTTGCTTCCTTGCCTTCACCGAAAAGCAAATTATATGGCTTCTAAATCTCAAGTTCAAGTGAGTGATATATGAGCCTGCCCTAGAGGATGCCAGTGGGTTAAGGCTTTTCCATTTGAGGCATCCATTAATTAAGGTAGTTGAGCTCGCGAGAAAGATGAAGAAACTAGCTAACGATGATCCAAGAAAGATTATTCATTCCAATAAAGTAGGATTAGCTCTCACGATGGTTTCACTATTCTACTATATATTTCAAAATTCAAACCACTTTATGATAGTTTTGGTGTCAATACAATTATTTGGATGGTTCTAACTGTGGTTGTTGTCTTTGATGTTTCTGTGAGTAGACTTGCACATTGTTTAAACTTGATATAGATTATAAAGATGGATTTGTAAATCGTATACTTTTCAGGAATATATAAATATACAAGAGCTTTAATATTTTGTGCTCAAATTCTGGAAGCTATACGTTCTCTCCCTTTGTTCCATTTATTTCAGGAGCTACACTTGGAAAAGGTTCGAGTATCATGCTATCAACTTTGGTAGGTGGTGCTCCAGGTGTTGGAGCTCATCACCTACCAACCATTTTCGGTCCGCAGGGGAGCCCATTTTAGTTGAGATATTTTTCATGTTTGGAATCTTTGAATTGAATTTAATTCAGAATTTTTAACAAAATTTTATATTTGAAATCATCAAATTAAGAATTGAATTTCAAATGAAATTTAATTTCTAAAAATACTACAAAATTAAATTAGATGGCAAACTCTTTTATTTATAATTTCAAAGAGTAAAAATTTAATATTAAAAATAAAATTTTTAAAATGCCCATGTAACCTTTTTTTTAAAAAAAACTTTTGAAGAAATAAGATAAAAGTAATGAAAGTAGAATAAAAAAAGATTATTTAAATTTCATCTCTTTGTTCCAAACAACCCGTTAGTGATATTAAATAGATAAACAAATTAAAGCTGCTTCAAATTATTTAACACATTTCTTCTTTTTTTTTATCTGCAGCTACAACAGTGACATTTACAAGATTAATTTGTTCCTGCAATGCAGGCAAGGTATGATTATAGGCTAACCATATTCATAGTGACCTCTTGTTTAGTACCAGTATTAGGCTATCGAGATCGATGATCAAGCTTTAAAGATAGCTCACATGAGGCTATTGACAATCATCATCGATAGTTCCACTGCTATTATTATATGTACTGGCATTTTTCATGTCTAGATTCGAGAGGAGCTACCGCAATTTGGTAATTGGCAACATGGAGAAACCTGGGAATTATTTAGAAGGTATGCATCATAAATTAATTACCGTCCTCTTCCTTTTTGGTTCGAACACCCGTTGAAATGATGCTGCACTAAGATTATGACAACATGATAACTATTTAATGTTTCTTTGTCCGTGTTAAGAATTCCTGCTGACATCTCATTGATCGCTATGATCCCTTAAAAACAAACAGACTATGACATGTTCCATATAAAAACTACGTACCGTGCATTCACGAGGTTCCTCAAAGCCAGTTCAAACTATAATAAACCCGCACGCTCTGCTTGTAGAGTATCTTGCTTCACATGAAAGAGAAAAAAATAAATAGTGCAAATGCGTCAGGTTTAACGATCCGTCACTCTTGTTTTCACTTGTAACCATTTTTCGCGTTGCTATTATTAACCAATTTTTAGACTTATCATCTATCCATTGCCCTTGGAATTCAAAAACAGTACAGATTTTATGAATCCATTAACACATCCATGTCATTTATGGACCATTTTTTATGAAAAAGTAGTGTTCATATTCAAACATCATGCAAGCCCTTTCCATGCATGGTAGACTTATATGCTATCATTAATTCCACCTGGTATTTTAGAAACAACACTTTCTTCATTGAGGTACAGAGTATCCAAGCTTTGTTTTAGAGTATTTTCATCTCATAAATAACATCTCACATAAGCCGGAAAAAATTGCAACTCGGATGCGAGGCTGTTTTGTGTTTGCCGTTCATGCGTTGTATGAAACAGTGATAAAATTTTGCCCTCCTTTTTGAGTTAGAAAATTCGGAGCCTTTTCTTCAAAACATGATTCCATATCATCCTAAAAACAATATCTGCACTGCTTATATAGCTCCCCGCATCCGCTCTCGCATCTTTTTCCTCAGATGGTGTGGCACGCAGCATCGTGGGGGCACGAAACTGGTTTGTACTAATCAAGGGATTTTAGAAGTATACGCGGCCACAAAAAGGTCAAGTCAGCAACGCAATAATAATGACCAGACAAGAAAAATGAAGGGCAGATCATATGAATGAGTTCGTCACAAACATTCCATTGTTTATTTAATTTGGTTTTATACAGTGGAGGAGCTAGAATACCACGATGGATTCTTATCTCTACTCTCGGCCCTTCTTTATACAGTGGCGGATCATATAAATGAATGATCATGAGCTCGTCCCAGATGGCAATATAATCCCATTCAACATACATAAACAGAAAATACAAACAAATACTAATTTGGAGATTCAACTCCAGAGATTATTACATCACACAATCCATCCCATTATTATCACAGAATGCATCATGCATGGCCAGAGGAGGATATATAGCAGAAGACAAGCCTTTAGAAATCTTACTGTTTAAGCTTTGGGGACGTAGTCGAACACAATGACTTTCTCCAAGGTAGGAAACAAAGCTGTGCCAAATTTAACATGAGCAGGATGAGCTACATATGCTGATCGGCCCTCTAATGTCTCAAAAGTAGCCTCAAAGATATGAGTGAAACCTTGATGAAGGTTCTCAATGCTCACGTCCGTCCCCCTGTATATCATGTCATATGAAAATGTTACAGATTGAATGTGTATTTTTTTTTTTCGGGAGATAGAAATTAAAACCATGCCAAGTGTTACGGTAAATGTTAAAATCTCAATGAACTTGGACTGCTACATAATCATTCTGTACAATTCGGTATCAGGACAGCTAAACTTACAGTCTCATCTCTGATTAACGAACCTTCTCTCTTATTGTTTTTATTATTATTATTATATATGATCTCTATAATAATAATAAAAAAAACATGCATTTAATCCAGAAACTTAGCTTGGTGGGTAATGCTATGAAAAAAAATTTATGTTAATTCGTTAATATAGTTCTTCATATGAATGGTTTTTTCAATTTAAAATTTGTACAAACACATTATTATTTTATATTATTTGAATTCATAAAAACTTGATTAAAAAGGTTTAGATAGCATAACAAGGAATCACTCAAGCTAAAAACTTTAATCGTTAGTGAAACTCTAAAGATTAATGAACTCGTAAACAGTGCACCAAGATGGTACAGTTAGAGTTGTAAAACAACGAATCATGTTGTTCTGAACCAAGTGTTGAGCTACAGAGAAATAGAATATATAGAAGGATCACAGCTGGTTTATGTTAAATACCACTCGAAAGACTTCATGTGTTCGATATGGTTGAGGAGATCGGCATAGTTCTTTATATGTTTCTCAATTTCTTCCTCTGTGGTTCCTTCTTTGAACTTGGCCAGGACTATGTGCTTCACCACCCCTTTTCCTCCCTCCATGCCTCTTCTCTTCACTTCTCTCTCTCTCTCTCTCTCTCTCTCTCTAGCTCTGTGCGATCTCTTGCTGTTCAGCTAATGGAATTAGAGAGGTTACCTTCTCTATTTAAAGCAATAGCGAACCCACACACCCATTCAACGGCGGCTGCAATTCTCTTAAGGTCAAGATTTTCATTGGAAAAATAAGATTTTCAAAACTAAATTTTAAAATAAAATAGTAATCAACAAGAAGTAGGAAAAAATGTTTTTTTCTGCGTGAGAGTTAACGTGTATATTTTCTGAAACTTTTGTTTATCTTTATTTTTAATAATTACAATTTTTTAAAAAAAATTAATTTTTTGAACTGTATAGCAACTTTTTAGTTTTTTAATTTATTTTTTACCTAGTTGTTACATGTTAATAACCTATATATATCATAGATTCTTACAATCAAACAATGCTGAAAACCATAGTATTTTCTTGTACTCACAAAACCTGCTGGTATTTCTTTTCACTCTTGGTCTAGCTGTTTTTATGACTTTTATTATAAAAAAAAATTATTAAATTTAAAAAATAATTTTATATTGAGAAAATATCTTTAAAAACAATATTTATATATACAACAATATTTATATATACTTCAAGTTTTATTTTTTTTATATTCTTCTTAATATTTTACTACAACAAAATCATTAATCACCTACCATAATGTGGATGCAAGTAAACTTATATTAAAAACACCTATTAATGATATTTGTTTTTGCATTTTTAATTGTAATTAATTGTGTCAAATGGACCCTCGATAAAGAAAAATAAATGTAATATAAGAATTCATCCGAAAGTCACTAATCTTGATACTACTCCATCTAACTAGATTGAACTGTGGAATTTTTATGAAATTAAAAAATTTTAAATATCCATTTTTAAAAAAGACAGATGTAAAAATAAATGAAAAATCATATTTTTATCCAAAAAAAAATAAAAATACATTCTTCTAAGAATAAAAATATTTTTTAAAATTCTCTATTTTATTTCTCTTTTTATTTTGTCTCTATTTCTTTTATATTGAATAAATGTTAGTAAATGTTACTTCAGTATCATAATTTTTTTGTTTATCAAATATGATGCAGTAATGTTGGTATGGTTGCGCACCCGAATTATAGAATTGAGATCCTCTCATGTTCTCCTGGGCATGATTTATTATTTTATTTTTTAATTTAAACCTTCCAAAATAAATGAATGGTTAGGATTATAGTAACCAATGTTTTCTTAATTAAATATCCAAATTAACGTTTTTTAATTAATATTTACCTTTCATGTGTATATCTTTTGAGCAACGCATATAGCCAAAATATATTGGGTTTGTGTTGGTGATTATTTTTTTTTCCTTTTAAATTATTCATTTGATTTATTTCTCTTTTAAATTTTATCCATATTTTTTATTGTTTTTTTATTTTAGACTATCCATAAAAATAAAATTTTATTTTAATTAAAAAATCATTAATTTAATATTTTAAAAAACAAGTATATTTTTTAAACATATACAGCCACTTTTAAAAATGTAATACCAAACAATCACCGGAGAGGAAATTGACGAGTGGTTGGAGAACTGGCAGACAAACGACTTGTCGAAGGGCAAAGAAATATAAACAGGTCGTGTGGGCTCCGTTAAATAATAATATAAGATGATTATCAATACCAGGCGTCACATGACACCGCTGATCGAGGAGTGCTGTCGGCCACTCATTGTCTCGATCTTAAATGACAAAACTATCAAATCATTACTTCTCCACGAAAAGAAGTCAGAATCATTATAGAGATTCAGTAATTTGAATATATATTGATTTTTTTATTTTTTAAAATTTATTTTTTATATTAAAATATAATAAAATAAAATAAATATCTATAAAAACATTTTACAATAAAAAAAATAAACGAGCCTACGTCGACAATGAAGAGCATTTTTTTTTAATTCAATCAATTTGTTTTTTTATTTACTTCATATTTTTTTCAGTTTCCTTTTATTTTTAATTTTTTTAATAATAATTCGAGTTGTTTTTAAACTAATTAAATAGATTATATTATATTAAAATATTTTTTAAATAATTTAATTTTAAACTTATACGAAGCAAAAAGTCAAATCCATGATTTTTTTATGTTAATTTCATAATTTTACTTTTTAATTTTATTTTTATTAGTTAATCAAGTTTTTTTTAAAACAATTAAGTCAAATAGATCATATTAAAAAAAATCTCACATAATTTAACTTTAAACTTATACGAGCAAGAGATTAGATTAAAAGTTTTTTTATGTTGATTTCATTAAAAAAAATATTAATTTTTTTAAAAAAATTTACCAATTAACTGAATACTTTTAAACTAATCAAGTTAATTGCATCGTATCAAAAGTAATTATCAAATAATTTAATTTCAATCCAAGGTCAGATAAAAAATAGGATAAAAAAATTTAAAGATTAAATTTTAATAAAAATAATAAATGATTTTCCATAGCTTGATTTTTTATATACATTAAAACAAAAATTTAACCTGTTCCGTAGCATGAGGCAAGAAAAGTCACAGGCTAGACGAACTGTTACAAAATCGTGCATGCTCACTCATCTCTCGCTACAGGTGCACACTAGCTCAATCATGCTCATTGATTAGATGAAGGATTTTGCCCTAACTAATCAGAAAATAATTTAATCATGCCATTGCCCTAGAACAAAAACAAGAACATGGTAGAAGCTGCAAGAAACCAGTAATTCAATTATGATAAATAGAATAGCCTTATCACTACCTTGTGAAATATAAAGAAATTTAGGAATTAGGAAAATCTTAGGAAAATTAGAATCCGCCATTAATAAAAAAAAATATTGCAAAAATTGAGATTAATGGATCGAATAATAAAATGAATGAACAATATAAATATATATTTTCTACGGTCATATATCCAGTAATTTTTTAAATGAAACAAGTTTGTGTCCCATGATTTTAGTTTATTAATTAGATTATTATATAAAAAAAAAAAAATTCTTGTACTCCCACACTCGGGGGCTGCATGCAATACCACGTCCATGTCAGCTGCGGTCCAAAGTTATATTAAATTTTAATTTTGTGTCTCGCTTTTCATAAATGACATCAAATTTTTCCTGAACGTAATTCCACCTCATCTAAAACTAAATTATGAGGGGTATAATTTAATTAGTTGTTTTGGATTTACTTTTTAAAAATTACTAGTTCGAGTATTATAAATTTCAAAACTACTGAAGATTTACATAATTGTTAATTTTAGATTTTTGGAGGATTAATCGAAATACGTGTAAACTGACCCGGACACCCATAATTAAAAAAATTTAATAATAATAATTTTAGAGTCCTTTTTATATTAGAGAATAATATAAATTATATCTTGCAACCTTACATGATAACTTAAATTATTGGGTTGAGATGATTCTTTGACATGATATCAAAACCTTGATGACCCAGTAGTCACGAGTTCGAATCTCACCATCCTTATTTATTGATAAAAATTAAACATAAGATAATATAGGTATATGCAAATTTCAAACTCGAATAACTTTCACTTGAGAAAATATATTAAATAATAATATAAATTATATATTAAAATCTTATTTAATAATTTAAATTATTTAACTGAGATTATTTTTTAACATTTTCCGGCTGACCACTAGTTTGTGCTACGGAAAACCGGTTCTTGCATACGATGAAATTAACTGGCGTGAAAGTTTTTTTCTTTTTGTTGTTGTTACGTGTAGCATTTTCTGGATTTTGAGGGAACGATATTGTCATCTAAAGGCTATATTATTTTCTTATAATCCATTCAATTTAAGTTATGCTTGATTAACCACAAATTGAGAGTTCAAGTAAAATTGATTATTATCAGATTATATTGGAAAACAATATCGAGGGGGAAATCGTGTACTTTTCTCCTTTTACATGTGTGTTTTTTTTTTTTTAAATATATGTAGGTGTTCGGATCAGGTTATATGTACATTAACTAATCCTATAAGCCCTGAAGTTAATAAATATATAAACCTACAGTAATTTTAAGATTGGTAGGATTCGAACAAGTAGTCTCTAAAAATTAAATTCAGGATCTAAAAATGTTTGAGGGTATGATATCGGTTATTTTTTAAAATACTTTTCATTTTAAAATATATTAAAATAATATATATAATTTTTTAAAATTTATTTTTGACAACAAGACATCAAAATGATTGAAAATATAAAAAAATATATTAATTTAAAATAAAAATAAAAAAATTTCAAAAACATTTTCCAACCCCATCTCAAATAATGCTTTAAGCTTCACCTAACCTCAAATTTATCACGTAACCTCTTAATTATACAAAGGGTGTAGCTCAGGTCACTAAAGGCATTGGATGACCGGATACTTACGTGGGATGATTTGCAAGGACGGAAACAGAGTACTATTTATGTGAGATGTTTATTTTAAAAACACTTAATTATTCAAAACAATAGCCGCAATTGTTAATAAAATTAGTTTCCTCGTTATCCCTTTAACTGGAATAAGAGCCCTCAAATGTGTTAATAATCAATCAAATAATTTCGGGCCATAGCTATCATAATAAAATGACATTTAAATATATATTTGGGATTGCTGGCTGTGTATGATTTGTAATGGTGTTTTTTTTTTTTTAATGAATGTGCACTGTTGCTCATAGCCTCGTACCGTTCTTGTAGTGCCCTGAAGAGTTGAATAGGAAATGATAACATTATTCTACGATGAATAATTATATATAGGCGAGGGGCCATACGAACATTAATTTCATATAGTTTGGTAGAGATATATGTATGAAAAATAGTAATAATAAATAATATAATACAACTAATTAGGTTTTCGATTATCCTTTTTTTATCAGGTAAGGGTATTACAAGTAATAGTGTGTGTATTGGTAATTAATTAGTAATATAGCGAATAAAAAAAATCAAAACCATGGAGTACTTGCATTTTATTTTGTTAAGCAATCCAAACATACATCAACATAAAAAAACTGGCAGGCCGTCTTTTTATTGCTCAACCACCACGCAGGCCCAATTACGTATTTCCTACCGCGAACACCTTTTCAGGCCCAAAAGCATATGCCACACAAGGTTTTGCAGGCCGGCAGGTGATCGCTTAAACTACACGCGCAAAGCCGAAGAAGCTCGTGCCTTCGATTGCATTTTAATTCTGACCAAGTTTTGGTAGCAAGTATAATCTTTCCTTTTTCTTGTAAAATATTCAAACGTCGCTCGCGCACAGATCTATAATTCTATATTTCAAAGAGCTTAGATTCCGTTTTTAACTAAGCATCAAAATCACTCGCGGCGGCACATATATATATCAACAAATTAAATTAAAGATTTTTCTAAAGCTGTACCCAACAATAATATATTTTACTTTTTTAGTTTTTTGAACGAAGCTAAAACCACAAGGACAGCAAAACAGGATCATAGAAACGAGTCTTTAAATCACTGGTACAAAGTCCCAAATGACGTAATTATTAGATTAAGATCCAGAATACACACAAACAAATGGAGGTTCACCATAGGCCTCCGTTTATTGCATACCAATTAAAAGCTAGCAAGCATGCCGGTATATAGAGCATGCAGCGCAGCAGGAGCCTGTTAATCGTGCTGCCCAGAACAATTTATTGTTTAACGAGCGTGGGCACGAAATCGACCACGACGATTTTCTCCAAGATAGTCAAGAAAGCAGTGCCAAAATCAACATGAGCAGGATGAGCTACATACGCTGATCGGCCATCTAATGTCTCAAAAGTAATCTCAAAGATATGAGTGAAACCTTGATGAAGGTTCTCGATGCTCACGTCTGTCCCCCTATCATGTCAAAATTG
>Ga0325414_1000785_pt1 | contig 28057 bp, 24 predicted proteins | sample PopdelMetagenome_8_FD_206183 | JGI IMG/M metagenome (GOLD analysis project Ga0325414, IMG submission 206183) | Populus deltoides microbial communities from Bellville, Georgia, United States - Leaf-PdKOR-R3 | ecosystem: Host-associated > Plants > Phyllosphere > Phylloplane/Leaf | place: USA... | reverse complement strand
AGAGCAAGATGATGTTGTTTGTAAAGGCAAGATAACTAATATCCTGAGCACCGCACTTTGGATAAAATCTGAACCTAAAACTCATAGAAGCCAACTTAAGCATCTTGGAAAAGTATTCCATACAGATGATAAAGATATAAGGTGATAAAGGATCACCCTGACGCGCCCTATTCTTTCCTTAGAAGAAGCCATATATAATGCCATTAATAAAAATAGAAAAAGAAGTGGTTGCCACACACTACATTATAAGGTGCATAAATTTATATGGAAAGCCAAAAGATAGCAGGAGCTGCTGCAGAAAAGGCCATTGGACAAAGTTGAAGGCTTTTTTAAAATCAATTTTCATCAAACATCTAGACAACACACGTTTACACTCATATAGCCGAAGAAGCTCTTGAATAAGATGAATGTTATCAGCCATCAATCTACCTCCTAAGAAAGCATTTTGCAGAGGGCTAATAATATCCGCAAGGGCAATAGCAAGCCTAACAGAGAGAATCTTAGAAATCACCTTGTATACCACATTACAACAGGAAATAGGTCTGAAATTAGTAGTTGTAGAAACATTGGCAGATTTAAGAATAAGAGCAATGATGGAGTGGTTAATCTTCTTGAGAAGTTTCTTAGATACAAAGAAGTCACGGACAGCAAGACAAAAATCACCACCAACAATATCCCAGGATTTTTTGAAGAAAAAGGAGGTATATCCATCTGGCCCAGGAACTTTGTCATCATCAATGCTGAATAAAGCTTGCTTAATAATATCATTAGTGACTGGAGCCAGGAGAGATGCATGAGAGGCAGGATCAATACAGGGGCCTGACCAAGAGACTTCATCATCTAAGGGAAGGGTGACCTTAGAAAAGCCAACCAAATCCCTTAAATAGCATACAAAAGCATGCCCTACTTCATCAATAAAAGTGGTAAAGGAACTGTCACTGAGCTAAACAACAGAGATAAAGTTCTTTCGATGTTCCTGACTCATGAGAGAATGAAAGTAAAAGGAGCCTTTGTTACAATCTTTGAAAAATTTACATTTAAGCTTTTGAGCAGAAAACAATCTTTCAACATATTTGAGATTGAAAAGCTTATGTCAAAGCTGCTTCTCCAGAGCTAAATGCTAAAGATTATCCTTATCATGGTGGAAGGCAGATTGATGAGCTTCAAGTTCCATCTCTACTTGAGAAACCTTTTCTGATATATGGCTGATGTGAAGCTTCTTAAGTTCCTTCAAGTGCTTGAGTTTCTTGCAGAGAATAAACATGGGAGATCTTTGGACGTATAGATTCCATTTATCTGCCACCAACTCCAGAAAGCTATCATGATTAGCCCACATATTAAAGAATTTGAAACATCGCTTACCTCTAACATGCTGGTAGGCTAGCCGAATAATGGCAGGAGAGTGGTTTGAGAAGGCTCTAGAGTTGCCAAAATGAACATGCACCTGGGATTGAAATGAAGACCAAAGAAGATTGGCTAGGACTCTGTCAATTTTACTCCAACTCTGTCAATTTTACTCCAAACTCTGCCATTAGTCCAAAAGAAATGACAATCAGTGTAATTTAAATCATATAATCCGAGGTCGGAGCAGCAATTCTTGAAATCAGCAACTTCATAGGAAAAGAATGCTACTCCATTATGCTTATCATCTTGAGAAAGCAAGGAATTAAAATCACCCAAAACAAGCCAAGGAGCAGTAGGACATCATTGCCTCAAGTTATCACATAGAGGTCTCCTTGCTACAGATAGCCATAGATAAAAGTGGCATTAAAGGAGAATTGATGAATGAGACTGTAAATCAAAACATGAATGCCTTGAGCTAAGAAATCTAATAAGTCAGCTTTGACAATAGTGGGGTTCCAGAAAACCAGAATTCTAGCATTAATAGCCATAGCAGCATTAGACAGGAACTTCCAGTTTTTAAGCCTGAATTTCTACAACAAAAAGGCTTTGGAAGAGCTAAGCTTGGTTTCCAAAAGACCACAAACATCCATTTTATGCTTTTGCATGAGGTGAGCAACTTCATGCTGCTTTAGAGGACTATTTAGCCCTCTGACTTTCCAGCTATAGATTAACATTAAGAGGTGATAGTGGCAGGAGACCCCTTACCACAACCAGAAATCCTCCTAGCACGATTCTTCACCCCCTTCCTTGGAGGCATATGATAGGCCACGACGTTCAACTCATGGCTTTAAACCAAATCTCAAATATCTTTAAGTGTGTATGTCCCATGCACTACACTCAAACGTGCACTTGTGCGGGCAGGTGGTTGCATGTCCCATGCACTCAAACATGCATTCATGCTAACAGGGAGAAAGTGCATGCAGGCGGGCAGTTAGAAGACGTGCATGGGGCAGTATGGGAGGGTCTCTTTCCATTATTATTTATTTGTATTTCTATTAGTCGTGTGTTTTTTTATTCGGTTGACTTGTAAATACGTGGGTTGTTAATTGGCTTTGCTATTTAAGCAGCCAAGTCTTATTAATGAAGTAAGAAGATTTTATGCAAATTGTGGTTTATTCTCACCTTAAGAGAAAACATCACTCACGGTAATTATTGGGGCCTAACATTAGTATCAGAGCCAGGTTATGGGAACCAATAAAGAACGTATTGAGCAACTAGAAATTGCACTTGGTGAAGTCCAAGATGGACTACACAGAATGGAGATCCATATGGCTGATAGACATCACCAACTAGAGAAAACCCTCAATCGTCTCTCCGATGTATTGCTTGCTAACCAGGAACCTACAACTCATGGTAATCAATATCGTGAGGGCCATGATGGAGGGCGACAACTTGTATCTTCCAAAACAGCAAAGCTTGAGTTTCTTATATTTTCAAGAGATGACCAAACCAAATGGTTCAATTGAGTAAACCAATTTTTTGAGTTTCAGAATACTGCTGAAACACAAAAGGTATCTTTGGCATCTTACCATTTGGAAGGGGAAGCAAATCAATGGTGGCAGTGGATTCGCAGGAATTTCTAAGATGAGGGATGTGCTATTGCTTGGGTGAATTTTGAAGATGAACTTTAGGCTTGCTTTGGACCATTAGAGTGCAAAAATTTTGATGAAGCTCTTTCAAGAACCAGACAAACTGGATCCTTGCGTGAATACCAATAAGAATTTGAACAGTTAGGCAATCGGGTCAGAGGTTGGACACAAAAGGCTTTAGTGGGAACTTTTATGGGTGGTTAAAAGTCGGATATATGAGATGGCATTCGTATGTTTAAGCCACAAACATTAAAGGATGCTATCAGCTTTGCACGAATGAAGGATGATCAGCTCATGAGATAGAGGAAGTTCATACGTCCAGCACCACCGGTACGAGCTTCTCTAGCCCTTTCACCATCAACGTCAACAACACATGTGGCACCGATAAGACGTTTCAGCTAGGATGAAATGCAGCGGAGACAATTTCAAGGATTATGTTTTAATTGTAATGAACATTTCATTGCAGGGCATAAATGTCAGGGAGCAAAATTGCTAATACTAGAAGGCCATGATGAAGACGATGAAGCTGTCTGTGACAACATCCATGACAAAAATCATGCTGAAGAGCACCTTGAGGAATTTATGGAACCTGAGAATACGTTACATGCATTAACAGGATGGACTGCACCCAAAATCATGCGAGTAACTGCCAAAATTGGTTCTCATGCCATATTCACACTAATTGACACTGGGTCCACACATAACTTTATCAGTGAGCGAATGGCAAACTTACTGCGTTTACCAGTGGTATCTACTAAGGCGTTCACAATACGGGTAGCAAATGAGGAAAATCTCAAGTGTCAAGAAAAGTTCAACGAGGTTCAGGTAGACCTACAAGGCTCTATTGTTTCCTTAACACTATATTCTCTACCAATCACAGGGTTGGATTTAGTGCTTGGAATTTAATGGCTGGAGTTACTCGAGTCTGTGGTTTGCAGCTGGAAACAGTTAACCATGGAATTCTTTTGAGCAAATAAAGCCAGACGGTTGGAAGGGATAGACGACCATGAGATTCAAGCAGCTACATTTAAAAAAAATCTCAAAAGATGTTTGTTCCAGCGGTGCCATAAATGCCTTTTGTTTACAGATCACTATGCAAGATACACAAGGTGGCATTCAACCTAGCATGCAAGGAGTGTTGCATGAATTTTCTGATGTCTTTATAGAGCCTTCCAGTTTACCACCTTCCAGACAGATTGACCACAATATTCCTTTGAAGGAAGGCACTGCACCGGTGAATGTACATCCATATCGCTATGCTCATTATTAGAAGGAGAAGATTGAGAAACAAGTCTAAGAAATGCTAAATTCCGGACTTATTCAACCTAGGACTAGTCCCTTCTCATCACCGGTCATCTTGGTTAAGAAGAAGGATGGTAACTGGCGCTTTTGCACAGACTATCGTGCACTCAACGCTGCCACAATTAAAGACAGGTTTCCAATTCCCACTGTTGAAGACATGTTGGATGAACTCTGCGGTGCATCCTACTTTACCAAACTTGATTTACAGGCTGGTTACCATCAAGTCCGAGTAAGTCCTCCTGATATACCAAAAACTGCATTCAGGACACATAATGGACATTATGAGTACTTGGTTATGCCTTTTGGCTTATGCAATGCGCCATCTACATTCCAAGCTATTATGAATTCAATCTTTCGTCCACATCTTAGCAAATTCATCTTGGTTTTCTTTGATGATATCTTAGTTTATAGTAATACATGGGAACAACATTTACAGCATGTCCAGCAGACCTTGTCCATACTACGATAACACCAATTCTTTATCAAGAGGAGTAAATGTGCCTTTGGGCAATAGGAGCTGGAATATTTGGGACACATAGTCACAAATCATGAAGTGAAAGTAGATGCCAGAAAGGTAGAAGCAATGGTGGCATGGCCACGCCCTACTAATATTTCTGCTTTACGTGGATTTTTGGGTTTAACAGGTTATTATCGCAAGTTTGTCAGCCAATATGGTGTTCTTGCTCGGCCTCTCACCAACCTCCTCAAAAAAGGCCAGTATGTTTGGGATGATAAGGTGGAGTTTGTGTTCACTGCATTCAAGCATGCTATGACTACAACTCCTACACTCGCCATGCCCAATTTCAACGACTCATTTACTATTGAGACTGATGCTTCTGGTGAAGGCATTGGTGCTGTGTTGTCGCAACAAGGTAAACCAGTGGCATTCATGAGTAGGGCACTTGGTGTCACTAAACTATCTTGGTCTACATACGCCAAAGAAATGTTGGCTATCATTGAGGCTATCCATTTATGGCATCCTTACCTTCTGGGCAAGAAATTTTTTATTCAAACTGATCACCGCAGCCTTAAGTATCTCTTGGAGCAGCGAATCGTCACACCAGAATAACAAAAATAGGTCGCCAAACTTCTAGGCTACGACTACGAAATATTATACCGCCTAGGGCGTGAAAATTCTGCAGCAGATGCACTGTCTAAGAAACAAGGTAGTCCCGTTCTTAACCATCTATTTATTTTATAGGTCAGTCTATGGGAAGATATCAAACACGCCGCAACAACTGATCACTATATCAAGATGAAAGGTTGTTTGGCCAATGATCAACCTAAAGGACGGTATAAGTGGCGTCATGGACTGTTATTCTACAAAGGGAAAGTTGTTTTTTCCTGCTGATAACTCCTTACGCACTCGTTTACTCCACTAATTGCATGACACCAAAACAGGTGGGCATTCTTGCATCTTACGCACATTCAAAAAATTGGGCCAACAGTTCTACTGGCTAGGGATGCATCGATCAGTGGAGGAGTATATTAAAGGATATAAAGTTTGCCAAAAGATCAAGACTGAAACAATGGCTCCGGCAGGCCTTCTACAGCCCTTACTTGTTCCTTGTCAGTTGTGGAATGATATTTCATTGGACTCTATTGAGGGACTACCCACGTCATAGGGCAAAGATGCAATTATGGTGGTTGTTGGCAGGTTCAGCAAATCAGCTCATTTTCTTCCATTAACTCATCCCTTTACTGCTAAAATTGTGGCTGACAAGTTTGTAGAAGGAATTATCAAGCTTGAGGGCATGCCCATTTCTATTATCAGTGACCGCGATCCCATTTTTGTTAGTAAATTCTGGCAAGAATTCATCAAGTTGTCGGGCACCAAATTGAAGCTTAGTTCTGCTTACCATCCACAAACTGACGGACAGACGAAGGTAGTTAACCGTTGTGTGGAGCAGTATTTGCGTTGTTTCGTTCACCAATGGCCCCGCAAGTGGACCAGTTATCTTCCATGGGCCGAATATTGGTATAATACCATGTACCAAATTTCTACTGGCATGACCCCGTTCCAGACGTTGTAAGGTCGTCTACCCCCATCCATTCCATTCTACACTAAAGGCCTCTCGGCTGTACATGAAGTTGATCAGCATTTGTTACATCGTGATGCCTTGCTTAAACAACTCAAGACCAACTTAGAAGTTTCAGTTAATCGTATGAAGCAAATGGTAGATCGCAAACAAAGGGATGTCTCGTTTGAGGTTGGCAGTTTGGTTTTACTCAAGTTACATCCTTATCGCCAGCAAACAGCTTTCAAACGTGTCTATCAAAAGCTAGCCAGTCATTATTATGGACCTTACTTGGTTCTGGAAAAATATGGGTCTGTCGCTTACAAGTTACAACTACCTGCTCACTCGCGGATTCATCCCGTTTTTCATATGTCTTTGTTGAAACCTTTCCATACCATTGCAGGGCAAGCTAATCCCCACCAGACCGAGTTACCACCAGTCGCTGATGACGGCGTGGTCATTTTAGAGCCTCAGATGATTTTGGATACTCGTTGGATCAAACATGGGGGCCACCTTGTTGAGGAGAGCTTAGTTCATTGGAAAAATCTTCCCACTGATGATGCCACCTGGGAACCAACTGAACAATTGCTCGCTAAATTCTCGCTTACTATCCTTGAGGACAAGGATATTCTTCCTAGGGGAAGTAATGATAGGCCACGACGTTCAACTCGTAGCCTCAAACCAAATCTCAAATATCTGTAAGTGTGCATGTCCCATGCACTACACTCAAACCTGTAATCATGCGGGCAGGTGGTTGCATGTCCCATGCACTCAAACATGCATTCATGCTAACAAGGAGAAAGTGCATGCGGGCGGGCAATTACAAGACGTGCATGGGGTAGTATGGGAGGGTCTCTTTCCATTATTATTTATTTGTATTTCTGTTAGTCGTGTGTTCTTTTATTCGGTTGACTTGTAAATACGTGGGTTGTTAATTGGCTTTGCTATTTAAGCAACCAAGTCTTATTAATGAAGTAAGAAGATTTTATGCAAATTGCGGTTTATTCTCGCCCTAAGAGAAAACATCACTCACAGTAATTATTGGGGCTTAACAGCACATAAACTGGACTATCTGCCAAAATCGTAGCCACACTTGGGCTCTTGGAAACAAGCACTTCTTTGCCCTTAGAAGTCACACAACCTTGCATAACAGCATTATCAACTCCTGAACATACCTTAGGAGTTTGAGATTGCAAATTATGTGATAGACCCCCAGCACCATTCCCGAACCACCCACAGGAGTATCTTCAGGAATTAGTGGAACAAAACTAACCACCACAGTCCTAACATTGTCTATACCATTATGTCTCCCATATGAAATAGTCGCAGTAATTGCCAAGCTCTTATTAGGAAGAGTTTGATGCTTATGACTGGATTTTTTTTACTCTTAATTGTTGCCTAACCATCATTTGCAGCTACCACCTCAGACTGTATAGGATCAAATCCACACCCAGCAGACAAAAAAATGCCTTGATCATCCACCACAGGGGAACCACCATTAGGTCCCATACACTGGAATACACTAGCACAACTGTTATTGGCATTGACATTGTTGACGTGAGGAGTTTGCTTACATGACCCAGTAGAAGAATTGTTACAAGTAGTAGTGAGATGTCCAAGAACTCGACAATGTTTGCAGAATCTCGATAAAGTTTCATAAACCACTTGCTGATGAAGAACACCCCTATTTGGCATAGTAACATCAACAAAATAGGGTAGGTCTGAGAGTAAATTCACTTCCACCAGAACTCTAACATAAGATAATCTTAACATAAAAGAAGTAAGCATATCACTGTGTAATGGTTTACCAATTACACTAGCAATTTTGGAAAGACATTTAGGAGACCGTTATATAATCGAAAGGCTAGGGAACTTGACCCAAACTGGAATGATATGCATTTCAGAGGTAGAAAAATCAAAATATTCAGGCATTGCCCTCAGCATAAGGGGCTGACCAAATACTTGGTAAGGACCACCATTCAAAACATTCCTTTTATCATCCTTATTAGTAAACTTAAAGATCAGTCAGCCAGTCTCATGGATGCTCAAGGTAACTTCACAATTCCAGGAGTTAGCAACATTATTCAGAGCCACATAACCAATAAGGCTAAACTTCCATAAACTATATTTACTGTCCAGATCATCTTCTAAGAGATTGCAACCTCCAGTATCAGTAAAACTAGGGTAATGCATCAGATTAGGGCAACTACTAAGTTATGATTAGTGACAAATAAATTACGCCAATTACCAACAGCATGTTCAGAGAAGTTAGAGGTACCTGGAATAGCCACAACTAGTTGTTGATTTGTGACCAGAGATGGTCTAGTAGAGGGCTGAGCACCGGCAAGAGGGGTTTCAGATGGGCCTCCAGCACCTTCAAGGACACAGGTACAAAAGAATTTAGAACCACCCATATGATCATCCTCTGAATCGTCATAGTCAACCTCTTCTTCTTCAAAACCATCATCTTCAGAGCACTCCTCCACTAAGACTTGTTCCAAGCTGAAAGGGGACTTACCAACACCCTGCTAAACAGATCCATCCTCAGCGTATAAGATAGAGCAATTAGGGCTTGAGCCACCTGGGATAGGAACATCCGTAGAGATCTGTTTTGAAATCAAAGGAGGAGCAGGAGCTTTGGGGTTCGAGGAAGAGGCAACTGGGGCAAGCATTGTATTATCATTAATTTGTGCTATTAAGGGAGAGGTATGAGTCAGATGACAAGGACAGGGAGGTGGCATTGCTAGAGCGAGAGCAGAATTGTCGAGAAAATCTATTTGGGCCTGCTGTCGTGTCTGTATAGGAAATCAACGTGAAGAAGTAGATTTCCTTTTGTTTTTGGCCATGAAGAAGGAGAAAAAGCAGGAAAGGGGGAGCTACAGTGGGACGTGTTCCCCTTCTCTTACTTTACTTGGTTGTTGCACTTGCGAAAGCTACTAGTATTGATAAAAAAAAATCAGATGGTTTGAGGAATCTAGTCATTATCGAAAAGTACCTGAAGTGGAGAAATCTATCAGTGGTCACTGTCCCCAGGAATCTTGAATTAGAAATTGGGACTTCACAAGTCGCCACACTAAATAAGAGAAAGAGGATTAACAACGATGAAGAACCAAGAGAATAATTGAAAAAGCTCTAGGTAGAATTGGATACTAGTAAAGCCTTTTAGGATCTCTCTCGAATAACAACTCCTCACTAAAGAAAAATTAAGGACGTTTATAAAGCAACAATTAATGGAGAAGGAAAAAAAAGACGTGTTTTTAGAGAAGCAACTAAAAGAGGAAAAGGTGGCCAGAAACCAAGCTGAGAAGGAACGAGTAGAATTGGAAGTAAATTGGGTGCAAACCAATATCAAATTTAAGACATTTAAAGCCAATTTTGATAATTGCCAAGAAAGGGTCGATATGTCTTCAAGGGTCCAAAAAGAGTTAAAAAGTCGAATTAAGAAACATGTGATGCTTGAGAGTGAGCTAGCTAGCTAAAGCAAAAGCCAAAGAAAAAGCTGTCAATTCAAAACTGAGGAGATCGACCTGTTGAAGAGAAAGCTCGACAATGAAAAAATTAGGATAAAACATTTGGAGGAAAAAAACAGGCTGTTGTAGCACCACAATCAAATGATTAATACTAGCAACAATCAATTGAATAGAAGAAACATGTTGCTCTCAGAAAAGATAAACAACATGAACAAGCAGATCAACCAAGCTTCCATCTATGCTTGAAGGATTCATCTAAATGCTCGGCGAGTTGGGAGAGATCTTTATCGATATTAACAAAGTATAGTTGGAACCGATGCTTTTCTTAGAGATACAGAAAATAAAGGCTTTGCTTGAACTTTACCGACTACTTGTACTTCACCAAAGATGAGCTCAATGCTAGAGGTCCTAACAAACCTTTATACATCACAATATGGTGTCAAGATTGCACCATTGGCAAGGTATTGATAGATAATGGTTTAGCCTTTAATGTGCTCCTGAAAGATGTGCTGGATGAAATGTTAGTTGATTCGACCCACATGTTGCCTAGTACTATGACGGCTAGGGCATATGACAGTTCTTCAAGATAGATGGTAGGGACTATTGAGATAGAATTGTTCATTGGCCTACAAGCATTTCTAGTAACTTTGCAAGTAATGGATATTCACCCTTCACACAACATATTATTATGAAGGCCTTAGATACATGTTGCATCAATGTTTGAAGTATATTATGAATAGAATGTTAGTGACAGTTAAGGCTGAAGAGATCCTGACCATGGTACAGAACGTGACAATACCTTACATAGAGGTTGAAGGAAACAAAGATGGTAATCTCCATGCTTTTGAGATTGTTAATACAGATTGGGTGCCAAAAAATTCAGTGCTAAGAAAACTAGTGATTTCTGAAGCCAGAAGAATGACAACCAAGTATTTCTTAAGGCATAGACTTCCTTTCTAGTATAACTCTGTTACTAGAAATCCAGAAAGGATAAGCCCAATAAGTTGGAAAACTGCAAATCAAATATTTAGGCTCGACTTCAAACCTGACAATAAAGATTATAAGAGAACTACCAATATTAAAGACTAGCTAGGTTGGAAAAGAGAGAACCAGAGGAAGAAAAGATTACCATTCCTCCAATCCATATATCACTCCTTAAGCTCGTCTATTTGGTCCACTTTGAAGATGCAATGGATGTCCCTACCCAAGGCTTGGCTACTATGAGCATCAACACGTTGGAGCAAGATGGTGGCAAAGTTAAAAATCATAGTAAAATGATGGAAGAAGAAGAATTTAGTCTTTAAAAAGTAAATGACAACATTTTATGTTTGTTTTCTGCCTTTTTTTTTGTTTGTGTTTTCATACCAAGTTGGCAATCTTGGCTCAAGATGCCAACAATTGGTTTCATTGTGTTTGAGTATTTCCTTTTCTGAATGAGATCATACATTTCCACCATTTTATTTAACTTTCTTTTTATGAAACATGCACTTACACTTTTTGTTTTCAGGAAATCTGAAAGTAGACCATCCACAAAATCACTAGCAAATTACAATAAGAATGAATAGTCAAATTTTGATAAGTACACAATTACAATGGAAGAAAATGAATGGGAAAGGGATGATGTAGAAGAATTCACTACATTAGTAGACTAATCAAAGCAAGTTCGAGAATCGGCAAAAAAAAGTTAGAAACAATCAATGTTAGTATAGGGGAGGATAAAAAAAAGTTAAAAATAGGGACTCTAATCACTACCAATGGAAAAAAAAATATTTGATCTCATTACTGCACAAGTATATCGATGTGTTTTCTTGGTCCTACACAGATATGTCTCATCTAGATACCGACATCATAGTACATAAAGTGCCTTTGAAAGAAGGAAGTACACTTGTAAAGCAAAAACTATGGAGAACCCACCCATATATGGTGCTTAAGGTAAAAGATGAGATAATGAGTCAGTGGGATGATAGTTTTTTGGAAGTAGTTAGATACCCATAATGATTGTCTAACAAAGTAATAGTCCCAAAAAAGGGAATAAGATTAGAGTATGTGTGGATTATAGGGATTTAAACAAAGCAAGCCCAAAAGATGACTTCTTTTTGCCTCATAATGATATCTTGGTTGATAATGTAGCACGAAGCTCAACGTACTCCTTTATGGATAGTTTCTCTTAGTACAACCAAATCAAGCTGAATGATGAAGATAAAGAGAAAACAACCTTCATTACACTATGAGGAACCTTTTACTATAAAGTGTTGTCATTTATGTTGAAGAATGTTGAGGCCACTTATCAAAGGGCAATGGTGACCTTATTCCATGATATGATGTATAAAAAGATTGAAGTTTATGTGAATGGTATAATTGTCAAATCCAAAGAGAAAAAAGACCATTGTCAAACTCTAAGAAAGCTGTTTGAAAGGCCAAGAAAATATCAGTTGAAGTTGAACCCTATAAAGTGCTCATTCGAGGTAAAATCCTAAAAGTTGCTAGGATTCGTGGTAAGTAGTCAAGGTATTGAAATAGACCTTGACAAAATGAAGGCGATTCAAAACATGTCGGCTCCTAAGAGCAAAAGAGAAGTAAGAGGATTCTTGGGTCGTCTAAATTACATTACTCGGTTTATCTCCCAAATGATAGCAACTTGTGAACCAATCTTCCAACTCTTTCCAAAGAAAAATCCTAGGGTATGGAATGAAGAATACCAAGAGGCTTTTGATAAGATCAAAGGATATCCACAAAATCCAGCTTTATTGGTTCCCTCACTATCTAACAGACCATTAATCATATATTTGACTACAACTGAAAGAGCGATGGGATACGTACTCGGGCAACATGATGAGTTTGGAATGACAGAAAGAGAAATATATTATTTGAGTAAGAAGTTCACAAATTGCGAGTCCATGTATACAACAGTAAAAAAGCTTTGTTGCGCACTTGTATGGCCCACAAAACAACTTCGACAATACATATTGTATTACACCACATGGCTGATTTCAAAATTGGATCCTTTTAAATATATCTTTGAAAAACCTTACTTATTGAGTAGAATAAAAAGATGGCAAGTGCTATTAGAAGAAGATGACATAGTATTTATGACAAGGAAAGTCATGAAAGGAAGCGTCATCACTGATCATTTGGCAGACAATGTAATCAAAGATTATAAGCCCTTAAACTTTGATTTTCCAGATGAAGATGTGCTAGTAGTAGGACAGGAAAGAGAGTCAGACTGACGAACAATGTACTTCGACAAAACAGTAAATATATATGGCAACGAGGCGAGAATAATGATAATTTCTCCTAATAAAAAGCAATACCTCATCTTAATAAAACTACAATTTAAATACACCAATAATACTGTCGAGTATAAAGCTCGCATCCTTAGGCTAGAAGCTTTGTTAGAATTAAAAATAAAGAAACTTGATGTGCATGGAGACTCAATGTTGAAAATTTGTCAAGTAAATGGGAAATGGCAAACAAAAGATGAGAAATTAAGACCGTATCAATAATATATGTCCAAACTAACAAAGGAATTAAATGAGATAAAATTCATTCATATGGGGAGAGATAAAAATTGGTGTGTTGATGCCTTGGCCACCTTGGTTTCCATGGCCAAAATTGATTGTGGGAACAAAATACAGTTCCTAAGTATTGATGTTAGAAATGTTTTGGCTTACTACTGCTCAATCAAAGAAGAAGTGGATGGAAATTCATGGTATCATGATATCAAATGGTTTATCCAACACCAAGAGTATCCTAGGGAGGCATCTAGTACATATATGAAAACCCTGCAAAGGTTAGCCTTGAACTACTACCTCAATGGAGAAATCATGTACAAAAGGTCATTAGATGGAACATTATTGAGATATCTAGATGGAATGGAAGTAAAAAAGGCATTCCAGGAAGTTCATGAAGGAGTTTGTGCAACCCATGCTAGCAGACATATGACGACCATACAAATAAAAAAGATCAGAGTACTTTTGGTTGACCTTGAAGAAGGATTCCATAGAATATGTCAGGAGATGCCATAAATGTCAGATATAAAGTGATAAGATAAACACACCCCCAACTCCCCTTTTCATTTTGACATCACTATAGTCATTTGCAATGTGGGGAATCAATGTAATTGGACTTGTCAATCCAAAAACCAATAACGGGCACTTATTTATCCTAGTGGCTATTGACTACTTCATAAAATGAGTAGAATCTAGCTCATATGCTTATGTAACCTAGAAGGTGGTAAAGAGGTTCATTGAATGAGATTTGATCTGTCGATATGAAGCGCTTGGAAAAATAATGACTGATAATGCTCAGAACTTCAATGGAAGAATGATAGTGGAGCTTTGTGCAAAATGGAAGATCAAACACTCAAATTCATCCCTATATAGACAAAAAATAAACAGTATTGTAGAAGCTACCAACAAAAACATGAAGAAGATCATTTAGAAAATGGTGGTCACTTACAAGTATTGGCATGAGATGTTGTCATTTTCCCTTTATGCATATCACACTACAGTCAGGATGTCAACAAGAGCAACCCCGTATTCTTTAGTATATGGAATGGAAGCGGTAACACCTTTGGAAATGGAAATCTCATTGTTAAGAGTATTGATAGATTTTGAGCTAGAAGATGATGAATGAGAGAAAGTAAGATATGAGCAACTAAACCTGGTAAGTGAGAAGAGGATAGTCATGATCTGTCACCACCAACTCTACCAGAAGAGAATGGCTAAAGCATACAACAAGAAGGTCAGACCCTAAGTATTCCAAGAAGAATACATGATACTAAGGAAGATTTTAGCTATGCCCAATGAAGACCAGAGTAAATGGGCACCCAATTACTAAGGCCCCTACGTAGTAAAGAAGGTGTTTTATGGGGGAGCCCTTTTATTAACAAGGATGGATGGAGATGACTTGCTTAGACCTATGAATTCTGACTATGTAAAAAAATAATATGCATAGTGTACTCATTCTGCTTTGAATTAATAAATTTGGTTGTTGATTCTTAATATATCTTATGCATTTTTGCAAAAATATTCTCAAATTTTCTCTTAAACAAAGGTTTTTAAGATTTGACTATTGTCTAAACGATTCTGAGGAAATTAATTATATGTCAAAAAAAGCAACCCCCTAAGAGATGGCTAGATACCTAAAAACCCAAACATGTGACCCAACCAACTAGTTCTTATTGTGAGAAGACTACACGGAATGAAAGATAATCAAGTGTTTTTGTAAATCATAAAATTCACAAAACAACTCCAAAAAAAACCATTATGGCAATAAAGTCAAAATTTATCGGTCCTGACCAGTCCTACGTGAAATAAGAAAAGACCATCTTTGATATCCATAAAATAAATATATTCATTGCAATCCATTTTTGAACCTAATAGAATCTTTCTTTCAAAGAGAAACCCTGACATGGATCACACCCCACACTAGGAACAAATGAGAGATTTGTTTTTTGGTTGAAAAGATAAAGACCATAAAAAATCGGTGGTAAAGAGATTGTTAAACCCAAGGATTTAGAAAAGGCTAAAAGTGGTAATCTCTAGACTAGGGGGAATCCAAGGAAACTTAAAGGAAGGTTATAAGGAGGCCAAAAATAGAAATTGCCCACGCTTATAGGCAAATTAGGTTTTGATGCCAAGAGTTGGTGTTGAGGGCAAGTAAAAAAAGAAGAAGATAATACACATGTCTTTTAGGTTCTAAAGATAAAGCCTCTAGCATCTTCAAATAATTAGTTATCCATCAAAGGAAAAGTTGGAGTTACATATGGCCTCTGTTAAGAAATGTTTGATCTTTTAGGTAAACATGAAATGGGTGGTATGGTTCTGCGTCATTCTTTTACAAAGATAATGAAATAGGAAAAAGGAAAAAATAAGGCTAATGATGGGTAGGAAACACTGACTTTCCCTTTAAATTGGGATTTGATATGGGCAATGAGTTGTAGCATCCTCTTTAAGTTTGAGACTAACAAAGAAAGGGTTGGCATGGTTATTATGCCAATCGTTTGATATTGATAACATTGAGAATTCTTGATTGGTAAAAAGAAAGCATTGTTTGATTATGATGGAATTTCCTATCCAATTTTAAGAGACAAGATAAAGTGTGGTATGGTTGTATGTCATTTGTCCTACAAAGATGGCAAGGGAGTTAATGAGTAGTTGATGGTGATCCTAGGTTTAAAACCCTTAAACATTATTTGAAGCTGTAAATTCCTTTCTTTCTTGGCCATGAAACCCAGCCTTTATTATGATGTTGCCTAAGAGGTTAGGCTTTTAGGTGGTTGTTTAAGGGGAGGCTATTGTAGTGAGAGGAAGGTTGACATGGAAGGCTATTTTTAGGAAGACCTGGAGATGGGTTTTGTGGTGGAGCTTATTATGATGGGTCAATTTCAGGTGATGGTTCTTGTCACGAGGGGCAACATTAAAAGACTAGCGTGCTTTAAGATGTGAGCCTTCTGAGAGGTATGTTGTTGGGAAGGAAAGAGTTTTGAGTTTAATAATAAAATTATGATAAAGGTTTAAGAGTCGTCACCTAGTATTATGGTTACTATGAAACTTAATGGTATGCGAGAGTTTGAGTAAGAGACTAATTGTGCAAGGGGAAGACACATCACCCCCAATGCACCCTATCTAAGATAAGATGCACTGTTGTTTGATTGTTTTTTTTAAGTCAAATTCCTATTCGCTGGTCTTTTTGTAAGGTCTAAGGCAGATTTCCCTTCGTGAGAGAGTCTCTACCTCATTGGGATCAATTCTAACTATTCTAAAGTCTAAATTTTAGCATCGCATTTATTTTACACTTTGTATCTTTAATACTTGAGGGTGTACTCTATTATGTAGTTTTACATCCCTAAATATTAAAGTCTACATCTAAACCCTAATATAAAATGAACAAAATGATTGGTGAAGGGTTTTTGATATTTTGGTCAAATTCTAACGAATAATCATAAACTGGTTATGATATCTATTTTTTATTTTTTTTAAACATGAGAAAAATGCAATTTTTTATGAAAATATGATTGGAAAACTTTTTAGGATCTGGCCATATGCATGAAAACAAAATATTTTTTTTTGTTTTTTTAGGGGTAAATTAATTTAAAAGTTTTGAGTTTTTTTTTCAATATAATTTTTTTTAAGAAATGTTTCGGAGAAAATCAGGTATTTTAATACTAGATTTGTATCTTACAGTGTAAAAATACAACCAAATATTATGCAAAATTGGTAGAAAAACATGCGAGAAAATCAGAAATATTTTGAAATGACCCTTGGAATTTTTTATTTTTTAAAAATATATAATATTATAATATTATTATAATTATATTATTATTAAATATATTGGGCTAGGCCGACCCAACCATATGGGCCAGACCCAACCCGGTTGGGTTGTCATCGACCCAATAGATTTGGGCTCCTCTTTTTATTTGGGTCAGGTTGACCCAGCCCAATCATCTAGGTTAGGCCACATCAGGTCTAGCCCACCCCCATCAATTAAGTATTTGTAGAACGTGAATAGTTTACGTTCTGCATGCAACTATGAAGTTGCAAATTACAAGAGAGAGAGAAAGAAGGTCACCTGATGTGGAGGGGATGGGGCTACTGTCACTAGTCTGGCATTAGATGGGTGGAGGTGCTTGTGGCTCAAGATGGAGCTGGAGGAAGAAACAACAATTACCATGGTATAAGAAGGGCCGATGAAGAAGAAGAAAAGGTTGGCGATGTTGGTGATGGTTTTTGTTGTCGGCGAGGAGTTGGGTTGGTGGAGAAGGTTGAGTAGTTCTTAATCACGGTGGTGTTGTGGTGGGAATGGCAGAAGGAGTGATGAAGAGAGAGAATTGAGGTGGGGAAGAAAAAACAGGGGGAAAGAAAAAAACTAGGCAGATATGGTTTGTTTTTTTATCAACTTTTGCTCCTGATTTCTCATTCCTCAGGCCATGAAATACACATTTATTTATAGGGGGTGAAAGAAGGATGTTTGGTCTCCACTGGTGCCAAATCTTGGCCCTTGGTTCGACCTAGAAGGATCTCAACCGTTAGTTCAAAATAGTTATCATAGGCTGTCATATTTGTTGCATGAAAAGGGCTGGTTGGGTTGGCCACTTTGGAGCGGTGTCACAACCACTATGGAGTTAGTCCGCCAAAACATATGAAGCATAAACCATCTTAGGAAGGAGGCCACTCGAGCAACCTTTATGGAGAAGAAGATGAACAATAACCTAGAAACGACATCGTTTTGGTTTTTTTTCATTTTAGTCCTTTGATTTGTAATGTTTCTTAATTACACTCCTGATTGACTTTAAACTTTCAATTTTGTTCAATTTTTCCTCTGACAAACTTCAATTTTAAACCTCGGATTTTAGTTCAATTTCAAACCTCGGATTTTAGTGTCTTTTTCACTTTAGTCTTTGATCTTGAATTTATGCAATTTAACCCCTAATTGACCATTAAATTTTCAAATTTCTTCAATTTAACCTCTTATTTCAGTCGATTGGGTCCCTAGAGTTCGGTGCCTTTTATAAAATGATCGTTGACTGTGAATTTTTTCAATTTAACTCTTAAATTGAAAACCTAGAAACGGCATCGTTTTGGTTTTTTTTCATTTTAGTCCTTTGATTTGTGATGTTTCTTAATTACACTCCTGATTGACTTTAAACTTTCAATTTTATTCAATTTTTCCTCTAACAAACTTCAATTTTAAACCTCGGATTTTAGTTCAATTTCAAACCTCGGATTTTAGTGTCTTTTTCACTTTAGTCCTTGATCTTGAATTTATGCAATTTAACCCCTAATTGACCATTAAACTTTCAAATTTCTTCAATGTAACCTCTTATTTCAGTCGATTGGGTCCCTAGAGTTCGGTGCCTTTTATAAAATGATCGTTGACTGTGAATTTTTTCAATTTAACTCTTAATTAACCCTAAAACTTTACTTTTCTTGGTATTTTACCCATGATTTCAATCAATTGACTTGGTAAAAATTAAATTTAGTATCCTAAATTCCAATCTTCTCCAAATTGGGCTCCCAAACTTATTTTTTCATCAATTAAGTCTCTAATAAAATTAATTTGATCTATTTAAAGTATAATTAAGTCCTTGCACCTAATTAAATCCTTCAATTGAACCCAAATTAGTTCTTAAACATAATTAAGCTTTAAATTGACCAATGATTAAATCAAATTGACCTATTAAAAATCTAATTATGTATGTAGGCTTAATTTATATGTAGATTCGTCCAATAATCATATAATTTAACCTTGAATTTGCATTGTCTCTCTAGTTTTGGGCAAAATGGGGTACAATTAGGCTTCTAATTCTATCCAAAATTGCAGCTTGATTTTTCCTACATGTGAAATCCTCTCAGCTTGCTCTTTCTAAAATGTTAGTCTTTATTTTATTATTTTATTTTCAAAGAAAGGAGATGAATTTGGGAGAATAACCCAGAAATAGATTATGTAACGACCTGACTTTTTTAAAGCCAAAATCGGTGGAAATTTTTTCTTTTTTTATTTAAGTTCTCAATACTTCTCACAAAGAAAATATGTGAATTAGTAACTAGGTTCCCTTCCTTATCATGACATCATACGGATATAGTTTTTGTAATTCAATATTCCCATAAGACGAATACTCAATACACATGCCCATAATATTATATTTTCATATTCATACATTTACATTACATCATATTGGCATACTCATGAGTTTGCGTTCCTATTCTAGTCTTGTTATCAACACGAATTTATACATGTGTCAAACGATAATTTTACATAACTAGTACTTTCTTTCTACGATCCTCATGTGATTTCACAACACAACATCCTCATAAAAGATAATACTATATAAATATATTCATAACACCGTATCTACATGTCCGCACATCAACGCCCATGTTCCATTACAGTTTTCATTACAAGTCCTTACAAAAGTGTTGATTGACAAATATTCAACATAACACCTAAGACATACTATTACATAGCACCTTTCAAAATATGTGAACCCGTGGAACAAGCTTTCCTACATTGATTGTGTGATATCCCTATTACAAAAACAACATGGATACAAGAATTGTAAATAATCTAACATAATAATAAACACCTAGAAGTACATTATCGTTGCTTTTCATTATTAACTTAGAATGGGTAGATTCCTTCTTTTACTTCTTCTTTTCATGTACATCTCTTATTATTTCGTTAAGTGTATTTTTCTCACTCACACACCCCAATGTAACGACCCGACTTTTTCATAGCCAAAATCGATGGAAATTTTTTTTCCTAATCGTCCAGTTCTAGATGTTTTTCACCATATCATTCTACAAATTTATAATTGCATTTCATTCATTAACAAGGCACAATCCACGTAGGAAAATGTAAATCAACATTCCCATAAAATATATTCTCAATACATATACCTATAATATTTTATTTTTATACTCATAGGTTTACATTATATCATATTGACATATTCATAAATTCACAATCCTGACTAGGATTCCCAAACCACCTTAACCCAAGGAAACCTTGACTAGGATCACACCCTACACTAAGGGCAATGAGAGATATTTTGTTCGAAAAGATACAGACAAGAGTGGAATCAATGGTAAAAAAAGAAGAAGCTAAGAACAAAAGTCCAGTGTTTGAGAGAGGGCTAAAAGAAAGAAACCATAGACTGAGGGGCATGTAAGAAAACATTGAGGAAGGCTATGAAAAAAAGAAGAAGTGGAAATTGCCAACACTTAAAGGCAAGTAAAGGATAAAGATAGGAGAACGCCTATCAACTTTAGGAAGGGCAAAAGAAGTTTCAATCAAGAAAAGACATAGCAAACACCAAAAGTCAATACCAGAAAAAATATTGAGTTGCAAACATTGTCTTTTGATATCAATGATAAAGCCTTTGATGTATTTAAATGATTTAGATTGATTATTCATCAAAGAAAAGTTGGATTTGCATTATGGTTCATGTTAAAAGAATTTTGATCTTGAAAGTTAACATGGTTATATGCCATTTCCTCTACAAAGACAACGAGAGGAAAAGAGATTGATGAATAATTGATGTTGATCCTAGCTCCTTGAAACCCTCAAACACCTTTTGAGCCTGTAAAATTCCCCTTCTTTCATAACCATGAACCATAGCCTGCATTACGTGCTTTAAAAAGCCCTTTTTAATCAAGTAAGCAATCTGAACTGATAATTGATGCTCTCAAAACTTAAAGAGTTATTTTTCATAAGAGTCATGGCTTCATGAATTAAGCTATCAGTTATTATGCATGCTAATAAAATTGGTGCTAAAAAAAGAAACAATCTTTCTTGATAAAGCCTCGAGTTCTGACTTGAGTATCTTGTTTTCCTTGAAATTCACACAAAGGTCACCTCATCACAAACCATCAAAAGAAATACCCAAAATGAGAGTTTAAAATGGATACAAAGAACCATGGAAAAAGCCAATTTAATCTTAAAACGGGTCAATTTTTGTTTTCAAAACACAAGACAATCAAAGGATTGCATGTATTGGATGATGTGTGTTGGGTCTTTGACCAAAAAGCTTGATTTTCAAATTATCTTTTCCAAAACTGACATCTTTTTTATTTCATTTCAATAATTAGACTTAAATAGACATGACCTTTAAAATATGAGATTTGATTCTAGAACAAGAAAGATTATCAAACAAGAAGAACATCAATCGAGTTTGCAAAATCCTCGACAGAAATGACATCAATACTTCCCGACACTCTTTAAAAAGCTTACCACTTAGGGGCAATACATTGAACCATGAAAAGGAAAACAAACAATATTTTGATCAGTTGAGGGCAAAGAAAGATAAACAAATAATGAATAAATGAATTCCCTTAAAGCTATGATGACAAGTGCCTTTTTTATGATAGACAAAAGAACGAGCACATTCATACTAGGGGCAATGTTGTTCAAAGATGATCCATGATCTAAGTGAACTTCAGCAGCAATTGGTAGGACAAGGCTGCACTAGAAGGACATCTTCATCTTGGGTTACCATCTCCAACATGGCTATGACTTTTGAACAATGTTATCGTATAGTTGTATTTGAATGAATGTTGGAAGGATGCATCCACCAAAACTGACTGTGGGACCATTTGTTTTGAAGCCCAAAAGACTCATTTCACCGCATGAATATGGGTGATAAAAGGAACATCATTGATAATGCTAATGCATTTTTATTCACGATCTAATTTGACAAGTTGGAAAGAATTCATTAAGAAAAAAACTGAACATACAACAAGGAGGCTTTTACTACAAGCTATGAGATGTATGTCTGGATGACTGGATAGTTTCCATGAAAGTTAATAATAACATATACTTGAAGGGTATGTTCCAACTGGAAGCAAGTTTGTGGTTAATTGGAAATCTAGAAGGAGGTCAAAATTAGAAAACCTCTTAATGGGTATTGACAGGATACACACAACTAATCAAAGAACAAGTCTTGATAGAATCCTGGAGATAAACGATTTATTAAGCTCCTTCATGATGAATCAAGCAACACCACACTTAGAAGCATTGTCAAGCTTGATAAATAGCAAGAGTAGTAATCATCATGGATAGCCCAGGATGGGCATGGCACTTACATTTGAGTTTGGCACACAAATAAGCCAATTAATGCATCAAAAGAACAAAGAAGGCTTTGGAATGCAAACAAAGACACCCTATGACGATGAAACATTAAAGAGGGGGGACCTATAGTTCAAACCAGGTAAAGGTGCATACATGTCATCTAACTTCATAGCATTGCATCAAATATTTTTAAACTGTTATAGGAAAGATCCTTAATAAAGTCTAGCAAGTTTATGGATAAAAAAAACAATAATTGAGTTTGATGATAACAAAGAAATCACAGTTTGACCTTGAAACAGGAAGAAGATGAGATGAACAATACTATTAAGAAAATCTTAAAGAAATGAGAAGATCAAACTGGTCATCAGGAGAAGTCTTCAGGTCAACCATGCAATTGGGAAGCACCTAGTTTTCAACCCCCGCGATCGGGAATTATCAAGTCAACCCTGCAATTAGGAAGCACTGAGTTTTCCAGTCCTATCTTGTTAGGACTTTTCTAGCCAAGTCATTTTGCTAGGTAAGTCACATTTTTCATATTTTCTTTACACCTGGGTAGGTCACTCATAATAATGAGAAATAATGAGACCACTTTCACTTTTCATTCTATTTGGGTAGGTCACCCATTACAATGAGACCACTCTTCATATTCTTTTCATCTAGATAGGTCACCTATTACAATGAGACCATCTTCCACTTGGGTAGGTCACCCATTACAATGAGACCATCTTCCACTTGGGTAGGTCACCCATTACAATGAGACCACTTCATTTTTTTCTTCCATTTGGGTAGGTCACCCATTACAATGAGACCATCTGGGTAGGTCACCCATTATAATGAGACCACACACATCGACTTTGGTCTGGTTAAAGGACATCGCTAGATAGGATCTCAAGTTAACCCAACCACACACAGGTTTTTAGTTCTGGTTAAATGAAATCACCAGATGGGATCTCAGGTTAACCTAACCCAAACATGGAATTTAGCTTTGGTTAAAGGGAATCGCCAAATGGGATTTCAAGTTGACCAAGCTACACACAGGTTTTTGGTTTTGGTTAAATGAGATCGCTAGATGGAATCTCAGGTTAACCCAACCAAACATGGAATTTAGCTTTGGTTAAAGGAAATTGTCATATGGGATTTCAGATTGACCAAGTTACATGTACCAATTCTAGTTAAAGGAGATCGCTAGATGGGATCTCAGGTTAACCCAATCAAAAGGGCAGGTCACTCCTGAAAATAGACCAAAATAGGTATGTGTGGGCGGGTCTCCCGTGAAAATAGACCAGGATAAGTGTATGTGGGTGGTCGCCCCTGAAAATAGACCAATGTGAGTATGTGTAGGCAGGTCGCCCTTGAAAATGGACTAGGGTAAGTGTGTGTGGGCTAGTCGCCCGTGAAAATAGACTAGGGTAAGTGTGTGTGGGTTGGTCGCCTTAGAAAATAGACTAATGTGAGTATATGTGGGCAGGTCGTCTATGAAAAATAGACCAGTGTGAGTGTGTGGGCTGGTCACCCTTGAAAATAGACTAGTGTGAGTATGTGGGCAGGTCGCCCGTGAAAATAGACCAATTTTCTTCAAAGGGGTCAGGTCTCCTAAGATAATGATACCATTTTCTTTTAAAAACCGAAGTCCTTAGATGAGTGGATCACTCAGCAAGCCTGGAAGACCTTTTGTTTTCTTTATAAGCTTACTATGCAAAACATTGAGGAAGTTTTGCTTCGTAAGCATTGTAAAGAGAGGCATCTGTTACTGCCCAATTTTTTACTCATGTTTTTGATAAATTTTCAGAAAAAATCAAAAATAGCAAAAAATAACGAAAACCTCAAAAAATACATTTTTGATATATTTGCATCGTTTTTAACATTTTCAACGTTGTCTCAAAAGAATTTACATTTCAAAGGTTTGTTAAATGTGTTTGACTTTTAACATGTCATTTACAAAATTATTGATTTTTCTCGTTAAGTCGACATTAATATTGCTTGTTTTCTAAAAAATTCAAAATACAAAAATATAAATAAATCAAAGGTTTCAAAAAAAGATGAGGACCAATATGTTTGTGGACAAAACCACTTTACCTATAAATAGATGCCTACCACAACACTCAAAAGGGGGGCCATTGCGGAGAAACATTTTGGGAGTTGTGAAATAATAAAGGAGCAAAAAAAAAAAAAAAAACCTAAAGAAAAAAACCTACCAGGGCATTGCCGCCACCCCTCCCTTTGAAAAGAAAACCAGAGAGCCAAAGCTTCCGGCCCCTCTCAGCCGTTGTTTTTGTATTTTTTTATATATGTTTTGTAAATGTTAAAAAAATAAAAAGATATATATAAAAAAAGAGTTCAATGTTTTAATTTGCATATGGTCAATATCTTAAGTACAAATAAAATTATGTTGTATTTTCCGTGAAAATGTAAGAACATGTTTTTGCATATATTTTGGCATTTAATAACTGATTTATTAAAGCCTTAAGAATTTGGCTAATATTTTAAATTTTTAAATCATATCAAACCATGAAGCAGCTTATTTCAGGTAGGGTGCATTAGGAGTGGTAATATCTTCCCTGACCACAACCAGTCTCTTCCCTCGAACCTTTGACAACGACCAGTACATCCGGGTTTCCAAGTAACTTTCAATCAAATACCAGGTGACAACTCCCAAATAGAACAAACAACCACGAAAATCATCATCGACGCAGCGTGGGCACGTGCGACCCTTCTAAATAAGGTCTCTAAACCAAAGTAAAATGACTCAATTATCTCCCAACAAAGTAAATATAAGCTCTAGATTTAAGAGGAAACATAAAGTATAAAAGGTTAATTTTTATAAAAATCTTACAGAAATTAAAAGGGAAACTCTTCTTTCACCTTCCAATTTTTACAGTGAATTTTAGAAGTTAAAAAGTTAAAGAGTTAATTTTGGTAATAATAAGAATTAATTTCCACCATTACTAATCTTTGATTAACCATCATAAACAGGAATTAAATCTGAATATAGTGGCTATAAATCCGAGTTTTTGACAAGTCTAAGTTTATATTTTAGTTGTAAAAAATAAAGTAACATAATTATACAAGAAGGTAAGGAAAGTAACATAAAGAATAAAAAAAAGACAAAATTATTAATTTCAATGAATATGTTTGTATGAAAGGTTGTATTGGTATGAAAATATCTTTTATATGGAATAGAAATATATTATATAATAAGACATATATTATATGAAGGGTCATATGTTAGGAAAGGGTACGTATATGAATGACTAGGAGAGATGTGTATATTACATAAAATTAATTTGACTATAGTTTTAATAGACACTTCTTATAATTTTTCATGTAAGAATAATAATTGTTGTCCTAAGTTGGAGCCAATCCTTTAAGTTTCGGTTGCCAATAGAGGAAATTCGGTTTCTAAACCAATTAGCAACCGATTCACAACCGAATTTGCCAATTGCGAAATTGAAGCTGCAAAATCCTTTAGCAACCGAAATTTCGGTGCCAGCTCCATTCCAGCTGCCCATATGTCAGATTGTTTTAGTTGCAAATCGGCCGCCACATGTTTATTTAAGTTTTTTGTATCGCAAAATTAGATGCAATTTTTTTTAATGTTTTATTTATTTCATTATTATTTAATTTATGATTTATCAAATTTGTTTATTAATTAAAATTAAAAAAAACATTGCCTCTGTCACAACAAAAAAAAATTGTACCACCACACCACAAATATTTGGGAATGTCATCTAACCCGTGTTTCTAAAAAATTAATTTTTTATTTAAAATTAAATTTTTTAGTGTTTTTGAATCATTTTGATATATTAATATCAAAAATAATTTTTAAAAAATAAAAATATTTTTAAATAAAAAACACTTTAAATCATAATTATTATCATAATTTTAAATAAACCTTAAATAACTCGAAGTTATAAAACAAAAATCTAATATTCAAAAACCAAAATCAAAACCACAGTAAAGTAACGAAAATCCAAAGAATAAGAAAATACCTTACCATCAACAACAAAGCCAGTAGTATTACTTGCACTAGCATGTACGGTGTCAAGAGCACATTGGTGGTGCGAAGGACGACACGTTTTTTAAGGCTGTCCTCCAGTCTTATACTGCGGCCACGTTTTCTTTGAACAATGGGCCGATGTCCATGCAGAGTTCTTCTTTCATTGAGGGGCCCGGAGATTTTGGTTATTTTAAGGTTTTATGAGTGTTTTGTTTTTTTGATTTTTTAGAAGGTGAAGAAAGAAAGATTAATTAGCTATGTAATAATATAAATTATATTTTAAAATTTATAATTAATAATTAAAATTTTTAGATTATGATAATTATTTAATATGATATTGGAGTTTGTTTAGTAAATAATTATAAATTTAAATTTTATTATTTTTATTTTATTTGATAAAATTACTTACAAGATAACGATGAGTATTAAAAAAATTTTATTTAAAGGTGTTTTAAATAATATTATAAATTATATTTTAAAATTTATATCTAAACACATTATAAATTTGTTGTTTAATTTAGCAACCAAAATTTCAGTTACAAGACAAATTTGGTTGTTGTGTAATTGAAGACACAAATAAAAGATATTTTATTTATTTAAGTGATTGTATCTTGTTAGATAATAATATAAATCATTTCTTAAAACCTCAACTAATAGTTTAAATTTCTAGGTTGAGATAGGTTTTTGACATAGTATCAGAGTTTTGATAACCGAACAGTGCACAAGGTAATGTAAGTTTGTGCAAGTTTCAAGTTTAAAAAGCTTTCACCTAAAGGGGTATGTTAGAGAATAATATAAATCATATTTTGACAACCTCATCTAATAGTTTAAACTTTTAGGTTTAAGTTGAGATGATCCTTTAACACACACACACATATATTTGTATTTAGTTTCATAATTCATGAGTGTCTAAAAATCATCTTTAAGTAAAAGTTTTAAGTGTCAAATGTGGGTGAAGAATCGTTTTTATATTATTTTTTAATGTACTCTCTCATAAAAAAAAGCTTTTAAAATTTTTAATTTATACAAACACATTATTATTTTGTACTTAATTTTTAACTTAATTAAAAAAAATATGAATAATAATATTCAAATTCATAACTATTTAATTAAATTAAAATTCTGATATCATATTAAATGAAAATTTCAATCTAAAATTTTAAAAACTTAAAGTGATAATTAAATTCCAAGAATGATTATTATATTATTATCTAATAAATAATGGCATAGGATGTACCAAGAAAATTTTCCCCATTCAATTTTGGTCTTTCTATTTGATTTTTGTTAAATTTGAATTGGAAGCTAGAGATTATATGAGTTGTCCGTTCCCATACCTATCTTTAGAATGGACTTAGATACCTTGGCTGGCATTATTCCACAATTGTGTACATTTTGCTTACTTCCTTTATCTTTTCAGAACCTCGACGATTATAAATAAATAAATAAATAAAATTGAGAATTCTCCTACACAATTCGTCTCTGAAGATCCAGAAAAGGCTGAAATCCCCAATGATTCGCAGTCTGTCTAATTGTTGATGAAGCCCTAAATCACAGCAATGTATATGACATAGTAATTTTTTTTTTTTCACTATACAAAGATTGTCACTTCCATTTAAGTTTCTCAAAGCACTGATTTGTGGTCCAAATTTGTATCTAACAACTTCAGATGAAATTAGCATACAGTGTGTAGACTTCAGACACTTACAA
>Ga0325414_1000782_pt1 | contig 28103 bp, 20 predicted proteins | sample PopdelMetagenome_8_FD_206183 | JGI IMG/M metagenome (GOLD analysis project Ga0325414, IMG submission 206183) | Populus deltoides microbial communities from Bellville, Georgia, United States - Leaf-PdKOR-R3 | ecosystem: Host-associated > Plants > Phyllosphere > Phylloplane/Leaf | place: USA... | reverse complement strand
TTACTATTCCGGACCGACCGGGTTAAAAAAATTCAATTTTTATTTTTTTAATTGTGTTTTATTTGAAAAATTAGAAGGAGATCGTTTGACGACGTAACATTTGCAGAATTTGATCGCAATCCCAATTTTGTTCTTGCCGGGTCCGATCTAGTTAAAAAAAATTAAGTTTTTATTTTTATTTTTAATTGTGTTTTATTTAAAAAATTAGAAGGAGATCGTTTGATGACGTAGCATTTGCAGAATTTGATCACAATCCCAATTTTGTTCTTACCAATTTTATTCTTGCCGGATCCGACCCAGTTAAAAAAAATTCATTTTTTATTTTTATTTTTAATTATGTTTTATTCAAAAAATTAGAAGGAGATCATTTGACGATGTAACATTTGCAAAATTTGATTGCAATTCAAATTTTGCTCTTAATGATATTTTCACCTGATGTTGTTGCGCGCTTAATAAACCATGAAAAATATAGTATTTGTTGGATAGATTTTGTACGTGATGAAATTGCACGTAGTTTAATGGAATAATAAAAAATATTTGATATCAATATTATTTATTTCATGATGTAATAACAGTAATTAAATCTATAATATTTAAATTAAAAATCATCAATATATATATATATTAATTATTTTATAACCTTAATTTGAAAATCATTTTTTTAACCAAACATATTAAATTACTTTTTGTTCAACCTCAATTTCAACCATAGTTTTAACTGAATATATATTTTTCCAAACCAATCTCAACTAAAAATACTTTTATAAAATAATTTTTTTCAAACCACAACCACAATCACGACCACGATATCAAACACATTAGAAAGATGAAAAATAACTTTTTTCGAGTGCTAATGGCATCTATTCTAGCACAGTCCGAGTTTTTCGACTGATGAGCAAATTTAACATTAGAAATGGGGTTGTAAAAAATAACCGGACATGAAAAATAACTTTTTCGAGATTTACAAAGACATGTATATCTTCTCGTTGCCAAACTTATATTTAGAACGCGAAGTCCAAATCAGAGGCGCCATTGCTGACCGATCAAAATGGATAAGGAATCTAGTGAAGGAGCTAATAATCTGGTAAAAGCTTATCTGCGTGCTGAGAAGATAGAGGATTGGCTCGACGTCTCCTATGGACCACGTGAAGTGGCCAGCTTGACTATTGCCACCCATGGTTGAAAAAGGTTGTCTGGAGGACATGACATCAGCTGCTCAGCGTCGTCTACAAAATTGAATCATGCATATGCTAGTGATTATAACAGCATTAAAGCAATCATACTTCTTAGACCCAAAACTAACGTATCTGTAATAAGAGACACATGATTGGATCCTATGATTTGACTCGAGGCTTACCCTATCCATTACCAAATCTTGACACAAAATAAAAACACAAAGCTCATCAAGATCTTTAGCCATCAGTCCCATGTGAGCCCTTCTTGCTCGGATAGAATTTAACTCTCACTTTGGGTCTAGGCGACCAAAAAAAAAAAAAAAACAGTGGCATAAACTCTGAGGCGTGCACAGTGTTCAACATGGCCTAGTTGTTACAACTAGCACATTATATATCAACCCTCATTTGAACTTGGGATGTCCATAATGGGGTAAGTCCGGATCCAACACCATCACATGTAGGTAGGAACACCCGAATTCAATTTTATCTACCTATCATTTGTGTTGTTGGTACATAGCTAATGTTTGGGAATAAGTTTCGAATCGAGTTCCTTTAAAATTTTAAAAACATTTCCTTTAAAATTTTAAAAAAATTTGGTTTAAAATTAATATTTTTTAATATTTTCAAATCATTGTTGATCATTTCATAAAAACATAGTTGATCTTCCATAATACCATAGTTCTGATAATGAATATTTGTTCTTGATATATAGAAATAAGCATACAATTTGTATTTTAACATTTACATGAACAACTAAATTAATTAAATTGTAAAAAGAAAACCCTTACCTGAAGCTCTTGTTGGAAGTGCTCCTGAGAAAATGAGTCTTACTTAAAACATCTCTTTTAAAATCTCCAGTGATAAAATTTTAATATCCTATTTGGCCAACACACATATTCACTTATTTAATAACCAAGTTAATTGGACATATAAATACACACATTACCACAAACAATTGTACAAGTTTTAGCCTATTTCATCATTTTAACATATATTGCTCAAGCCTTCACACTACGATCTTTATATGTTTAGCATAAATTTTCTTAGGCATATTTTTTTTTTGTTCGGTCACACTCAAGAAAATATTAGAAATCTCCTTTAATTTCCATCAAATTCATTAATTATCAACACAATCTATCCCATTTTTTAGTTTAATTAAACCTTCCCACATCAAAATTATCAAATTTCATTTATGAAACTCCCTTTCTAATATGTAAAACATACAACCATCCATTATTCTATTCCAATTATAATTAATGAGGCCTACATAATAATTAATTTACACATGATTTCACAATTAGAACAAATTCTTATTTTCCTAGCAAATGCATTTCCATAATCAATCACATTAGCCTTTAAAATTGTAAAATTCTAATATCTTTCTAAATATTACAACATCATTAAAATACTAACATTTACACAATTCTACCAATCTCCACATTTTCTTCTTTTCTTCACACATTTAACAACATAAATCAATATCAACTAATTTATTCCACGTAAATTTCCGTCAAAATTAACTCACTTCGATAATCACACCACTCAATTTAAGTATAACAATAATATCTAAAACACCAAAATTTACTCAATTCCTTAACATTCCACACTTCCATCTTTTCAACCTTAACAAAAATTTTCTAAGGTTTAGGCATTCTTTTTCACATGATTTGCAAAAATATAACTAACACAATCCCATTATCATATTAATTAAATTTAAATATAACATCATCATTAAAATACTCACATTACACAATCTTACAAATCTCCATATTTTTCTCTTTCCAATATATAACAACATTAACTAACTTTTTATAATTCCACATTTCAAAAGTCATACATAATCTCAAGCATTTCAAAACATTATTTAAAACACCAAAATCATTCTAATTTAATCAAATTTCTAAATCCTTAAAATATCCAAATATGATAGGTTACTAAAGTCTTGATTTCTCAAAATTAGTTTTTAATTTCTTCAATTATATCATCAATCATATCATATAAACCCCAAGTAACTAGCAATCACTCAATTTATCATATCAATAAAAATTTACATAAAACCCTAAATTCATAAATTTTGGGATTTTCCAACTCGTCATATAATTAACCCAATTCAAAACATTTCTATACATTATCATAACCCAATAGCGATAATAAATAACCCAATTAAACATTCAATCACAAAAACAATATGAACCTAAATTTCAAGAATCATGAACATTTCAATCCAAACATAAAAATCCACTAACACCTTTTCTCTCTAATTTCTCATAATTTGGTCTGATATCATGGATGAAAATAACTTAATCGCATTTCATAACTCATAACCCAAGTAAATTTGAAGAAGAAAAAAGGATAAAATCATAAATTCTGAGTTCTTACCCCTTTGCACGGCTGACTAGTTTTATTGAGAGAGGGAGGGGGATTTTGTCAAGAATTACAATAATGTCACTCGTTTAAATCCTATATGCATTGTCATATCCATGTTCATCAATATTTTTGCATATAGAAATTTTTAATTATTTCATCCGATTTTGGCATAGCTATCTTGGGATTCTTCATCAGTTATCATAATAAAATGTTCTCTAAATTTTATTAATTTATAGTTGAAAATTACATTGTTATGCACGAGGTTCACACCGACTTTCAATATTTTCATGCATAAGATAATTCTTTAATTGATCTGTGTTTTTCGCTAAATAACCAAGGATTTGCACCACTCACACACAAAAATATTCTTTTAATTTTATTATTTCCTGGTTAGGGATTTACATGATTCATCACAGGGTTAGCATTTCACGTACCAATTTATTATTTTATTTCATCCAAGCCTTTAAAGCTAATTTTCTAGGGATTTTTGCCCCTAATCATAATATTGTTCCTCTTACTTTATTATTTTTTTGGTTGAGGATTGCCCTATTTAACACTAGTTTTATAATTTTAGGTTGAGGGTTTGCATATGCCCTTTTTTCGATGCAAATTGTTATGTTTTTTAGGTATAAAAACACCTATGAAACATGTAATTTTAAGCACATTCATGTTAGACGTATAGAAAACATTCCTTATTCTCTCAACATCTGTAATTATTATCTTTTTTTTTGTAATTTAAACAACTCACATAACATTCATGATAGAACTTTACTAACTTAAGCATCAAAGGTCCCTAAATCTCCATGTAAGACTTCCAGTGTTCATAAGCTTCCAGTGTAATTCTTCTTCTTTAACTTTTTAGCCTAGTTACTTATCATTGAAAATAATAATTTCAGTGGGGTTTGTTAAAAGCTTGTCTATGATGCTATTTATGAGATACTAAATAAAAACCAATTCATCTCCCTTTTCTTTTAATAAACTTTTTAGTTCTTTCAATAATAGATAACCCAAAAACTCTAGGATATGAGAAGGTTATAGACCTCCTCACCATAAATACATCAATAACTTTTCTAAATCTCCAAGATCAAGCCTGATAAGTGAGAATACTCATGGAGACTCGTTTAATTATATAAAAACTAATCAAGGTTTTTCCTCTTCTTTAGTAGGTGGCTTCACCTATAGTACCACCACCTGCTACTTTTAGTATATAAAAACAACTTTAGTTTCTAGAAGAAGTTGGTTAGAATTACATGTAAGAGATTAGAAGGCAACACCATTATTCTTAAAACCCACTCTCATTATCATACAGAGTGTTCGTATAGTTAACACGTATAAAAGTAAAAAAATAAAAATAAAGCAACATGCAGTCATAATCATAATCGTAAAAGCAGTCATCATAATTGTTATTGTTCCTCATCAAGGTTATACTCTAGTAACCTTGATTTGATAAGGCCTTGAAAAGAAGTTAAATTAATGGTTATACATGCCTTTGATATGAAGGTGTATAACCTCCTTTTAGGTAAAAGGTATTCCACTAGGAAAAAAAATAAGTGTTGAACTATAGCATACCTAGGTATTTTATCTCTATAAATATAACCCTGAACAACTTTGACGGGTTCATTGACCCTAAGAAGCATATGTAGAATGGATGTAGTATTTTAGAGATGGTCATGCAAGACACTAACATTACATATAAAATCCTTTTAACTATATTTTGTGGATCATCCCAAACATGGTATTATAATTTAGAGTTTAGGTTTATTCTAAACTTTAAAGATCTTTATGCAAAGCTCAAAACTCACTTTAACATAAATATCCCAACAATAAAAAGCTCCACCAAACTTTTCACTATTACACAACAAGAGGATGAGGTCACTATAATATACTTGAAGAGATTTAAGAAGAAAATGCTCAAGTTGCAAGGCTTGCTTAAGTTTATGGTTATTAAGGCCTTGATAAAATATATATATATATATATATATATATATATATATAGGGTCCAAGATCTAGCCATATGGAGAGAGCAATCTGCTCTTCCGAAAAAATGTTCTTAAAGGTCAAGTAGGTCATAAAATATATATTCTAGTAAAAAAAGCTTGTATAGTTGATGTGTACCTCTTGATCACGTGGTTAAGCAGCCCCTAACAAAGCAGATAACAACTTGAAAAGTTAAAAATTAAGTTTGATAGAACCTTGACCTAGATGTAAATCTCAATTGAAAAAAGACTTGGATTTAGAGATAACTTTGTATCTAAGAATTCTAAGTATGCGAATGATGCCATGAATCTAATTAATCTTTGATAAGTAAGTGTACGATCTTTGTCCCTACAAAAAAAAGTTGTTTTGCCATAAACAAACAAATAGAAACTAACGTTTATTCTCTAATTTGCTGACCAAATTAGACCTAACATATATGGTTGGAAATATTGAGATGTATAGTTTTTATCCCAACTTGAATCACAACAAACATCCACCTGTATCTCCAGATATGTCCCAAACAGTACATAAAGGTTTAGTATGGCAGATTTGACAAGATTTGTCTAGTAACTTTGACCCTCTAAATTAGGATTTTTCCGAACTTCATTTTACCTTAAAATTTACTAAACTATAGTTTCATGTGTCTAGTGTCTCCTTGTAAAATTTCAGCTGCTTTTGATGTACGATTTAAAAGATATGTTTGATCTCGTAAAACTGATCAACAGACATTTTAAGGTCAAATTTGGACCTAACTTGGTTTGTATCATCCTCCTCTTCTTTAGAAAGATTCAACCTCGAATGTGTATCTTGGAAAACATCTTTTAAGGTCAATAAATTGGTATCGAGCCAAATAATAGCATCATCATCAAAACCAAGAAGAACCTTGTTAGCAAAGAAGGTCCCCTTGATATACAAGCTCTCATTTTCAACCATCTTCTCCTTCTTCAATTTTAGTTGCTCCTCATATATTTGTTTAGGTGTCAAAAATACAAGAGTTACATGTGTTTTATTCATCTCAAAGGAATACATATTTGTCACTCCATCATGCATAACTCTCTTATCATATTACCATGGTCTACCAAGCAACATATAACTAGCTTGCATTTGCACAACATCACAAAACACCCAATCACAATATTTACCAATAGAAAAAGCAACCAACTACTTATTCACTTTCACTTCACCACCATCATTTAATCATTGTAATTTATAAAGTATGGGATGTTTGGTGATGTGTAAGTTCAACTTTCTTACCAATTAAGTACAAGCTACATTAGTTCAACTATCACAATCTATAATTAAGCTACATAACATATTATAAACATGACATCTCCTGTGAAATATGTCCTCCTTCTGACCTTCTGAATCATCCACTTTGACATACATATTCAATGTTCTCCTCACCACAAGTACCTCTTTCTCAACCGGATATTTAACACAAACATCATTAACATCCTTTAATTATGACATCTTTTCTTCATCCTTGCCATTGGCCTCAACCTTATTATAAGCTTTCATAACCATAACTATTTTGATTAGACATTGTAAAGCAACATGACCAAAACTCATATAATAAAAGCATTTAATACCACAGTTACAAGAAGTAGGAGTAACATTGTTACCTTTAACATTAGCTCGAATCATATCAAGTTTCGTCTCATTGAAGTACTCATCAACACTCTTTGTACCTTAACTTAAACTCTACAACCTTTTATATAATTCTCTATAATAGTGGCTAGGTACAAATCTCTTCCTCATAAGTAATTTCATCTCATCTCAAGTATCAATTTACCTCTCATAATTCCTCCTGCAATTTGTCACTAACTAACCGTAATTCCTCATTATTCGCGTGTGATATCATACATTATTTTATTTATAATAATAATAATAATAATATTGTCTAATTATTTTCACCTTAATTTATAAAAACCCTTCCTTTAAAATAATTATTTTACCCAATCGGGATGTTTACACTATTTATCACTAGTTATCATTTGACGTACTGATTTTATTATTTTATTTCATCCAAAATTTAAATTAAGTTACTAGGAGTTTTTATCTTAATTTATAACAATTTTCCTTCTTAATTGTTATTTTTTTCAATTGAGAATTTTCCATTAACATTAGTTTTCTGATTTTTAGATCGGGATTTTACAAGTATGATATTAGAATCTTAATGAAAAAAATAATGAGTTTAAAACTCATCAATTTCTTTCTATATTTTAATTAAAATTATTGAATATGAATATATGTTAGTTTCAAGTTCAAAAAACTTTCAATTAAAAAGATGTGTTAAAAAATAATATAAATTATATGTAAAACATCACTCAACAATTTAAATTTTTAAATTAAATTGATTTTTATCGAATAAGATTTAACTGTAACTTGGCTCCAAGCACTAGGAAAGTAGCATGACCTTCTATGAGGCTTAATTGGCCCAACTAGCTTTATATCCAACATGCATAGCTGCTACAAATAAACCATTACATACCAAATTCATTTGATGTCCCTGGTAGGGTATTCCCGAATCCAACACCATAACAATCTTGAAACTTCAAGGTATTTTTTTTTTAATTCATTCATACTGGACAAAAACAAAAACATTCCTTATTCTCTCAACATTTATATTTATCATATTCTCCAATACATGCAACTCAATCTTTAAAAGCTATATTTTATATTCAATTTAATTAACTGAATCATTGAAGAGTTCATGAATCTTTGCTAACGTAAGGTTTAGGCCCGGTCTGTTTTTAATTATTGAATAAAAAAGAGATTGGAGAGGGAGAGACGAGGGAAATGCCAACATTCAACAAGTAACCTCTTACGGTAGCATCTGAATTTAAGTAGTGATAGATGAAAGGCTGTATCTTTGCTCAAGCAAATAGATTCCTATGGACTTTTAGTAACTTTCAGTCTTCGTTAGAGTAATTCAGAAAGAAGAAGGTGAAATTGTTTAAAGTATGTAAATGCGGTCGAATTGAGGAGCTTTCACAACACATCATTGGCGGAGAAAAACCCAAAATGCAACTCCATTCAACCCCCAAGAGAACATGGCAATCAAGGGCGAGATTAAATGTTCTTGAAAGAGAATTTTAAATGACAAAACCAGATATCATTGAGAATTCAACACAAATTGATATGACAAGCTAAAATAAAACAAGAAAAAAAAAGCTTGGTGCGTCCACAATTCATAACCAAAACAAGAATGCCTACAAATCAAGCAAATTAGCAACAAGCACCATCTCCTGTTAAAAACATATAGAGAAGTTCAACACTAGTTTGCAGTAAAGCACCTTCACTGTTCATCACCAGTTTTAGGTGCTGCTTCTTTGATCTCATCAGCAGCATCATCCTGAATCAGAACAGAATATTCCAATTGTGAATTGGAGTATGGAAACAAATGGAACAAAAAGAATTAAGAACAGAGCCCATTACCTGCATGTCAGATGTCCAAAGAGTAAGATTATCACGAAGAAGTTGCATGATCAAAGTGCTGTCCTTGTATGACTCCTCGCCCAATGTATCCAGCTCAGCAATTGCCTCATCAAAAGCCTGATAAATTTAAGGAGAGAAAACTATCAACCTAAGAAAAATATAAATTCGAATATATAGCAAAAAATGGTTTAAAAAATTAGCAGAGCAAAGTCAGTTTTATATAGGTTGAGGTACTTCTTTCAGTTATGGAAAACAGGATAAAATCTCAAGCAACAATAGGCTTAAATCTAACAACCCCAGTTTGAAGCTTGACCACATGCTAATCTGGTCAGGAATGTCATTCCAAAAGCAAAACCAGCGGTCTTAAAACCCAACATCAAAGTTTCTGTCAAAGATCTCATCAACCACACAGGAAGGTAATGCAACAACATTCACAACTCAATTTTCTTAATTTGTTTACATTACGTTGTCTGCCATTGCAACCACCTAGAAGACAGAACAAACGCAAAGATAAAAACTAAAAGGCAAACCTGTTTGGCAAGATTGCAAGCACGATCTGGAGAGTTGAGAATCTCATAGTAAAACACTGAGAAGTTAAGAGCCAATCCGAGACGGATTGGGTGAGTGGGAGCCAGTTCTGCATTTGCGATATCCTGCAATCACAAATCCAAATATTCAAAACAGCAAGCTAATCAGAGGAGGAATACAGAGTAGAATTACAATTATACAAAATTCACCATGCTGCCATTAACGGATGTTAAATCTATGGGCAACAGATAAAAAGATTAAATCAACGTTAACCCAAAAAAAGGCCAATCAATGTTGTCTAGCTAACAAATCGACAGCGTAAGGAGTAATCACAATAAATGTTACGCAAAAGAGCAAATTGAATTTAAAAAAAAAAAGAAATCTATAAATAGATAATAAAAACAAATGGGCATCGAAACTTAACAAATCTAAAATGAAAAGTCGTAAGCGTAAGATCTGAGGGAAAAAAAACCTGAGCAGATTTGTAAGCAGTGAGAGTACTCTCAGCAGCCTCTTTCCTTTCAGCACCAGTTTTAAACTCAGCCAAATACCTGTGATAATCCCCCTTCATCTTCAAATAAAACACCTTCGAATCACCAGAAGAAGCCGTTGGAATCAACCTGGTGTCGAGCAACTTCAAGATCCCGTCACAGATCGAAGACAGTTCGGTCTCAATCTTAGCTCTATAGTCACGGATCACAGACACATGGTCTTCGTTACCACGACTCTCCTCTTTCTGCTCGATCGAGGAAATAATCCTCCAAGAAGCACGTCTAGCTCCGATCACGTTTTTGTAAGCCACAGAGAGGAGGTTTCTCTCTTCTACGGTGAGTTCCTCGTTGTCGATGGAGGCGGAGACTTTCTCCATGTACTCCACCATTTCTTCATACCGTTCGGCTTGCTCGGCGAGTTTCGCCATGTAGACATTTTCCTCGCGAGCAGATGGTGTGGCTGCCATTGTTTTGGTTTTTTTAGAAAGTGAGAAGATTGGGGGGGGGAAGAGAGAGAGAGAGAGAGAGGTCTGGTTTTCAGGAAAGCGGAGAAGGGGAAGGGGGGGGTTAGCTTATGTTATGTTATTTGAGAGGGAAAAGGGGGGGCTATTTTTGGGGTAGTGCGTGCTGTGGCGTTGATTGCGTTGGTGAAGATGGATGGGGGGTTTTGGGGGATGGGATGTGGACCGTTGGATCATTAAAGAAGAGGGCTGTTTGGCTGGCCTGGGACACGAGGGATTTTAATAAATACAAGTGGTTTTTAAAGTGTTTTTCTTTCTTTCTTTCCCATTTTTTTTTTACCAGGAAACAAACAAAGGATAGGGGACGTTTGAATTTTTAAAAGTAGGAATATGAGGTTCTGATGCTTGTTTGACTATCGAGATTGAGGAATATTGAAGACTTGAGGTGTTGGCATCTTAGTTGGGCTTGGTCTAATATTTTACGCCAATAATTTCAGAAAGCTATAAAATTGGGCGCCGGCAACATTTAAAGCCCAACAAATCTCACGGTTATTGTTTATTACTCAACCACTTGAAAAATAAAATAAAATAAAAAGCAATTGACCTTTTAAGATTTTATTTTATGATGTTTTCCTATTTCATATAAATAGTAAAGCAACTTGATATATTTTTTAATTATTTTATAATAAATCTCAGCCGTAGCTTAGTCGATTTATAAGTTAAGGATCATAAGTTTGGGTATATATATTTTTAATTATTTTGTAATAAATCTCAGTCGTAGTTTAGTTGATTTATAAGTTAAGGATTGTAGGTTTGAGTGCTTTAAATTTTGATAGATGACCTATTATTTTTTATTTTTCTAAAATAAATAAGGGGCAAACCTCTTAATAAAAAAAAATCCAACATTATGCCTGTCATCCGCCCTTTTAATAAAGAAAAATTAAAACATAATCAAACATGTGGGCCTAACTTATTATGCATGTGTGGGCTATGTGTTGGGTCTAGCCCTTTACTGGGTTTTTCTTCTTCTTTTTTTATTTAGTATTTTTTACATTTCAAAATTTTTTATCAGATTCACTTATTCTTTTGTTTTCACATGTATATTTAATACTATTATAAATTTTATTTGGATTTTAATAATTTTTTTAATTCTTATATATCTGATCTAAAAATAATAATATTAATAATAAATTATTTATAAAAAGTTGATTGACGGCTATTTATTATTTAAAAATATCTAAATAGATTTGGAATATGAACTTTTCACACTTGTGATTGTTTTAACTTTCAATCACTCAATGTATAGACATACAATTTTGATATATTTTTGGTAACTTGCTAAAACAATCATTTTTGTTGGCTAAGATATACAAGAGATTCATTGATAGGAAAATTTATCTTAAAAAAAATAAAAATTCAAAATAATTGTATTTACAAGTTTGATGACAATACCAAAGCATTTTCTATGACCTGAAAACTTTTTTTATGTTTAAAAAATTTTGTGTCCCCCCACGGCATGACATTAGCATATAAACTAGTCTTGAGAAAGAGGGTATGAACACACTAGAGATAAAAATATATTTGATTTAAGAGACAAAGATAGAGAAATAAAAATAAATTTGTTTTCGGAATAATTTTAGAGTAAATTTTTATATTTAAAAAACACACGAGGTATAAAGGAGACATGTCTCCGAAAATAATATTTTTTTTATTTTTTATTCCAAAAATATCATTGTAAAAACTCTCAATTTTCAAAATAATTATTATCATACTTTTAAAACCCAATTCGAGGTTCGATCTAAGGCAAAGCTCGGGTTACTAGTCGAGGCCTGGGTCACGAGTCGAGTTGATCCAAGTCAGTATAATAATAAAAGTTGTTATCATCATAGTTTTAAACCTATTTGGGAGTCGACCCGCGGCAAGACCTGGGTTACAAGTGTGGTTGACCATTGACCCAGGTCAACGTAAGAGCAAAAATGATTATTATTATAGTTTTAAGACTTAACTTAAGGATTAATAGAGGCAAAGTTTCAGTTACGGGTTGACCCGAGTCAACACATGGATAAAAGTGATAAAAGTTAGCCCGATTTAGGAGTCGATCCAATGCAAGGTTCAGGTCGCTAGATAGGAAGGTCAACTCGATTGACCTAAAAAAATTAAAAATAATTAAAGCAACCTTATTTTAACTAATTTTTTTAAAAAAATATCAACGAGTTTTTGACTTGTGTTTTTATCCCAGGTTGACCTAGATTTTTTACGAGGTCAAGTTGAGTAAATCATTTCTTTATTTTTCCTTAAACTTAGACTAGTTTAGGTTCCGGGTTAATCAGTCAATTCTATTCTGATTTTATAACTATGGTTATTATAATATTATTGATTTCAATACTCAATATAAACTAAAGTAACAAAAAAAAATAATATTTAAGTATTTTTTTGAAATATGTAAGTTTGACAATAATACATATTAAGAATAAAATAAAAATTTTTATATTTTATTTTGTTTTTGTCAATCATAATGAAACAAGATATAAAAACAATTATTTTATCTTGTATATTACTACTAAATACAATTATCTCTCTAATTTTATTTTATTTTTGTCTTGTTTCCGCAATCTTTATTGTTCGTATTTCTTCTGTTCTGGAATAGTTAACTAAACACTATCTAAAAGGAAGAAATATTTTGGTTTAAAGATGTGGAAACTCTCTCTTAATCTTCGGAAATATTGAACATAGTGGTTTTTAATGTGTATCATCAAGGAAGCAAAAGATATAAAAACGAACAAATATGCTGAGCCTCGCAAAATACCTATTCTCATTTATCATTATAGCATCTTTCACCGAATTAGAATTTGATCAAATTGGTGAATATTCGCCGACTATTATTTGTTTTACCAGTGTCTAAAATGTTATTTGTTAAAAAAATATATTTTTATATTTTTTAATTATTTTGATATACTAATATCAAAAATAAATTTTAAAAAATTAAAAATATTATTTTAATATATTTATAAATAAAAATATTTTAAAAAATAATAGCTACCACAATACCAAACACACAATTAAAATTGTGCCTCCATCAAATAACTGCTACCTTTCCAAATGTTGTTTCTAAATTTTAACCTTTTAGCTTATTTTCGTAATCATTTTGAATCCCAGCATGGTAAGCTTCCCAATTATAGTTTCGAAAATTATATTTTAAATACTCAGTCAAAGGTAGCTTAAAATAATAATAGAAAAAAAAAGTGCCCAGAGATATTAATAGGTCAGAGTTCCTAGAAACACAGTTCTTCTCTTTTCCAGAGATAACCCATGAAAGAAGAAAAATATATTTGTCATGTGGGCATTCATAAATTGACAGTAGCTTCTTAAACATGGGTTTCTTCTTGATGGTTTATATTTTCTTGAGATAATTTTCAACAATAGCTTCACCAGTTTCAAATCAAAATTAAACATAAAGGAATAAAGAAAAGAAGCTAATATCTCTTAATTTATATATATCGATATTCAAGGAAATTCTCCATGAAAAGATTAAAGATTAAAGATCAAAGAATATGATCTATGATGGTGGTCGTTGTTGCTAAGGTTTAATGGTGAGAAAAAGTTCTGGGGTTTCTTGAAATCCTCCATTGTAGCTGCCATTGTTGTTGCTGATGGTTGCTCTTTCTATTATCGATGGCGGCTTGTTGTTGCTACCATGGTGGTTGTTGTCACTACTTGTTAAGAAAGGATCGATAATATCCCAATGTTTACGTAATGGGTTACGAAACAAATATGTAAACATGTGGTGTTAAGTATATTTATTCCTATTGTAATTCATATTCCTAATATAGCTAAGCATAATTATAGGAAAACACTTGTATATAAGCGGCAGTAACTCTTTCAATGAAAGACAATTTTCTGGCAAATCTTTTCTTCCCTGTTTCCTGTTTTACATGGTATCAGAGCTGGTAACCTCGCTCTCTGTCTCTGCTTCTATTTCCTGCCTCAATTTTCTACTGATTGTCCAATATCATAGAGCGCGAGCAATTTTCCAAGGAAGACAAGAACAATGCCTTCGATCCTTTTTTTCTCTACCATTCTGATCATCCAGGATCGGTGCTTGTTTCCAAGCCTCTCAACAGCGATAATTACTCTACCTGGTGCAGATCTATGACCATCTTTTTAAACGCTAAAAATAAGTTGGGATTTATAGATGGTACAATACTCCCTCGAACTAGATAACAAAAAGTGAACGAAAGCTAGGATCTACTCCTGCCGTGCATGCGATGGTCTTGAAACAAAATACATATTATTGAAACATGAATAGCATAAGTATAGTAATACAAATATCCAACAATTTAAAAAGGCAAACATGTATTCATATTCTATTCACTTCTCCCCTTTTGTTTTTTTTGGAACTCTTTCTTATTCAACTACTAAAATCGTTTCATCTTCCATTTTCAACTTCCAATCAAGATTTCACAAAACCAACCACAACTATTCCGCCTAACATATTGCCGATACCAATTTCACCAGTATCATCATCACCTCGTAGGCATCAATGCATAGCGATCCCCTTACTCGAGACCCTAATATACACTAAATGTATGTTAGTTGATGCATGGTGATCTCTTTACCCAGGATCTTAACATACACTAAATATATGCTAGCCGATTCATGATGATCCCTTTACCTGAGATCCTAACACACACTAAAAATATGCTAGTCCATGCCCTATAGGAATCGATACATGATGATTCCCTTACCCAGGATCCCAACATATATACTAAATATATGTTAGTCGATACATGATGATCCTTTTACCCGGGATCCTAACATACACTAAATGTATGCTAGTCCATGCCCCATAGGCATCGATGCATGGTGATCTCCTTATCCGGGATCCTAACATACACTAAATGTATGTTAGTCTATGCCACATATCGCACTTCTCATACTTTCTATGTCAATGATACTTCCATCACTTAGCAATTCACACGAAAGACCATTCACCTTGAACACACATACATTCGGGATATTATCTAAAATAACAACATCATCACACAAACCTTCATCCCTTCATATAATATCCAACATTCGCTAATTCACATTTCATATCAATAATATATTAAATCATGGAATTTAACTAGAAAGCATAGATGCGGATCACCTACCATATAAGAGTGTCAAAATATCTTTTTAAGAGCCAATTTATTCTATTTATTTCAATCTTCCCTCTTAACTTCAAAATATAATATTTTTATTGATTTTACTAACTTTTCAAACAATATTCTTCTAAACACAATCCTTGTACCCAATACTTGACATTGGCAAAGAAATGTTGGGAGATTTCATGATATTATAATTTAAGGGTGTTACAATCTTTGCTATTTCAACATGCATTTTTTCTCATTTGAACACAATTAAACACACGTTATCAAGCTAAATATCTCGAATTAAACATCCTTCCTTTTTGATGCATAATTGGCCGAAAGCATGGCCTTAAAGAACCAAGAGTTCCCTCATTCCTTTCATGCTAATTTCATTCAATTCACACACACATTCACATAAAAAACAACCTATTATAATAGATTCAATAAAGAAAATCATAATTTCCCCCTTTTCATCTTTCCTCTTCATAGGACCGACTAACTTTCCTTACCCCCACTTAAGTGGCTGGCTTTTATATCAATCCAAGTTGTCTTTAGAAATTATGACAATATGCAAAGTAAGCTTATACAATTTTATTTTATTGTTTTCTCCGGTAACACTCATGACACAAGCCGTAATGTTTAATCCTGTTTGCACTCTCAAATTTCTCATCATTTACTATCGTAAATCAACATACAATATAAACAAATAAAATTTTAGAATATATTAAACTCTTCAAAATATAAAGAGATGAGGTGGTAAACACCTACTTGTTCCTCTTTATGGTTTCGTTCTCCTAGCTTAGGATCCCAAAGTCCATGCCTCTCTTGCTCCACACAAGACCATCATTTCATATCATTCGTTTCCTTTTTCAATGCTTTCTTATCAACTAGTAAGCATTATTATATGATTTTATGCAAGATTTTCACATCTAAATTAGATCATTATTTCACGTTCACATAGCCACCCGTTAACTCGAACCGTGTAGACTTTCTAAGGTAATTTCTTAACCCAAACTTACCTCACCTTAATCATTCTATATGAGACTCTAATTTCCCATTAATTTTTGTTCTTGGGGATGTCCAAATCAACCCCTTAACACCCATTAGTAGGGTTGTCACAACAGCCTTGCTTTAGTTTTTTGGAGACACTTTTGATCCCTAATGTAACGCCCCCACAACCGTGATAAAATAACAATCTCATGTCAATTGAAAAATAGAGTAATTAATTTTTTTTATATGGTATTCATATGAAAGTTTACTGAAATTTGAATTGTTACCATCTAACTGTTACTGTCTATGTCTTAAACTGTTACTGTTTTACGGTTTTTGTCTAAACCTTGAACTGTTACTGTCCATCGAAATTTTAGCAGTTTCAAAAAACCATAAATAACAATGAATAATATTCCAGACAATCCATGTAGCCAAGTTGTAACTCATTATTATAAGTATAACATATCCAAAAATCAACTTCACCCAACAGTGAAATTTCCAGAAACTTGGGTTTAACTGAATTAGCCTAAAACTTGTAGACCTGATGTGGAAGAAGCATAACATATATTCGGAGTGTTTGTTTCTAATCTCCACCATTCAGACTTTAGATAGCATCTGGACGCACAACATATCCAAATTATAGCCTGATCTAACGGTGGACGGAGGCGAAAATGGTTGGCAACTGAGACTGTCCAGAAGTGTATTTCCTAGAAATGTTCATCCTGAGATATCTATCAACCAAAGACTAATATAGAAGATCCCACCAGTGAGAATGTACAAGACATGAAGGAGAACAACTTATTTAAATATCATTTTGATCCAATGGTGGAATGTGAAGTTATAGCTGTCGGAGTTTCTACCATCAATATGTCTTCTCTCTAGCCTCTCTCTAAACTCTCTAAACCACCCAAATATCTCTCTTTTATCACTTATTGACTCTTTTTAACCACTCTAGGTTAATATTTTGGTGTAGCTTTTATCAAGGAATAAGAAGAAAAGATCAAAGAACCTTAACCCCTCTCTTGCTCTTGCAAGTCACCCCAAGAGAGAAAATAAAATAGTATTTATAATGATATCTTCTTGTTAACTGCACCTTTACCCCTGACCCTTTTTATCATTTGTACATAAACCCTCAGCCTTCTGTTATTTGAACATTGACCCCTCTTGGTCTTACGTATTTATTTTGTCCAATTAATTTTTCTTTCTAACAATTTAATACTATGTTCACTTTTAATTTCACCATTTTTATGTGAATTTAGGGTTCTTTAATTTAATTTAACCTATTTTACTATCGGTTAAATTTCTCATATTTTAATAATCTAGAAAAATTATAACCAGGGGTTTACAAATACTATTTGAGAACAAATAGAATATTTTCTCTAATTCACATAGAATGATGAATCCTCTCCTGATTACTAAATTACCTTCACATAGTTTATGTTATACTTAATATTTTCCCATTTATTATCCTTGGTTATGACAACATGTGGTCACGATCAAAGCATAACACTCCATATATAAGATAACTTAGTAATCTCAAGTCTAAGAAACACTTATACAATAATCACACAAGGTTTTCATAGGCATATGTGATCTTTTTATATAGAATTCTCTTGCAGGTCAGTTTAGTGTACATTTCAAACATTTGCATATTAGTTTCAAGTATCTCTCATACCTCAGTTTATAAGAGCAGCTACTTATTTTCATAAAGAAAAAAAAACATAATATGCATTAGCCTCAACAACTCTAATTAATATCTAGTCTTAATGGAACATTGACCAGGAATATTTAGGAACAATGCTTTGATGCAATAAAAATTTTATAATTATAAGAACTTTATAATTTTCTATGCAAAGATTGTTTGCTCGATGAACTTTATTTTTACTCTAGATTTATTAATCAAACATTAGATTCATTAATAAAATATAATTTAATATTAAAAAAACCTTATTAATAATAAACATGTTTTACATGAATAAAATCAGTGCTACATGTAACCAACTAATTGGCTATAGGGCATATTAATCTCTGACTTGCACTAAATTCAATCATTCATGTATCTAATACAATATCCCTCCCTACGGTGATCATGATTATGTTAAGACAGTGTCTTAGTGAGAGGATCTGTAAGATTCGTTTCAGTGGGTATTTGTTGTATCTTTACATCTTTCCTCTTTATGATTTCTCTAATCAAATAGAATCGTTTAAGTACATGTGTTGGATCTTTGATGAGACATTGGTTTCTTTGCTTGTGCAATAACTTTATTGTTATCACAATTCAAAGCTATTAGATCAACAATTTTAGGAACCCCACCTAATTCAATGATGAACTTCTTGATTCAAACAACCTTTTTTATCACTATAAATGTAGAGATGCATTCAACTTTAATTATAGAATCTGTTGTGGTCTTTTATTTGTAACTCTTCTAACTCACAACACTACCATTTAGAGTAAAAACATATCCCGATTGAGATTTGCTATTATCAATATCTGATTAAAAACTAACATCTGAATAACCATGAACTTCTAGTTCATTTCCTTCATAGACTAGAAAGGCATTTATAGTTCTTCTTAAGTATATGAAAATGTTTTGAACTATTTTCTAGTGACTCTCATCTAGGTTAAATTGATATCTACTCGTTATGCTTAAAGTATAAGATACATCTAGTCTTGTATATAGCATTACATACATAATGGATTCTATAGCCGAAACATAAAGAATCATTTCCATCATATCTCTCTTAATTTGTGTCTTAGGACACATATATTTGGAGAGACATATTCCTTGCGAAATTAGTAAGTATCCTATATTGGATTCTTCCATGCTAAACCGTTTTAACATTTTATCTATGTACGTGGATTGATATAATCTAAATAACTTTTTAAATCTATGTTTATAGATCTATATTCCCAATATATAGGAGGAAAAGAATGTCATTTCCTATTAATAATATATCATCTACATATAATATTTAGAAATGACTTCACTCCTACTAATATTTTTATAAACACAAGGTTCATCTATATTTTTAATGAAATCAAACTGTTTAATTATCTCATCAAATTGAAGCTTTTTCAAGTCTAGAAATGAATTTTTATAGCTTGTATACTTTGTTGGTAAATTTACTAGATTCAAAACCTTAAGGTTATGTCATATACACATCTTTGTGAAGATTTCCAATAAAAAAATGTAGTTTTGACATTTATTCACCACATCTCATAATCATGATATGCAGCCTTAGCAATCAAAATCCTTGTGGGTTTTAACATAACTACCAACAAGAAGGTTTCATCAAAGTTAACCCATTGTCTTTGTTTGTAACCTTCGGTAACTAGTCTAGATTTGTATGCTTATACATTACCATCATTGTTAATCTTTCTCTTAAAGATCCATTTACATCCAATGAGTTTTATCCCTATAGGTGGATTAACCAAAGTCCATACCTGGTTGGAGTACATGGAATCAATTTTAGATTTCATAGCTTAAAGTCATTTCTTATAGTCAATATTAGAAATTGCTTTCATATAGTTGTTAGGCTCATCAAGTATGAGCAACTTGTCATCGTCGACTTTCATGAAAAGATAATATCTCAATGGTTCATGACGTGTCCTACCACATATAAAATTTATCGAGTTCTTGTGTTTCTTAAATTTCAGGCTAAACATCTAATGTTATAGCCTAGTGTTCAGGTTCTATTTGGATGTTAGTTTATGGTTTTTGAACTTCTTCAAGTTTTATTGTCCTCCTACGACTCCTTTCAAGAACAAATTGTTTTTCTTAAAAGGTAGCGTGTTTTGAGACAAACATCTTTTGCTCAACAAGATAGTAGAAGTGATATCCAATTAATTCTTTTGAATATATCATAAACTTATATTTATCTAACTTAGCTCCTAACTTTTCAGATACAATATGGTTCATATAAACATCATATCCCCAAATCTTTAAGTATGATAGGTTTGGTTTCTTACCATTTCATATCTCATATGAAGTTTTATCATTAGATTTTGATGAAGCCTTATTTAAAAAGTTAAGCAGTAGTTTGCAGGGCATAGCTTAGATAGAAGATAAAAGTCTCCATAACTCATCATGGACCGTACCATATCCAATAATATATGATCTATCATTCCAGAAACTCCATTAAATTATGGTGTTCCAGAAGGTGTCCATTATGAGAGAATCTCATTATCTGTTAGATAATCTTGAAATATTTGACTTAAATAGTCATCACCTTGATCTGATTAAAGTATTTTAATATTCTTTCTAGTTTTTTCTCAATTTCATTTCTCAATTCTTTAAACCTTTCAACAATTTAAACTTGTGTTTCATAAATATATATAACCATTTCTAGAATGGTCATCAATAAATATAATGAAATAAGTATATCCACCCATTAAATGAATTGTCATTGGTCTACATACATGTATATATATTAGACCTAACAATTCTTTAGACCTTTCACTCTTACCAGTAAATGGTATTTTGGTCATCTTACCTAATAAACAAGTTTCACAAGTTTCATATGATTTATAATCAAAAGTGTTACACGTGTGCATCGCTACAATCATCCTCTTGGATCAGGATTTTTATGTGATATGGAAAGAATAAGAAATTGTTATCCTTTATCGTTAAAAAGGATTAGAGTTGCCACCTAATATTTTGGTCATTAAGGGGGTTTTTGTTTGATGGAAAATGGTTTCCAGGAAACCATTTTCCAAACTTTCCTGTGTTTGTTTGTCATTAGGAAAGTTGGTCAACGAAAAACACTTTCTAGTCAAAGAAAAATTTGACTTGGTTTCCAAGAAAGTGTTTTCCTTTTATTTTGGGTGGAAAAAACTTTCCGGAAGTTGTGAAAAATTTAGAAATATCATATTATTTGTTGATTATATCAAATTTGGTCCTCAAACTTTTGATTGTTATATATATTTTGTTTTGAATATTTTTTTTCAATTCTATCCCTTAGAATTTAATTTTTATATTAACTTTGGTCCTCATTTTTATAATTGTTATATGCTTTTCTCTTATCATTTTTTAATTGAAATTTTTTATTTATCAAATTTGGTCCTCATTCTTTTGATTGTTACTTATTTTATTTAAAATAATTTATGAAATGGTAATTATTATTATTATTATTTTAATTTCTTCATCTTTCAATTTTTTTATTTATTAGATTTGATCTCTATTATTTTGATTATTATATATTTTACTTGAGATAATTTATGAAATTATATTTTTTTTTCAATTTCATTCTTATTCAATTTTTTAATTTGTAAGATTTGTTCCTCATTATTTTAATAAATATGAAAAAAATAAAATATTAATAAGTTATTTTTCAACTCATTTTCCATGACATAACCAAACACTGGAAAGTGTTTTCCAACTTATTTTCCATTACACTACCAAATATCAAAAAATAATTCACTTTCCCGAAATTCACTTTCTAAAAAGAAACTACTTTTTAAAAGGAAAGCAAACAAATGAGGCCTAAGAACCTTAACTAGTCTTCAGAGTCTAGATGAGCGAACTAATTGTGTATAAGAAGAACATTATCATCCGTAGTACACTCTACTTAAGGTAAGCTGCATTGTTTATTTGTCTGATTATTACTAATGTACCATTGTGTTTTTCTTACCATTGGCCTGTCTATTGATTAAAGCAGGTCCACCATATTAGAGTGGATAGTGGCTTTATGTGTCAAGCCTAGTCATTTTAGAGCTAAAATATATTTTTTGCATTTTCTTTCTTTTAATACATATAAGTACATAATCCTTGATATTAAAAATAAACAAATTGGTTTTTTGATAGGCCAAGTTCTCATGATTTTAATAAACTTGTTATTAAACCTATGATGCATGCAAAATATAAAAATTATTTTTTTTTATTTTTTAAAGGATGCTAAATCTTGTAAAATATTGTTTTTGGCTTTACCTTTTTCTTTCATATATTTTTTTATTTTTATATTAAAACAAAAACATGATTTTTTTTTAGAAACTTGGCCATATGCAATTTAAAACATATATGTATTTTTGTTAAATAAATTTTTTTTAACATATATATTTTAAAAAAACAAAAATTGGTTTATTTAAAATAGAAAAAACGTCTTACATATAAGTTCACAGTCCCAAATATTAAATATAAAAGGGTAAACAATGATGTGGAAAGCTCAAAATTAATTACAAATGGTTCTTCAAATTTTGAAAAATAATTAAAATTAAAATAGGGCATGCTTGGCAAAGAAAAAAACCAAAAATAAATGTTGTGAAAAATAGGTTAAATTTGCTTTAAAAGTATATTTGCCAAACACGCCTAAAAAATATAAAAACATATTTTTTCTTTGATAAATTTTAATCTTACCAAACATGGCTTAAGCCTTTATAAGGCTCAACTCATTTACCCAAAACCATTGCAGGCCTTGTCGAAGGAAATTGAATATACTTGAACAATAATAGACACAAGCTTTATCCAAGAAGCAAACGAGCTTAGAAAAATAGCCCTTGTTTAAAAACCAAATACCTTAAATGCCCGATCCATAAACAAATCTTAGAGGAAGGTTTCATGCTTTAAGGATCAAATCAAATTTTCTTAAGGCCCAAAATCCTTTCTAATTTTCCAAGTATAAAAGGTTCAAGCTTTATCCATATTAAAGCAAAATATAAAAACAAGACTTAACCAACACTTTAAAACTAAGCACACATACGCAATCTCATCTCATTTTGATATCCAAAAAATAAAAAAACGAACAAGATATTTCATGCTTAAAACAAAAATCTTAACCAAACCTTTTATATACAGAAACAAAAGACCAAATATATCCATAAGTTTCTTTCCAAAACCACACTTCAAACCTTGTGTTCAATAGATGCATGATTTTTTTTCTTGAAATCTGTTAACCCTTGAAGTGAGAATATATTGTTGTTATACTAATCCCTTGAAGTTATATAAATGGATTCAACAAAAATAAAGGAGAAGGAAAAAGGGTGTTGCTGGGTTTATGAGCTAGGATTTTAGGCTGTAATGGTTTTTTTTTAAAATAAAAAATTAAGAGGTAGGCTCTCCTTGGTGGTGGTAGCATGGTTATGAACCTTCTTCCCTCTTTTTATGATGTAAAAGAGAGAAACCATTCACTATTGTTTGATCTTGAAGAGGTTAATCAAAACTAAAGGTCTATGTTTCTTTTGGTTCAAATTTACTATGTCCGGGTGTTGAAAGAAAGGTGAAATGCTATAATAGATATTTCATCAATGGACATGTTTTTTATACCGAAGAGTATGGTCAGGGTAGATAGACGTATAATAATGGAGCATGTGTTAAATGATCGACTTTTAATGAGTTTAAAGTTAACCACTATAGAAAATTAGAAGAGGTAATTGAATTGTAATATCATAGCGAGCAAAATAGAGTCTTTTTATTCAAATGCTATTGGTATGATACTACTGATAGAGGAATCAAAGTAGATCCCCATCATGGTTTAGTCAAAAATAATATAAAGGCTAGACTTTACAATGATGATGTCTTTGTTTTTACCAAGCAATGCAACAAGTTTATTACATATACACTTCTTCCTTTAGAAAGGATCGTTTGGGAGTTGATTGATTATCCGTAGTGAAAACAAAAACTAGGAATCATGTCCAAGATGTTCAAGATGGTAACGATGAAGTAACTATGGGAAATGACATCTTTCAACTTGATGAGTTAGTAAATGCATATCGAGTTACTCTGTATACCGACTTAGATTCAAATTTTAATGTCAATGAGAATACTTATGATGATGCTGATGTTGATATAGATGAGTTAAATGATGTTTTGAGGACAAACAGGCATATGTAATGCAACGATGTGAATTTATTATTACATAACAAGGAAACAATTATTTTTTTGTTATTTTATTACTATTAATAGAATTGGAGCTATTGTACCGTGTTGTGCTGTGATGGAATGTATTTGCATGATGGATAGATAAGAAATACAAATACAATTCGAACACATAAACTATTTTATATAGTTGGAATTACCGACAAACTATAAAATACTAACTGATACACCAATGACTTAAGTTAGTTGGTATATTCCGGAGAATTTTGCATCTATTCATTTTTCAATGGCATTGTTCATGGTGTCCATTACATATGAATACACTGACAGATTAAGTCTGACGATATTTTCCTAGGAGTTCTAAAACTATTCACTTCTCAATGTTAGTATATATTATGTCTATTATATACGGACATACCGACTGTTAATATCTATTGGTATTTTCTCGAGAGTTTTGGAATTATTCACTTCTCAATGACACTGTACATTGTGTCCATTGCATATGGACACACCTTCGATTAATGTCCATTAGTATTTTTCCAAGAGTTATGAAATTATTCGCTTGTCAATGACATTATTCATTGTGCCTATTATTTATGGAATCACCGATGGATGAAAAGTCACGAGTGATATTTTGAGGGGTTTCTGAAATTTTTTTATTAAATTAAAATTTTCATTTAAATATTGCTGATGAAATACATGTTAAAAATATTAATATTTAATATTTTAGACAAAAAAACCATTGGCAAATCAATTGGTAAACAAACCTGAAATTAAAAGACCACAATCCCTAATTTTTCCACAAACCAGCAAAAACTCTCATCTTCTCTCTTCCCCTTGTATTTCTCTCTCTGCACCCATCTTAATCCCTTATTCTCTTCCTCCCTCACTCCATCCTCAACCCGGTTGCATCCTCTACACCAGGTAATATTTCTTCTTCTTCCTTTTTTTTTTTGGCAAAGTTTTGTTAATTTAATTAGGTTTTTTTTTTTGCAAGATTTCAAGGTCCTTCTTCATTCATTTTTTATTCTTCAAAACATATTTTTTTTTTGGTTGTTAACATGTTTTTGAGACTGCTTAATCTTGTTTTTGGTGCATTTGGATTAAAGAGATTAAGGGTTTAAATGAGGAATGAACTAATAAAAAACAAATAATTCTTTTTTCTCTTTTCTTTTTTGCTTAGTGAGTTGTGCAGGTGAGACCTATGTGTATTAAGTTGCCCAGGTCTCACCTGAGCAACGAGTCAAATGGTGTTAGTGTATTAATTATTTTTTTTAATTATATTAGTTTAGGACAAAAAATTTCACCATGTTAATTTCAAAAAAAAAAAAAAACTCCTTTAATGCAATGCATCGATGCCTTCTGAATTTTTATTGGGTATCTGTTCATTGGGGAGAAATGGGGAAATCTCAGTCTTGAAAGAAAAAATTAAAAGATACAAGGTAACGTTTGAGAAAGCTTTATTTGTAGCTATTATAATTGTTAAAACAATATTTAATAATATTTATTATTAATATGATTCCATGTTACATAATATTAAAAAATCTACAAGCTTTTGTTTTTTTCCATAATTTTTCCAAATATTTTTTAATTGCTTTTGAAAAAAAAGAAAAGGTAATAGTTTCCGGAGGAGCATACTGTCTTTGAAAGCCACTTTGATGTTATAATTGCGTGGACAATTTAGGAGGTTCTTTGGAAGGGAGAAATTTCAATAATTTGGCATTGATGTGATCTTTTTATTTGACAATACTTAGATTATAAATGACAGTTTTCTATGAAATTATAAAGGAAAAGCATAATTAGATTTTAGAGGCCAAAGATTTTTCTTGATTATGTATTTGTGATGGCAAGTTATTCGATTGGGGTGTGGGTAAATGTAATTTAATCAATTATTTCGGAGTATTAGTTGGATGCTAAAAATGTATGTTTAAGGATGCTAAAAATGTATGTTTAAAAATGCGGTGCAAACTGTGTTCTCTTAAAAAAAATTTAAAAAATTTTGTTTAATTTTTTTTTTTATGTTTTAAGATTGTTTTGATGTATTGATGTCAAAAATAATTTTTTTAAATAAAAAACACTTTATTTTAATGCATTTCTAAGCGAAAAACACTTTAACCCGCCACTACTACCATAATCTCAAACACACCCTTAAGTGTCTCTAGAAATTTACAAGTGAATCCAATTAATTACTTGATAAAAGATAAAAGGTTACAAAAGTGGTATGCTATTAGATATTTTTAGAATTTATTTTGAAGAAAGAGATAGACAAAAGAAAATTAGTGGGATAGATAAAAAGGTGGTGATGACCATTGTAAAAAAGAAAGGAAAATGATAATAATAGTAGTAGCAATAATTTAGAAATAAATTTTTTATCACCATCATCAATAAAATCAACTGGTTTGTGGCTTTAGTTATTTTTACTATATATGCAGGTAATAGAATTTTGGTTAGTCCCTCGTATAGGGGTGATACTGCCAGATCTTTTTTAGTTAGGAATCTTATTACCTCTTTTCAATCTTTTAATTTATGTAGATGTTTAGGGGAAAGTTAATAATGTGTCGTACGAACATGATTACTGATAGTTTTTCTAATAGCGTTTCTAATGATCATGAATTATTAGGTGCCGACCATGAACAAACACTTGAGTCACAGTCAGCTACTCTCGATGCAAGCTCGTCGAGTACGATACTGCTACGCCGAGGGAGGGTCCCTTTAGAGTAGGATCCATTTACTAGGAAGTCTGACCACTTGATGTAAGTTTGTTTTTTTTTCATGCACTACTAAAAAATAAAGAACGAATGCAATTTCAGGTTTATAAATATTGAGATTGCCCACTTGATAACATTGGCAATGAAATTGTTGATAGAAGTGTCATTGTTTCAATGTAGTCAGGTTTTAAAAAATTTTAAATGAAAACTATGATTGATGCATAGTTTAGAAAGTTTAAGGTTAGTATTAACTTAAATAATTTTTATTATTATGTTAATTCAATTAGTTTATTAATATTAATGAAATTATTCTCTTACAAATTTAAACTGCAAGGAAAACTTTTACTAGGATAGAGCTGACAACGCTGTTGCCAGGAGGGATTGAAAAAATCACGCTACAATTAGGTAAGATTGAAATCAAGATTAATATTTTTTTTATCCAAATGTTAAAATTTTATTTTTTATTTATTAATCGATAATTAATTTGTACCATATAGGTTGCGTGATTTTCGATTCTATTACAACGCACACTGACGAGTCCATTCTGTTCATTTCGCATGTAAAATAGATGGTAAGATTCTTTTTTTAATTACATACATTTTTTAAAATTGTTGTTTTATATAAATATGTTTAACTAACAACGATTTTATCTTATAGGCTATGATTATTGGACGCGAACCAAAACCGATAGAGCTTTTTGTAAAATGCATGTAAGAAATGATGATCATTGGAAAGGGGTGTAGCTGCTCGTGAATAGCCAAGATCAGTACTTCGTGGTATGTTGGATTTCAATAATCTATTTTCTAAAGTTATTATTTTCATGAATTTGCTTACTTTTTTTTTAGGAAACATATAACATCCAGTTACAGGAGACATACAAGAACAATTGTTCGACCCATCCAAAACTCGATCCATATTTGTGATTGGAGGCAAGATTGTTTGGTGGATTGATCAAAATTGTTGTAATGTTATGGTCACAAAAATTAATTACCCTGGCTTAGACAAATAAGATAGTATAGAGCAAG
>Ga0325414_1000781_pt1 | contig 28140 bp, 16 predicted proteins | sample PopdelMetagenome_8_FD_206183 | JGI IMG/M metagenome (GOLD analysis project Ga0325414, IMG submission 206183) | Populus deltoides microbial communities from Bellville, Georgia, United States - Leaf-PdKOR-R3 | ecosystem: Host-associated > Plants > Phyllosphere > Phylloplane/Leaf | place: USA... | reverse complement strand
GATTCAACATTTGACATCACACCAATCGATGATTACTTTCCTAATGAATCTTTACTTTCTATTGCTACGATGCCTTGGTTTGCTAATACTATCAATTTTCTTACTTCATGATATTTGCCAACTCATTAGAATACCCAAGATAAAAGAAAGTTTTTGAACGAAGTGAAGAACTTTTTAGCCGACAATGAGGTCAATGTCCCGATCAAATATTTCAAACCAGTATTCAAATATTCTCCTGATCAAATATTTCAAAGATGTGTTCCCAACAATGAGGTAAATAGTGTCATTAAATTTTATCATTCCTAGGCGTGTGGTGGTCATTTCTCGTAAAAAGGGATGATTGAAAAAATCTTACATTGTGGATTCTATTGGCCCACCATATTTAAGGACACATATGCATTCTGCAAAACCTATAAAAATTATCAGAAGTTAGGATTTATTTCAAAACATAAGGAGTCTTTATAAAATCTTGAGACATATCCTAATGTAGATGTGCATTGTGCAACTCATGATTTATGACCTTATTTTCATAAAGAACATAATCGACATAGTCTTGGGAATCTGACTAAAAAAGACCTTGTTTGTCAGTTTTTAAGAAAACTGAATGGGAAGCTTATCCCCGACCCATAGAGGGTGTTTAAGCTGTTTTTGGACATAAAATTAAGGGAAGATGTGAGCCACAATCACAACTACTTGTACATACACATGTTCTTAAAAAAACAGAGAGAGAGAGAGAGATACTCCAGTTGGCCTCCATATAGGTGATATAATTACATTTTTTTTTTCTAATCTATAAAACCTTCTTCTTCTTCCCTTCATTTCTACTCAACCCATACATTCTACAAGTATAGACAAGCCTAGAAATGGCAGGATCCTCAGCTCTTAAAATAAAAAAATATTTGTGTTTTTTGTGGATCATCTTGGTCAGGTACTCACTGAGAGAAAGATTCATTTAGTGTCTGGGAGAGGCAGCCTTGGGTTAATGGGGAGTGTGTCAACAACTGCATTCTTAGGCGGCAATCAAGTTCTGGGTGTAGTTCCAAAAGCTTTAGCCAAAATGGATCTCATTGGCAAAACAGTTGAAAAGGAACTACAGGTCTCCACAATGTCTGAACGAATGACTGTAATGTTTAAACATGCTGACGCCTCCATTGCTTTACTAGGTGGTCTGGGCACATTGGAAGAGATATTTCATATTTCCTTTTGGGCCCAACTAAACATTCACCAGAAACCTATAGGTTTGTTAAATGTTAATGATTTTTATGATAATTTGTTATCTTTTCTTGATCATGTTGTGGAACAAAATTTTTTAACATCTTCGGCACGACAAATCATAATCTCTGCTGCTACTGTTGAACAACTGATTGATCAATTGCAATCTTTTATTCCTGTAATTGATTCCTCCATGAGTCGAATAGACTGGTCAGAAAGGGAAAGTCGTAAAAAGTTTAGATTGGATTTGAGCCTTAGTTTGTAATGACTTATGCCTTTTGGTTTTATTACGTAGCATGTTATTTTTTGTTGTTTTGTTATTTCTTATATTTGTTTAAGTGTGTTTCAGGTTTTTCAATAGTCGTTGTTTCAGGTGATGTCTTTTTTACTCTATCTTTCTACCTTAGGACATTACGGACAATGTCTCATTTTGGTTGGGGGAAGATGGTAGTAGTTGACACAAAAAAAAACTAATTTATTTTTTTTTGTTATTAAAATCATTTGACAGAACTGTTATTATTAGGATGGCAAAGTATGAAGTATTGACTTTTGAGACACATCTTAGTAAACATTCATAACAAGGTCTATCACAACACTTTTTGAAATATTCAGGTTTACAAACTATTGCATTGTTATCACTTGATTCTACTCATATACTCATTTAACAAGTATTCATAAACCTTTATTTTTACACACACACACTTTAACATATGATTGTGGGTTGCACATTGGAATATTACATTATTTATGTTCTTTTGTTAAAGGTAACAATTAAGGAAAATTGATAATATATAATTGGAAAAAAAATGGTAATAAATATAATAAAATAAAAATGTAGATAAGTTTAGTTTTGTAGCCTCTCTAACCTAAGCAACTAAGCCCAAATGGGTGTTTTAACATATAATACCCTAAAGTCAACTGACTTGGAAGCTATTGGCCCAATGCTTGTTACATAGGTTGAGGGGAAAGCTTAAGGGAATCAAACATTGCACTATTTATATTTTAGTATCTGCAACTCGAGTTCCTAAGCTCTAAGGGATGTCTCAACACCTAATGCCCTAAGACCAACTGGTCTGAGAGTCATAAGCATAAAGCTCGTTACATGAGTTCATGATGCATTGTGTTTTAAGTTATTACTAAAAAAAAAAAGAAAAAAAAAGAAGAAGATAATAATCCCAACTCAAGGAAGTTAACCTTAGACATTAGAACAAAATTTTGTTTTCTTCCAAGAAAAGCCCCATAGCTATGTTTTGATAAATTGAGCACAAAATGAAGGTTTATTAATATCTTGATTTAGAAGTATGAAGCAGATATATAAATTTAATGAGAGTTTGTTTATTTAGATAGATTAATAGAAGTTAAATGATGAATGCCTTGCTTTCTGGATTTTGTAAATTATTTTTCTACTTTAATGCTTTAATTACTAGGGACTAGTAATAAGCTGGTTGGGGGGTGTGATTAGTTCTTAAAAGTGCATTGTTATTAAAGCTTTATATCATCATATTGTACTTTTAGTATCATTAAATTCCCTAACTTAAGCACGTTTTATAATAACAATTCTGATAATATAAGCTAGCTTTAATTTATGGTAAATGCTCATTTTAAATGTAGGCAAATCTCACAATTCAAAGGATTGATTGATGTGATTAACTATTGAAAATAAAAGGAAAAAGGAAGGGCTAAGGTTAGAGAAGAGATGTTGGATTAAACTAGAACACCATTCAATCATTTGATCATATCTGGAGTTGTGGACCTTGGATTGATGTTTGGTTTACTGTTCTGGAAATTTAAGACATAGGCCTACAACTTTCATAAAGAGGTAAGTAGTGTCATTAAATTTTCTTGATCAAATATGCCCACTATTACCAAGCAGAAACTCATATATGAGTTGGGTGTTTCACGCATTTGAACCCTAACTGATAGTCATAGGGCAAATCGTTAATTCCCCATCTAACTTAGAAGTTTATGTGTGCTTCCAAATAGTAGGTGATGCATGAGGTATTAGTCTATATCCAATATATAAATGCACATGCCATATATGCAAAAGAAAACATGTTGATAATAAAGATGAACAAAAAGCATTAAAATTTAAAGCATAAAAAGAATAAAAAAGTATAGCCAATCAAAAAATAAAACACAATAATCAGACAAACAAACAAATCTTGGTCCATGAGTGTCCGCAATAGAGTCATCATTCAATCACATGTGTGCGGCATTGTGGTGATCATCCTCCTGGATCAAAGTTATCGAGATAGATGCGGGTGAAAATGACAAGCAATTCTTGTCTTTTATTGGTAAAAAGGAAAAGGGAGTGGCCACCTATTATTATGGTCACTAGGAAGCCTAAGGGTCTAGGAGAGTCTAAGTAAGTCGATAAGAAATGCAAAGGGAAGACATATCACCCCCAGTGCACCCTATCTATGATAAGCTGCTTTGTTTTTTGCTCTAAGTCGTATTTCTATTCATTAGTCTATCAAATGTTCAAGAAAAGTCATTTTCAGTAAGGAGATCCTTATTTTATCAGGTAAAATCCTAGTCATTCTAAAGTCCAAAATAGTTCATCCTAGGTTTAAGAAAAGTTCTCAACGGTAAGGAGATTATTATATTATCGGATTAAAACCTAACTATTCTAAAGGTCAAGAAATAAAAAGGTTTTTTTTTTAAATTTTTAGCCAAATCTTAGTGGATAATCGCAAACTTTTTGTGATACCCTTTAACTGATTTTTTGTATTTTTCAAAGTATGATGAAAATGCAATATTTACTTTTTGAATGAAATATACATGAAATTTTTAGAATTTTTTTGTATGCACACAAAATAAAATATATTTTTTTTGTATTTTTGAAATGAAGAAATTTTTTTAGAAGTTTTTGGAATTTTTGAAAAAAATTAGTGAAAGACGAATTTTTTTAATACTGGATCAGTATCTTACAATATAAATCTACAACCTCGATATTAAGTGAAATCCTTGAAAATAAACATATTTTTATGTTTTTCAAATGAAAGGATTTAAAAAAAAAATTAAAAGTTTGTTTGGCTGAATATTAAAATAAAGACAAGTTAAAAACTAAAAAAAGATATATAGATGTGTTTGTTAAACATAGTGCTGTTAGCCTTGGGGACTGGGCTAGTTAGGCTCAGTCCCAAGCCTAACTTGATTTGGTTATTGTGTCGATTGTGGACCTAAAATTTGTTTTAATACATAGGACGAGGGTCTAGGACGAGGGTCCAACCCATCTCTCTTTCATTTGAAAGAAAAACAGAGGCTGCAGGCCATGAATTATTTCACATCTTGCCTCTTTCAAAGGAAAAGAAAACACGAAGCGCTAGTTACTGAGGAATGAGGTTACCTGGCGCAGGAGAGGAAAGCATCGCGACTGTTGCTGAAAGAAGCTTGCGGTGCTGCTACTATTGCTGGTCTCGTTGCAGGGGCTGAAGTTGTTGTGGTTGGGCTGTTGGCATTGCAGAGGAGGAAGAAGTTGCTGAGGCTATCACGGTGTAGAAGACTTGCTCGTGGTTGGGTTGAGGAAGTGCAGCTGCTGTTGGGAGCTTGGTGCTGCTGCAACTGGAAGTTAAAGCTGTTGTAGCTGGTGCAGGAGGCTACTAATGCTGGAGAGCCAAGCTGCTGTGGTCGGTGAAAATACTGTTGGATGTTATGACTTTGCTCAGGCTGTTGCGGAAGGCTGCTGTCACCCATGGCTGCGCCACGAGGTCTAGAAGAGAAGTGATGTTGGTTGATGATGAGAGGAGGCAACGACAAGGAGGAAAGAGATGAAGGTTGAGCTGCCATTCCTCTTCCACTACTAGTGGCAGTGATGGTCACGAGGGGAAAGGCTGTTATTTATGGTGTCTTTAGTTGGAAGTTTTAAAGAAGGTGAAGTTGGTGCTGCTGTGGCTAGTGCAGGATCAGGCGTGGAGAAGTTGTGTTTGTTAATGGTAAAAGGGGGATGTATGTTGGCTGACAATGTGACAATAAGGAGGGTGTTGTATGGTATTGTTAGATTTGTAGTTTACAGGTGAGCTATGGTGATGAAGCTCAAATGAAAGCTTGACAGTGGCTGGCCATGAGCTGGAGTTAGGGTGTAGACTGACTATGGTGGGTTTGACGTGTCTTTTTTTTCCTTAAAGAGAAAGAGAGCGTTTTTTTCCATTTTTTTTTTTTGTATCCAGCCCCTATTTATAGTTGAATCCCTGGAGGGATGTCAACCTCCCTCTTCGCACCTTTCTGCCCCTCCTTTGATCAATCTTTACAAGCCAACAGATTTTGTACCTTCTTACCAAACTGTTAAAGGCTGATCAAGTTAGAGGCTTTTGACGCTCATTGCAGCAACTCTCAAACGACACTTTGGTAGGAATCATGCTGGGGACACAGTACAACGTCAAGTTTATCAGAGGAGTATCTCCTTTTGTCTCAACTAAGGCTTGACAGTGTATTTAATGGCTTTAGTAGTATGTTTGAGTGGGAGGTGTTGTGGTTTATGTATATTTTGTTTTTAGAAAGTGTGATGTGTATTTTAAAAGGGTTATATTTTTGAAAAATATCACCACACCTTCCATCCAGAAACACATACAAAAGGGTCTTCAACCAGCTTTTTATGAAGAAGAAAATGAATAGTGGTATCAAAAGGTACATTTTAATTCATTATTTCTTTATTTGCAATGTATTCCTTAATTTTTTAATTTCATTCCATTCGATTGATTTGGGTTTATTCCCAATTTTTTTTTTGATTAAGTCCTTGGTCTTGTCAATTTTGATTTTGTTTTTAATTAACCCCGAAACTTTATTTTTCTTGCAATTGTTTTTCTATTTTCATCCAATTGACTTTGTAAAAAATAAATTTGATCATTTAAAATTTCAATCTTTTTAATTAAGCTCAAATTAAGTTTTCAAACTTAATTTTTCACCAATTAAATCCTTAATAAAATTAATTTGACCCATTAAAACTTTAATTAAGTCCTTGCACTTAATTAAATATTTTAATTTGACTCAAATTAATTCTTAAACTCAATTAAACCTATAATTTGGCCTATGATTAAATCAAATTAGCATATAAAAATTTCATTAAGCCATCAAACTTAATTTTTATGTAGATTCATCCAATAATTATTTAATTTGATATTGAATCTGCATTCTCCATTAATCTTGAGTGTAATGGGGTGCAAATAGGCTTCTAATTTTGTCTAAAACTCTAGCTTGGTTCATCCATGTATTTGAAAAGCTTCTCAGCTTACTCTTGCCAAGTTGCCAATCTTTTTCATATTTTTTTTTTGCTTTTCATTTTAAAAGAATAAAGTAATTTTGGGGGAAACCCAAATTAGGTTATGACAATAGGGATGAAACTGAAAGAGTTGGAAAGCTAGTAACACTAGTCAAAATAAAAGAAAACTTGTGGGATTCAATGTGCAAATAAAAGGATCTTAGGTCATTAGTATAAATAATGAAAAATCGCAACTATATAAGTATGAACAATGTTTTTTAAGAACACTTTAGTGGCCAACTAAGGAAGAAGAAAAAGAGGAGACAAAGTTTATGAGGAAACCCTAGCTAATTCACCATAAAAACACAAAAAAGAAATAGATTAAGTAATCAAAATGTGTTAGGAAGATATTTGAATAAGGAAAATTGCAAGATTAAAGGTTTAAATCCTTGATGAAAATTCAGCTAAAGGAGTTTCTTAGAGGGGATGCAGAAAAGTAAGGGTAAGAGACTCCTCCAAAATGTTTGGTTGAACTAGTTTTATGTGGTGTGTTAAATATATGTATGTTTGAAATTGTATGTTAGGGTGTTGGATTATATACTTTAATTGTTAGATGATGTTATTTTATGTGAAAAATGATTGGGTAACAACTCAATTGAAAGAATTAAAGATAAATTCATTCCTCCTCTTCGATGAAACATTTCTGCCAAATAGGTAGAAATTTGTGTTTGGACTATTTAATAAAGCTAAAAGCCAACCTAAAACATGTTATATTTAATGATCCCTTGGATTTATTGTCTTTACTTGTTGATGAAAGAGTTATTTTTTATGGGAATTGTAGCATAGGTTGTCAAAGTTTCGTATATTAAGGTACAACAACAAATCGAAAAGATGAATGAGCAATATGTATCTAAAACCAATAAAGGAAGAAAACGAACGGTATTTAAACTAGGAAATTGAGTTTGGATGCATATGAGAAAATAAATATTTCCTACTCAAAGAAGATCTAAGTTGATGTTGAGAGGAGAAAAACCATTTCAAATTCTTGAGAAGATCAGTGATAAGCCTACAAAGTGGAATTGCCAAGTGAGTATGATATTAGTGCTACATTTAATGTATTTGATCTTTCTTTGTTTGATGTAGGTGATGATTCGAGGGCGAATCCTTTCGAGAGAAGGAATGATGTGATTCTAAATTCAACACCAAGAGATCCATTAGATGTTTCATTGGGTCAAGTCACAAGACTTAGAGCAAAGAGGTTCAAGGAGGCAATTAATGAATATCTTCAAGATACATGAGATAAGGTGAACTTCAAAAGGATATCAAATAATTAAGATCAAAACTTGATTAATTTGATTCATATCCAAGAAGGTCTTGTAGGGGAGCATCCGGACATTACAGAAAGATTGGAATAAAAAGATTCAAATTTACTAATTTTGACCTGTAGCTACTATTTTGGTCATAACTGGACCTATAAAATGAATTTTAATGTAGTTTTAGTTGTGTTGGAAAGTAGACATCCATATATTTTTAGTTTCATATGGTAGATCTTTTAATTCATCAAGATAAGGGAGAACCATTTGTTTGAAGTTGAGATTTGATTATACTAGCAAATTATGAAATTCAACTTTAGTTTTGTTTTAGTTAGTTGGGCTATTATTTATTTACCTTTTAGTTTATTTTAGGGCCTGTGAAATTTAAAAGTTTATTTGGGTTAGGTTTTATTTTATTATTTTTTTTATTTCAGGCTTTTAATATGTTAAAACCTGTTTATCAAGTTTGGGTCCATTAAGTCAAATTAGAATTATCTTTCTAGTATATAAACCAATTATTAACATTATTTCTAAAACTATGCTTGAAATGAAAACCATCAAATTTGATGTTGTGTTTGTCCTTTTCTATAACAATAATATTAAAAAATCATTCTTTGACTGAAAACAAAAGCAATGAAGATAGGAGCTTAACATACCCTTTTTTACTACCTTTTTAAAATTACAAAAAACAAATGCAAACATTGGAAAGATATAGGATAAAAATATATACGAGTGCAAATACGAGATATTGAATAAAAAAATTAAAACATTCAAGATACCATTAGTTCTTGCTATGCTACAATATAATCATATGTTTTTTTAACATAAAAAAATTATCCAAGTTATTATTAACAATACACTAAAACATATGGGGAAAGTGTTGTCGCAACATGTTTTGGTGTGGTCCTCTAAAAAAACATTTGCCTTTGTTTTTTCCTTTCTTCTTTGATTTTTTTAATTAATTTTTTTATATCATTTGATATTAGATTTTTTTTATTTGATTATCTCATTCTCATAACACGGATCGCAGGTTTTGCAAGTTAACTCGATTGGCTAGGGTCAGTTTTTTCTTTATTGATTTGTTTTTTCAATTTCATCCTTTAATATTGGGTTAATTGTGAATTAGGTTTCATGATTTTTTTTTTGTTTCAATTAGGTTAACCTGGTCTCAAGACTTGGGAATAGTACTTAATGGGTTAACTTAAGTTGACTCGAATTGTTTTTTTTTTAATTGAAACTTGTTACAATTTTATAATTCAATATTGGGTTGATTGAGAATTAAGTTTCATAATCTATTTTGATTTGTTTTCTATGGAGATATCTTGGTCTTATGATTAGAGTCGCAAGTTTTGATATTTTAACCCTAGTTAAATCAGGTCTTTGTTTTGTTATTTTCTTTGTACAAGGTTATCTCAGTTTCATATCCTTTAACATTGCATTTTGTTTTTATTGGGTTATCCCTATCTCATTACCCGAGTTGTAGGTTTGACAGGTTATTCTAGTTGACTCTTTTTTTTAATTGATTTTTTTTCAATTTCATCATTTAATATTGTGTTTGATTAAGAATTAGGGTTCATGATTTATTTTGATTATTTTTAATTGGCAGGTTATTTTGGCTGTGGGTTTTGTAAGTTATCTCGACTTTATGCCTTAGAATAGTACTTAATGGGTTAACCCATATTGACTTATCTTATTTTTTGTATTATCTTTTTAATTATTTTTTTTTAAAATTTCATCGTTTAATATTGGATCCAATAGGATCGATTGAGAATTGAATTTTATTATTAGTTTTCATTTTCTCTTTATAGGGTTATCTTAGTCTCATGACCAGAGTCATGGATTTAGCTAGTTAATTCAGGTTAAATTTGGTCGTAATTTTTTTCTATGAGGTTATCTCGGTCTCATGACTTGGGTTATAGGTTTGACAGATTGAATTTGATCATTTTTTATGTTCGTTTTTTAACTAATTTTTTTTCCAGATTCATCCTTCAACATTGGACTAATTGGGAAATCGATTTTTTTCCAAACTCATCCTTCAACATTTGACTGATTAGGAATTGAACTTTGTAATTTGTTTTGATTTTCTTTCTATGGGGTTATCTTGGTCTTATGAACCGAGTCGTGAATTTGACAAGTTAACTCGGGTCACTTTTTTCAGTCTTTTTTAATTGATTTTTTTCTATTTCATAATTAAACATTAGGTTGATTGAAAATTAGGCTTTATAATTTGTTTTTATTTGTTTTCTATAGGTTATCATAGTCCTGTAGCTCGAGTTACAGATTTGACATGCTAACCTAGGTTGACCTTAAGTCAATTCTATATGTTGTTATCTTAATATTAAAAAAAAGATATCATCTTAAAATAAAATTGAGTCAAACTATGTTTTTACAGGTCGTCCAGGTTGCTTTTGACTTGCAAAGTCAACTGGATCACATCAAGACAACTCCCACATAGTTTAATTTTTTCTCTCTAAAAACAATTCTAGTAATATTTGAATATTTTTTTATGTTCAAGAAACATTTGACCAGACCCGCTATGACACAGCAGAGCGCAGGTCAATGATATAGTAAATAACTATTTGACATTGTTATTAAACTCATTTAACAAGTCAACCTTGAAACCTTCTGACCCAACAATTTGCCTAATCCAGGTTTAAAATTAAACAACGTGGAAGTTACCCTAACATGACTTAATCAACTTGGTTAGTTCAAATGCAACTCAATTGACTAGTGAAAAAATTCGAAGGATGAAATTGAGAAAAAATGTCAAAATCGACAGAAAAATCCTATTGAGCCAACTATTTGCCTAACTTAGGTTTAAAATTAAATCATGTGAAATTTGTCTTGACGTGAACCAATTGACTTGATTGATTCAAAAGTAACTTGGTCGTTCGATAAAAAATAATAAAAAAAACTTGAAGAGGAAATTGACAAAAAAAAAAAATCTTTCGACCTAATTTATTGCCTAACCCATGTTTAAAATTAAATCATGTGGGAGTTGGTTAGATGTGACTTAGTCAACTTGACTGGTCTAAAAATAACTCAAATGACCGTTAAAAAAATGAGAATGGAATTTAAAAAAAAATGAATGAAATTGAAAGAAAAAAATGAAAAAGGAAAAAGGAGCACCTACTTCATTGTTTGTTGCATCCCACTTCTTTTGGTATTTTATTTTTTAAATTATTTTATATATTATACAAACAATGTTTTTTGAAAATAAGTAAAAATCAAAACTAATAAATCAATATAATGAATCATATGTAAAAAATTATGAAATTATAAATAGAGAAATAATGATAATTTTATTTATAATTATAATTGAATTTGATGTATCTTAAACATTATTGTAATGATTGTCAAAGAATCAATGATAATTTTATTTTTTCTCTTTCAAATTTAATTAGCACCGCTCATCTTTCTTTTAATTTTTTATTTATGAAAAATAAATAATTTTTTAATCTATAAATAATGATTTCATTTCTTGTTATGAAACTTTAGATAGGCATATTATGATACTTTTGTTTTTACTTCATATACTCTTCCTTAGAAATATATAGACTAACCAGACAAATGGAAGTTATGTAAGGACAAACTGGAAGCCTAACTTTAAAAGACACAAGTTTTGATTTTGTAAATGTTGAAATGTTTGGTTTTTACTGAATGATTATTTGTGTTGTTAAGGATAAATTTGTTTAGATTATCAGTTTATCCAAATTAGATAAAGAATTAGTCAAGTTCACATTATAGGATATAACACGATTATTTCTATCATTATCTAGTTTGTTTGGATAAATTATACAGGAAGTTTAGATGAGTTTTATCAAAAGAAGAAAAATACAAGTTATCTGAAGATAATTATCAGATAAATATTTTTTATGAAACACGAATAACAATCTTTTAAGAACATAATAAACTAAGAAGTTTAAAGAAAATGTTTATGGAAAGTTCTTATTTTTATCACATGGTTGTATATAAGGAAGAACAATCATAAGCATTAAACTAGAAGTGAGAGCAGCACTAGTAAACCAGAGCGGAGCATAAGTTCCCAGACAGCTAAGAAGTTATACAAAGTTTCACAACTTATAGGAAGTTCATGTGTTAATTGTTAGCAATTGGATGTTTTAGTTAGGATGATAATAATTTAAAGATTGTTAGGTGTTTTGGCAAACTATTGCAGTAGAAGATAAAATAGAGTGTTTGTCTTAAAAAGTAAGGTAATATAGTTATAAAGAGTTTGTAGTAAAAAATACTCCTCTTGTAATCTTCTAAAATAGTGAAAGTTGTCTATTTCAGGTTTGGCTGCCCAAAAGGGTTTTTTATCTTTTGAAAACTTCTTCAAAAGTTTTTCTCTTTGTAAACAAGTAACTCGTTCATTTAAGTTTTTCATACTTTATTTATTTGGTTACTAATCAATGTTGCAAAGTGTTAGCAGATTGCTTTTTAACATATAGAAAAAAAAATGAGATTGTCAGATATGACTATACTGTTGGAGTCCTATCATATAAATATGTTTGGAAGATGACAAAGTTTTATTTTTATCTCAAAATTCATTTCCAAGATGTGTGATATGAGTCAAGTTAGGTTTAATTTTTTTTCTTAAAATGGTTACTGATAAGTGTTGCGACATCAGGGATATTTTTCAAATTGTACATCGAATAAATCTAACATTTTACAAGAAGATGCTAGACACATAGAAATCTATTATTCTAGACTTCCACGTCAATTGAAGTTTAGGAACATATTATTTAAATTGGTTAAAGTTCTTATTACTGTCTTGACAGATTCGTCAACAAAGTATTCTTTCTTGGCTATTTTCAATCCAATTAGTCTAGACCTGTAATGGGTTAATTTTGGATAGAAAAGGGAGATTAAATGAGGCTTATTTTGACCCTAAACTTGTACATGGGCTTGGGATACAAGGGTTTCTAATATGGCTTGGATTCATTGAAGAATTGGAGTCCATACTTTGTAAGGATTTCAAATTCCACGTGGACTTGATGTGGCAACATCTAAGGAGTTCTTTATCTTGGATTTACTTTTCTTATTTTACAGGTATTCCTAGCACATCAAGGAGACAAAGAAGAGGCAATATAAGGAAGGAAATTCTATCAATTAAAACTAAGTTTTCTATTTTAATTCTTACACTAAAAGTTTGGCCAAAACACCACTCAGTAGAGCTTGGAGATTTCAGCTACATAGAGGAATTCTATTAGGAATACTTTATTTTTATTATCCTATATTCTTTATTTGATGTTAAACTATTATTTTCAATTTGAGTTTGTTGTGGCCTATTAGATATTTTTAGGTGTTTAATTCATTATTAGACTTAAATTAGTTGATTCCTAGTTTGGACTCATTGGCTTGCAACCCAAAAAAAGTCCATTAGGGTTATTTAGAGGAGACTATATAATGTTTTTGGAGTTGCAAATTTTCACAACTTGGTGATAATAAACATGAGTTTTTTTATTGTTTGTGGTAAAAAATATTTTTTTTTTGCAGGGACAAAGATCGTTCAACTGACTTATTGAAGATTAATTGGTTTCGTGGTGTCATTCACATACTTATGATTCATAGGTACATAGTTATCTTTGAGTTCAAGTTTATTTTAACATATTTATTTCTTAGGTACATAATTACCTTTAAGATAGAGTTCTATCAAACCTGGTTTTCAACTTTCCAGGTTGTATTTCAATTTCATTGGGAATTGCTTGACCACGTGATCAAAAGATCTGTATTAGTTAGTATTAGACTTGGAAAGATTCAGAGATAGCAGAGCAATAATGCAAAAAAAATGAAAGACAAAAAAGAAGGGATGTTACTTTCATATAAAGTTGTTTGAGGTGAATGTTGGTAAGAAAAGAGCTCTGAATGCTTAAACAAGAGGCATATAAAACATCCATTATACCTATTGGTAATTTGAAGATGAATCATATTGAAGATAGAGGGAATGATACGATCCAAGAAAAGGTTGAAAAAGAAAATTCAGATTCTAGTGTAATTATGTTTGCTATCTAGTTTTACATTATCAAGCATAACGCTCAATCTGATCATTGTATTAGGCTAAGATCTTACCAGGAAACTCAAGACATATTGTTATAGTTTGGGTTAAGATTTTAGGTCAATTGGAGTTCAAAAAGGTCTTGTGGTACAGGTCAGCAGATTCAATATATATTTTATTATTTGTTGTCTTTTGACCTATAAACTTTCTATTTGGATTTTCCTACTAATGCAAGAATATTCAGAAGCTTATTTATTATTTTTCTAGTTCTATAAAGATCTTTAATTGATAAAAATATAGTTTTTAAGTACAACAACGATTCTTTAATGTTTCAAAATTCTTTTTTTACAAGGATTTCTTATTTATCCTAACTACATGAGAAAAGAAGGACTTGTGGTATTTAATAACATTTTTTGGGCTATTTAAGTTTTTTTTCATGAGAACTATATTTATTATTTGGTTTTTGTGTTATTTTCATTATTAAGGACTTGTTTTAGTTTCAGCTTGGACTTTTACTTTAATTTTTGTTTATGAGAGCTCATTAGTCATTGTTTAGGGTTTATTAAGTGTTTTGGACTTTAGTTTTTATTAGGCTTTGTTTTGGGTCTTAGGTCTATGATATATTAAAGTTATTTGTTGAGTTTATTTAAGTTGTTTATTGTTGTCAAATTTAAGGCAACCATGGATTAATTTGTAAAAATTGGTGTTTTGCTTGGAACAACATGTTTTCCTTTTTTTAAAATAAAGAGAAATTGAACTTGTCAAAGTATAACTAACTTTATAATGATACAATCTAAGAAAAGGTTGAATAATGAAATTTGAATTCTACCGTAATTGTTTCTACTTTCTAGTTTTACGCTATCAAACATAACTCTCAATCTCATCGTTCTGTCAAGCTAAAATTTTACCAGGAAATTCTACACATATTTTTATACATTGGATTAAAATTTTAGGTCAATCAGAGTTAAAAAAAGGTCTTGCGATACAGGTCAGCTGATGTAATACATATTTTGTTATTTTTTGCCTTTTAACTTGTGAATTTTCTACTTAGAGATGATTATTTTCCTATTAATGCAAGGATGTTCAATAGCTTATTTATGAAATTTTCTAGTTCTATAAGGATTTTTAATGGACATCAACATAGTTTTTAAGTGTGGCAAGGATTCCATAATATTTTAAAATTATTTCTTATAAGGATTCTTTATTTATCCTATCCATACAAGGAATGAATGGTTGATGATATTTAATGACAAATTCATTTGTTTGTTTGGGATATTTAAGTTTGTTTGTGAAGAACTATATTTATTATTTGGGTTTTCATTATTAAAGATTTGTTTTAGTTATCAACTAGTTAGGTGGCCCGTGCTACGTCGTGAGCTAATTTTTATTTTCATAAAAATTATCAAAAAGATATAAGACCAAAAGTGTTGGGTCTGACTGCAATGCCAGACCCAAGAGCTTCAAGTCTATTTAACTTGTCTACTCAAATTCTTATATTTTTAAATTTTTTTAGATTAGTTTTTCTTCAATAGTAATAACAGTATTTTTTAAGATTTATTAATGATAATAACAACAACAATTTTTAATTTTACCATTCAAATTAAATCTAAGGTTGTTTTTCAATATTGATAATATTTTTTTTTTCAAATTTAATAATTATTTTATAAATAATATTAATTATAATAAAAATAACAATATTTATAACACAAATAATAATATTTTAAAACCTTAGACCCAAGAACCTTGGGTCCTGATGCAGGGCCCAATTCTTTTGGGTTCTAATGCATGACCGATCACCCTTGGGTCCTGACGTTGGACCCAAGAGAATTGGGTCCTAACGTAGAACCCAAGAGAATTGGGTGCGGAGGCAAGATCCAATCGAAATGGGTCCTAACGCAGGACCCAAGAGAATTGAGTCTAGAGCCATGATCAATTTCCTTTAGGTCCTGACGCAAGACCAGAATTAGGTCCAGACTCAAGACCCATTAGTCTTGGGTCCTGACGCAGGACCCAAGAGAATTAGGTCTATCTAAGAGAATTGGATCTGGACCAAGTGCTTTTGGATCCCCAAACTTATTGGATCCTGTTGTGCAATCGGACCCAATGTTATTTTGGGTCCTGCCCCCATATGACCCAACTCTAATAGGTCCTCCTAGGGGCAGAACCCAACACATGATTTATTTATGTATTTAATAATAAATATAATTCAAAACTACCGAATAAAAAATCTAAAGACAATAAAACTTTGAATCTCATACACTAATATTATCAAATTAAAATATCTTTTATTACCCAAAATAATATTATATTAAAATATTTCTAAATTATTTTTTAATGGATTTTATTTTTTAAAAATTCTCTTATATAATACAAATATATAAAGTATATGATGTGAATAAAAAATTTATTGAGAGCTCCATCAACTTTAATATGATAATATTAGAAAAAAAAATTAAAAAATTCAATTTTTTATGAAAAAAATACATGAGATCGAGAAAAGAAAAAAAAAATGAAAGCATTAGGTTGACCCAACATTGTAGGATCAGGCTTGTCAGCAAGAGCCAAGGTTGATGGGTCTAGCTGCAGCATGACCCAAGCTCGATTGGGGGCGTTGCCTTCTCTGTCAAAAGCTGTTGGAGAGGGCTTGACAGCCAGACCAAAAAAACCTCCAAAACGTGTAATAGCGTTGGGTCTGGCTGGCTAGCCAGATCCAAACCACTTCAAAAAGGTGTTGGGTCTGGCTGCCCAGCAAGACCCATCGATCTTGGGTCTAGCAGCGCAGCCATACCCTGGGATATTAGGTCTGAGAGTTTTTGCAATTTTTTTCTGATTTATTTTTTTTTTATACAATGAAGAGAAAATAAATTGATGAGAGTCTTTTTATATTCTACAAAAGTTGGGTGATGATAAGTTTTTTTTTTTTGTTTGTTTCAAATTGGGTTGGATTTTCTTATTAAAGCATGTTTGTTTTTGTTTTTCAAAAATGTTTTGATAATTTTATTTTTACTTTAAATTAATATTTTTTCCTTAATTCATATTAAGATGTTTTTGTATTATTTTGATGTGATTATATAAAAAATAGATTTTAAATAAATAAAAAATATTATCCCAATATATTTTTTAATTTTTTTTAAAGATATTTCCAATTTTATTTTTTCACCTCTTGAAATTTGTTTTCTTTTCTCTTATTGATTTTTTTTCATATTGTGAAGAGGAAATAAATTCATGTGACTTTTTTTATATTATATAAAAATTGGGTGAAGATAATTATTTTTCATTTCAAGTTGTGTTAAATTTTCTTATTAAAGTATGTTTGTTTTTACGTTTCAAAAAGGTTTTGAAAAAAAATTAATTTTTTTTTCTTTTTTTACTTCAAATTCATATATTTTTTATTTTTTAAAATTATTTTTAAATATATTGAGATTGGGTCTGATTTCGCAACCAGACCTAAGGAGAATATTTTAAGTTGGGTCCTGCTCAGCACAATCCATTCGGGTTGGGTCTTGCCCCAGATGCACCCAAAATAGTGTTGGGTCCAACCGTAGTCCCAAGAGACTTGGTCCTAGCGAGGACCCAAATGAAATGGGTCCTGATGCAGGACCTAAGAGCATTGGGTCCTAACACCGAACTCAACAGAATTGGGTTTTGACGCAGCACCCAAAAGAATTATATAAAAAAATATTTATAACACAAATAATTATATTTTTATATGAATACTTTGAGTTATAATAATAATAATAATAATAGTTCAAAAAAAATTATAATATTTTTTATATGAATACTTTGAGTTATAATAAAGGTAATAATATTTATACCACAAATAATAATATTTTTGACTCGCAGGACCCAAGGTCAATTGGTTATGTGTCTGGAGAGCCTAGGAGAATTATAATAAAAATAATAATATTTATAGCATAAATAATAATATTTTTTATATTAATACTTTGAATTATAATAAAAATAATAATATTTCAAACACAAATTATAATATTTTTTATATGAATACTTTGAGTTGTAATGAAAATAATAATATTTATAACACAAATAATTATATTCTTGAGATGAATACTTTGAATTATAAGAAAAATAATAATATTTATAACACAAATAATTATATTCTTGAGATGAATACTTTGAATTATAAGAAAAATAATAATATTTATAACACAAATAATTATATTAATAAATCCAAGACACAAGAACCTTGTGTCTTGACAAAGGACCCAAGAGACCTGGGTCCTGACACAAGACTCACGCAAAATGGGTCTTGACTAGGACTCATGAGCAGTGGGTCCTAACGTCGGACCTAACAACATTGGGTCCTGATGCAGGACCCAAGGCTAAGGCGTTCCGAGAGGGTCTTCAGACTCGCTCACCTGGGTCTGCAGCCATGGGCGTGGGTCTGGCCCTAGCTCCTAGGGTAGCCCAACGTCATATGTTTGCAGCTTGTGACTTGCAGCCTCACTTGGCGTGCGGGCACCTAGGGCTTGCCTGCCCCAGCGCCAGGTGTCTGCAGTTTGAGGCATGCAATCCCACTAAAACTGAAGCTGATCATTTTCTCCCTAAACATCCCTTCAATGCCATATACATCTCAGTAAAAAGACATCCCCGCCCTCCCCCTACAATCTTTCCAACCTTTTGTGGCAAGGGCAGTTCTGCCATTATACTACTCCAATCCACAATGCTTTGTGTATATTTAAACAATAACATAAGCACTGATCTCTTTTAGTATATTGTATAATTTGGATTTTTACCTTAATATGGGTTCATGACAGCCCATTAGTCATTGTTTATGGTTTATTAAGTGCTTTGAGCTTTAGTTTTTGTTGTGCTTTTCTTTGGGCTTTGCATCTATGATCTATAAGGGTTATTTGTTAAGTCTATTTAAGTTGTTTGATTCTATCAAATTTAAGGTACCCATGGATTATTGAATAAAAAATAGTGTTTTGCTTAGAGCATCACATTTTCTTTTAAAAAATACCTATTGTCTAGAAAATATTTGTTGTTGTGTTGGGATAAAAAAAAATATATGTGCAAGTCAATTCGAGTTAAAGTGGTCCAATCAGTTCGGTGAAAACAAATTTGGGTAGTTTCAAGTTTTCCTACTTGTTTCTAGTTTTAGTCAGATTATTTCTATAGTGTAGAGATAATTTTTGTGTTAATTTTAGCTTCCAATATCATTAATTAATTTTAATGTGTCTTTATTTTGTCATAAAGTATGAGAACTGTAAACATGTAAGGAAGTGGATGAGGAATGTTTATTTCTTGTCATCTAGCCAATTGTTTAGATTTAAAAATGTCTAAGTCAAACATAACATGACACCATAAAGAGGGGGAAATGAAATTGTAACTCAATTACGAATTATTAATCAACGGATAGATCAGATGGCCAATGAATTTGGAGATAGGTGGGATAGGTTAGAGAGGAGACATGCTAATGATCATAGTGGGGTTCAAAACAGGCCCGAGCAAAGATAATTTAATGTTAGGAAGGCTGTTAGGCAAGTTAACACTGATGTGGATGAGTTTGTAGTTGATAATATGGACATGGATGATGTTGATTTTGTTAATATGTCTATGGGCCAATGGAAATGGTTTGGACAACAGTGGAATTGTTGGTATGAAAGGGATAGATATGATGATGATTTTGGCCAGAGAGGTAATTTACATGTACCATGACCATAATATTGAGTTTGGTTGAGATTTGGGTACAATTAAGTTAAAAATATCAGCTTTTCAGGAGAAGAATGATCCAGAAGCTTATTTAGAGTGGAAGAAGAATATGAAGTATATTTTTTTTTAGTGTCATAATTATCTAGAGCTCAAGAAAGCCAAGCTTGCTATGATTGCTTTTACTGACTATGCTATAATGTGGTGGAATCAGTTAGTGACAAGCCATGTAAGGAGTGATGAGAGACAAGTTAATACTTGGGATGAGATGAAATCCATTATGAGTGTCATAACCTAATTCTGGGTTATTCCCTAAAATTCAAGTTGCAATTTTGGAGGAAAATCAAGGCCTAATTGTACTCCATTATGCCCAAAAATAGAGAAAAAAAATGCAAATTTAAGGTCAAATTAAATGATTATTGGACGAATTTGCATAAATATTAAGTCCAAGGACATAATTAAATTTTTAATAGGTCAATTTGATCATGGGCCAAATTCATTTTTAATTATGTTTTAGAATTAATTTGGGTCCAATTGAAAGATTTAATTAAGTGCAAGGACTTAATTATACTTTATATGGGTCCAATTAATTTTATTTGGGGCTTAATTGAGAAAATTGGAATTTTAAAAGACTAAATTTATTTTTTACCAGGTTAATTGATTGAAATTAGGGGTCAAATTGTAAGAAAATTGAAGTTTAGGGTCAATTAGGGGTTAAATTGATAAAATTCACAGCCAATGACCAATTTGCAAAAGGCACCAAACTATAGGGCTTAATTGACAAAAATTAGGGGTAAAATTGAATAAATTGAAAGTTTAATAGTCAATTAGGGGTTAAATTGCATAAAATCAAGACCAAGGATCAAAGTGCAAAAGATGCATAAATATGGGGTTCAAATTGAAGCTCGGCAGGGGCTAATTTGCATTAAATCAAAAGTTTAAGGTCAATTAGGGGTTCAATTGAACGGAATTGAAAGATAAAGGACTACATTGAAGTTGGACAAAACTCCCTAATTTAACCCTAAACGACGTCGTTTTGCATTTAAAAAAAAAACCTCACTACGCGTCGTCTGATCACTGTTCATTGTCTTCCCTGAATTTGCCCAAAAATGACAGCTCATGAAGCTACTTTTAAGGTGCATTTAATGCCTTATATGTCCACCAAAATTGACAACACATACACCAAAATTATCACCTGACATCCCTCTATCTCAGAGTATGGTCCGTTCAAGCCTATTAACATGACATCGGCCCTGGCGCCGGCCTAAAGAAGCCAACTCAGACAGCCTTTTCTTGTAGATTTGACAACTCATGATGCACACTTTGAACCAACGGTTGAGATCCTTTCCAGCCAAACCAAAGGCCACTATTTGGCACCATTAAAGACAAAATACCCCTCTTCCACCTCCTATAAATAGGGGTGCATTTCATCGCCTGAGCAAGAAGAAAATCAGGTACAAAAATTATAAAAAACCAGTCATTCCCCTGTTTCCATTTTCCTTCTTTCCCTGTCAGTCTTCTGCGGCCTCTTTCACAACTGCCTTCTCTGGTGAGAATACCAACAAACCCAGCCTATACACCACCATGAACACCAGCTCCACCACAGGAAGCCAGCATAACCACCAACCGGCCATCAAGCAGCCACCACAACTCTCTCCATCTTCTCTTTCCAGCCTTTCTCTCTTCTTTGCAAACTTCTTCTTCCTACATAGTAGTAACACGGACGACCAAACTCTCCATCAACGCCACCACAAGCCTCTTGTCAGCCACCTAGACAGCGGCTCCTTCTCCTCCACTAGGTTGCCTCCCGCTTCACTCCGCCATTTACAACAACAAATTTGCATGTAAAACATGAACTTTCTATTCACGTTCTGCAAATAATTCACTTCTCACCTGGGTCGGGCCAGTTCTGGCCTAGCCTAAATGTCTTGATTGGGTCCGGCTCGGCCCTTCAACAGAAAAATTAAAAAATGTTATTAAAACAAAACAAAACAAAAAAAATCCAAATTTTTTCAAAAATCATTTAAAAAAAGATTTTCTCAAATGTTTTTCTACCAATTTTGCATAATATCGGGTTGTATATTTACACTGTAAAATACAAATCTGGTATTAAAATATTCAGTTTTCTCTGAAGCATTTCAAAAAAATTCAAAACATTTTAAAAAATATCTCTAAAAAAAAAACTTTAAAATGAATTTCCTTTTTCAAAAAAATTTTTATTTTTATGCATATGGCCAAATCCTAAAAGTTTTCAAAGTATATTTTTCATAAAAAACAAAAATTGCATTTTTTTCATATTTTAAAAAAATTCAAAAATGGATATCGTAACCAGTTTAGGATTATCCATTAGGATTTGACCAAAATGTCAAAAATATTTTTTTTTTAGATGTAGACTTTAATATATGTAGGGTGTAAAATTACATGATAAAGTACACCTTTAGATATTAAAGATACAAGGTATAAATAAATGTGATGTTAAAATTCAGACTTTAGAATGGTTAGGATTTAACCCAATAAGGTAGAGGCTTTCTCATGAAAAGAGATCTATCTTAAACCTTAGAAAAGACCAACTAATAGAAACCCAACCTAGAAAAACAATCAAACAACAATGCAGCTTACCTTAGGTAGGGTGCACTGGGGGTGATGCGTCTTCCCCTTGCACTACCAGTCCCTTACCCGACTCTTGCAGACCATATGTTCCTAGTAACCATAATACTAGGTGGTGACTCCTAAACATTAATAATAATTTTATGATTAAATCCAAAAACTCTTCCTAACACACAACACCTCATCGGGAGGCATGACAAAAGCGTCCACCGTCACCAGATGACGTTGCAGTGCGACCCCGCGACAATGAGGTTGATATTTGTGCCAATTGTAAGGAGGATAAAGAGGCTATTATGACTAAATTCATGAATGAACTTAATCATGATATAACGTATATTATGGAGTTACATCATTATTTGGAGTTTGAGGTGATGGTGCGTGTGGTTTTGAAAATGGAGAAAAAACTTAAATAGAAGGTTATCTTTCAAAAAAGCCAACCATTAGGCCATTTGACACCTTGAAAACCTTATTAGAAAACTAACACTGAGGTTGGTCCATCATAGTTGAATAAGAAGGGTAAGGTTGAATACCTTAGAAAGAAGAAAGATATCTTGGTCATTGGTAAAGGTATTAAAGATATTCGTACTTCTCGTAATCATGATATTAAATGCTTTCGTTATTTAGGTTTCGGTCATATTGCTTCACAGTATCCAAACAAAAGAGTCATGGTTATGAAAGCAAATAATAAGGTGAGACTAATGAGGAGGATGAAGATGTCACCATTAATAGATGCTGATGATGTTTGTGTTGAGTATCTGATTAAGGAAGAGACACTTATGGTGAGGAGAGCATTGAATATGCATGTCAAAGTGGATGATTTAAAATATTAGAAGGAGAACATATTCTAAGTGAGATGCCATGTTCAAAATAAGGTATGTAGCTTAATAATAGATGGTGATAGTTGCACTAATGTAATTAATACTGAATTGGTGAAAAAGTTTAACTTGCACACAATAAAACATCTCATACCTTATAAATTACAATAGTTGAATGATAGTGGTGAGGTGAAGGTGAATATTTTTTTTTATATTGTTAAATATTGTGATGAGGTGTTACGTGACTATTGTGCCAATGCAAGCTAGTTATTTGTTGTTTGGTAGACTATGATAGTATGATAGTAGAGTTATGCATGATGGATTGATAAATAGATATTCCTTTGAAATGGATGAAAGGCCTATAATTCTGGTGCCTTTGACACCTAAGCAAATATATGATGAGCAACTAAAATTAAAGACGGGGAAGATGGGTGAAAAAAAGAAATTATATACCAACAAGACCTTTTTTGCTAATAAAGTTCTTTCAGGATTTGATGATAATGTTATTTTTTGATTTGGCACTGATTTGTTTTATTCAGGGGATGATCTTCATATTATAGATTCGAGGATGAATATTTTCAGAGAGGGAGGAGAAGATACGAACCAAGTTAGGTACTATTTTTTCCTTAAAATACTTATTGATCAATTTTGCGAAATCAAACATATCTCTCAAACTGTGCATCAAATCAAGCTGAAATTTTATAGTAAGATACTAGAAACATGGAACTATATTTTGATAAATTTCAGGTCAATAAGATTTTGAAATAATATTATGTAAATTGGTCAAAGTTGTTGTTACTGTCTTAATAGATTCATCGATAAAGTGCTTTTTCTTAGCTACTTTTGGCTTAATTAGTCCAGACCTGTAATGAGTTAATTTTAGACAAACAAAGAAATTAAACAAGGCTTATTTAGGCATTAAACTTGTTCATGGACATAGGATACAAAGGTTGCTAATATGGCTTAGATTCATTGAAGAATTGAAGTCTATACTTTGCAAGGACTTCAAATTTCACATGACTTGATATGACAACATCTTAGGAGATCTTTCTCTTAGGTTTCTTTTTCTTATTTTGCTGGTATTCCTAGAACATCAAGGAGACTAAGAGTAGGCAATATAAAGAAGGAAATTCTAGCAATCAAAACAAAGTTTCCTAGTTGAATACCTACACTAAAAGTTTTGGCCAAAACACTACTCAAAAGAACTTGGAGATTCCAGCTACATGGATAAATTCTAGTATGAAAACCTTATTTTTATTATCCTATTTTATTTATTTGATGTTGAAGAATTATTTTTAATTTGGGTTTGTTCTAACCCATTAAACTTTGTTTAAGAGTTTATTTCATTATTGGACTTATATTAGTTGATTCCTAGTTTAGACCCATTAGTTTATAACCCAAAAAGGATCCATTAGAATTATTTAGAGGAGACTATATAATGTTTTTGGAGCTGCAAATCTTAGAAGCTTAGTGATAATAAACGTGAGTTTTTTTTTATTATTGTTTGTGATAAAACATCCTTTCTTTGCATGGACAAAAATCATACATTCGATTTATCAAAGATTAACTAAGTTCATGATGTTATTCGCATACTTCTGTCTCTTAAGTACAAGGTTATATTTGGGTCCAAGTTTATTCCAATACCTTTGGTTAAGGTACAGGGTTACCTTTGGTTCAGAGTTCTATCAAACCTGGTTTTTGGCTTTTTAGGTTGTATTTCAACTTTGTTAGGAGTTGTTTGACCACGTGATCAAGAGTTCTACATCAATATGTTTCTAAGCCTTATGGGATTTAACTTCAATCTATCTCCTAGATACTCTTTCATAAAAAAAATGATCCTATAATGATACAATCCAAACAACACTAAAGGATCCATTAGAGGTTTCAGTTGGTATAGTGACAAGGCTTAAGGCTAAGAGGTTTAAAGAGACTTTCAATGGACTTCTTCGAGATACATGGGCTAAGGTGAACTTTAAGAGAGTAATAAATAATGAAGAGCAAGCCTTGCTTAATATAATTCATGTTCAATAAGGGCTTGTTGGTGGAACCAAGGTCATTATACAAGGATTGAAATAAAAAGACTCAAATCGGACAGTTTGACCTTTCGATATTGTTTTGATTATAATTAGAGCTACAAGTCAATTTTGATTATATTCTTGTTGGGTTGGAAACTAGACTTCCATATATTTCGAATGATATATGGAACATCATTTAATTCTTTAAGATAAGAGAGAATTATTCGTTTGAAGTAGATCTTTGATGCTGCCAGTAAATTACAAGAAAAACCGATCTTGTCTTATTTTAATTAGTTGAGCTATTGATCTATCTTTGTTTTGTGCGGCAATACTTGTTTAAGTTCCAGGCTTGTTTATTTTATTTATTTTAATTAGTATATGTTAGTTTTAGCTTGGTTTGGGTATTATTTAAACTGAGTTTATGTGTGACCCATTAGGAAAACTAGAGTTACTTAGCTTTCTAGTAGAAGTACTCTTTGTGAAGAATTCTTCAAGAATAGATTTTTTTTTCAAAATAAAATATTGTCTCTCTTGTTTCTTGATTGAACTTCAACTCTTTAAAGAATTGATCAATTTTTGTTATTGATTTTATATTTCTTTTGCTCGTCTCCAGGAGTAAGCGTTGTGATAGGGTGATTTATAGTTTTGTTGCCTTGGAGCAAATCTTTCATTATGATAAGCTCAATTTCATACTCAAACTTGGATTAGATAGATCTTGGGTTTGTAAATTCTATTAAATTCCGCTAGACTTCATCATATGATCATGAACACATTAATTCTCATTATTTAGAAATGTACAAATTATAAATAATTAATTAAAAAAATTGAGAGTTATGTTTAGTTAAATGTTGGATTTTTTTTATTAACTCATAAAACTAAAACTACATTTATATCCACAATTTCTTTTTTTCTCAGTGCATAAGATGTGAGACTTCACCTGGTTGGTTATTTTGATGACTAGCTGATGTGAGACTTGTGGTAGGTTTATGGTTGTGGTTTGAAAAAAATTATTTTATAAAAATCACTTTTAGTTGAGGTTGATTTGGTAAAATATATGTTTGGTTTAAACTGTGGTTGAAATTGAAGTTAAACAAAAAATAGTTTAATGTGTTTGGTTAAGAATACTTTTCAAATTGAGATTATAAAATAATTAAAAAAGACATATTAATATTAATGGTTTTTAATTGAAATATTATAGATTTAATTAAATTTATACACCTATTTCATTCTACTTTATCATTTAATAAATTAAAAAACTGGTTTTTTTTTTTGACATCAAGCACACTTGATGCCGTTCTATTCAAACACAAACATTTTAGATCTAATTTATAGCTTTTTTTTTTTTAATTTATACAGTTATTTCTTGAAGGGAATGAAAATTATGAAGGTTGTTTTGGTCTGTCTCTTCAACAATAAAAATGAAGTAGCTAAAAATAAAAATGCAGGACTGGAAATATGTAAAAATTGCTTCATCAAAACTTGAGGTCAAACCTCATTTATTGATAAATCCCATAAACTAAACCACACTTTTATTTTGTAACCAAACACCATATAATTGAGGTCAGGAAAAAACATAATAGATGTCGTATAAACAATTTTCTTAATAGTTGAAAATTGACTTAATTAAATTTTATGATCCAATGAGTCAATCCAAGACTTAATTAACCTTGCCAAATTCTAATTTAATTTTTTTTTAAAAAGTACATTTTTTTAACTTTTTTAAAATAATTCATAAAAGCCCGATTAACCTACTCAATTCAATTAATGACTTTAACCGAGTCATACACGGAACCAACGAAAATAGGAATTATGAAGCATCAATGCCGACTAGGTAGGAGAGAGAATGGTCCCTGCCATTAATATTGGGTTGGCTAAAACTCTGGTATTGTAGTGCACAAGTCGCCGCCCTCTAGCAACCATTTTCCTCGTTGAAATCGTCTTCTAGAAATTATGTACATGCCAGTAGCTCATCCGCTACCGAATTTTTTATTTCAAGCTGAATAATTAGTTACTGAATTAGTTGAGGTGGTGCCAGCCATAGTAATTGGCAGCACACACTAGCTAGCACTAACACATTACACCCTTTTCTTCTCAATCTATATATAAATACCAAACCTTTGTTTTCACTTCGTCACCCATCTTTTCATATCCTTCTCTTCACTGTTTGCTTTAGAAAAAATCATGGAAGTTCTCACATTCACTGAGGAGTTCTCCAGCCCCGCCGCGGCTAAAAGGTTGTTCACGGCCATGGTACTTGAGGCTGACACCCTCGTTCCCAAGCTCGTGCCGCAGGCTGTGAAGAGTATTGAAACAATCAAAGGAAATGGAGGCCCTGGGACTATCAAGAAATTGACCTTTGCCGAAGGCTAGTTACTTTTCACTTGTTTATTCAATAGAACAAAATATTTAATTAATTGCAGCATAAGGAGAAGTACACATTGACAGAATTGTCATCTTTGTTCCTTCTCTTATGCAGGTAAGTATGCGAAGACCAGGATTGATGCAGTGGACAAAGTCAACCTGACTCATAGCTACACAACAATCGAGGGTGTTCCTTTGCTGGGCAAATTTGAATCAATTGCTTATGATATGAAGTTCGAGGCCACCCCTGAAGGAGGATGCAAAACTACAGTGGTGTGCAAGTATTTCCCAAAACCAGGTGCTGAAATAAAGGAAGAGGAAATTAAGGAAGGCAAGGAAAAGGCTGCAGCAGTTTACAAGGCTGTGGAAACCTACGTAGTTGCAAATCCTCAGGCCTACGCATAATGAGACTGCGATGAGACACTCCGAGACACCACTTAGTGATGCATTAGACTATCTAATCACTGTAGTCTTGCCAAATAAAAGTAGCTTCTGCCAGTTTCTAATAAATAATAACTATGAAAGCAAGTGTTTTACATCTTTTCAATTCCTGAAAGAAAATTCCCATAATGCTTTGTGTGTGAAGGGTATGCTCACACACTGTATAGGAAAAAATTTGACTTCACTACACATGCAAAACTCTCTCTTTATCATATGTTACCATTAAAAAAATTCCATGTGGACTAAATTGTAATAGTAGTTGTTGATGGCCTACATTTATCATATGCGGTGCAACTTGTATTTTCTAATTAAAAACATCATTTTAATACTTTATACATGTGAAATTGAGGTCAACCTCAAAAATAAATATCTATATTTTTTTGTGAATTTATTTCAATTATTAATGTAAACATAAGAAAATAAAATGAATATTTATGAGTTATTCCATCATATATGATTTTAATGTGGATTCAATGGTGAGTCTCCTAATCTAGTAACTTAAAGTGTATTT
>Ga0325414_1000778_pt1 | contig 28151 bp, 16 predicted proteins | sample PopdelMetagenome_8_FD_206183 | JGI IMG/M metagenome (GOLD analysis project Ga0325414, IMG submission 206183) | Populus deltoides microbial communities from Bellville, Georgia, United States - Leaf-PdKOR-R3 | ecosystem: Host-associated > Plants > Phyllosphere > Phylloplane/Leaf | place: USA... | reverse complement strand
TATGCCAAAGATGATGAGGTTATCATATACAATTAGCTTCTATTTACAGAATGGAAGATATATAGTTCTTCAATATTTCCTCACGGCTAAAACGAGTATTAGAAAGATTTATGGATTAAAGCAAACATCAGGTAAATAAAGTAATGACTAAATCCCATGTAGAATCTGAGATTATAGGTACATGAAAAGTAAAAGAACCATATATAACCTAGAAACATCATGTGCAGCCTTGAGTGGCAATTGCAAATGTAGATCATTTAGTCTTAAAATTTTCAATCCATCTGAAAGACCCACAGGCGTGAATTCTGCTAAATTGAGAATATGAGACACCAAATTAGCAGAATATACTACACCAGAAATGGCGAAACTGCTTTGATCACTTATCTCCTTGCCTTTTGAACTGAAAAACACAAAAAGAAATGCTGCATGCCACGCCCTACTTATTATCTATCTTAAAGCAATCTCGTAGCTTATGTTAAGTACCCTTCATTCACTGAATGATGAAACTCCACGAAAAACCCTTAAACAAGGATATAACGATATATACAGAGTTGTTCGGTATACTCCTATAAAAAGCTAAGTTAAAGCCAACAAAGACATCTTGGAAGAACTACTTCAGATGGTTGCAGCCTATCTTCCTAAGTCATTCTTAAACTCTGTGGCGCAGCACAAATTATCATAAAGTTTCACCAATATATGCATAAAAAACTGGCAAAACATAAATGAAGGTCTCTTTTCACATGAATTAGCTTTTGAAGTGAGAACTTGCAATCTCATCATCGGCGTCAAAATAAATTTTATCAATCTATTACATCCACGACCTCTACAAGCTTGATTTTCATTACACTGCAGCTCATGAATTTCGAACATCTATTTTGACGAACGAAAAGGGCCGATGTGCTTTCTTCCATATAACAACGATTAAAGTGTCCAACAGAACACTTTATGCTTTGCTTTGTTATTCTTTTTTTTTTTTGTTAACAATACGGTCCAGGCCAGCTTATAGCATTTAATTAATCACCCGAGATCCTGAAATTAATAATTATATAGGTTTCTAGCAGCTCTAGGATTTGTTGTACTCAAATATAATTTCTAGAAAACAAACCAGGAACTGAAATGTTGAGCTATACTATTACGGTTTTCATGCTTCGCTTTCTTGTTTACATCATTTCGTGCACAAATTCATATCCCAACTCTGTTGTCTTTAGCAATAAAGTATAGCCATTTGAGATTATATAATTAATAACCATCGTGAAAGCTAAAATATAAGTCGTACAACACAGCACACGATATATCACCGAAGTTTGCATTAGCTGATCAGATACTGTACATGCATATTAAAGGATTAAAAACATACCAGAGCCTGAAGCTGCAGACCTCATGGCACGGTCCTTAAGCCTCTTTATATCTTCAATAACGCGCGCATTTTCGAAGAAGTCGCCTGTTTTGGCATCTGCGACATCCTTCTTTTGAAAGCATGCTAGGGCTTTTTCACTTGCCTGCACGAGCAAAAACAATGAAAGTGAAGGCTTGGACTAGAGATGATGATGGTGATGGTGATGATGATGATGATGATGATGATGAAAAAACTTAACCTGTGTAGCAATAGAATAGAAGCCCTGATCGAGCGAATGGTGAGCAAAATTTAGCCATTCCAAATACGAAACATGTAGTGATTGGTCACTGCTAGACTTGACATCACGAAAAAGCAATGCCTCGTATTTCAGCGCCAAACAACTCTGCACATATAGAAGACACAATAAGAAGGCACAGATTGCTAGTTTAAATATAATTGATTGAAGTAGAAGATTTTGGGGCTGCCTCGGTGTCGCCTATGAGAGCGAAAGCGCGAACGAAGAATTGGAGAATGAAAAGCTTCTGATAAACTGTTTTATATTTGATTTCGTGGAAAATAGAGAGAGATTCGAATCTCAAGAACTGTTTCAAGTCCGATCGAGTCTCGATCTGCGACTTCACGTCTTTGAAGACCAGAAGTGATTCGAGAATTCGCAGCGATTCGTCGTTGAATCTGCAAGAGAAAGAAAGAGAGAAGAGATTGAGTGAGTAAGTGATTATTCTCATTAGAATATATGTGAGGGCTGAAAATTGGAACCTTCTGGTTGTGATTTGAGAGCGGAAGAGGGAGATCTGGTGAGGAGCTCCTGTGTCTCCTGCCATTTTGGGAGGGAAATTGCCGTGGGCGGGAGGGAGGTTATGAGGGTGAGTCTGGGCTTGGGTTTTCCTTTGGTTTAAAAGATTTCTATAGTTTGGATGATAGACCCGGTCCAATAGTGACCCCATCCACATATGTGAATTCCTACTAGGATTGTACGAGCTAGGCCTTGTTTTAATTTTTTGTTTTGTTTTACTTTTTCTTATGTTTTGATAAACTTTTTAACCCTTGCCGTTAAAATTTTCACACGGGTTTCTGCGAGGCTCCCCTGCCCGCGACTTGGCTGGAAACTTTCCTCCCGGGGGCAACCAACCCCCCCTTGATGCTCCGCCCTTGAAATCTTTCCAGTCGCACCTCCATCTGACACTGCTGCAAATTATTAAAAAAAAAAAACGCCTATCGCGCGGAACCAAAAGAAAAGGAACAATGGCAGGACGCAACCATCTCCAACTCCGAGAAATCCCTTTATCACGAGGCGCCCTCCATCCACACCCAACCACCGACCCACACCGCCTCCATGCCCGCCCTCACCACCTCCTCCTCGAAGACCGTATATCAATCCAGCACCGTGAGATCCAATCCCTTCTTTTAGAAAATGAACGACTCGCAGCCACACACTTTGCATTAAAACAAGAACTCTCTTTATCACAACAAGACCTTCGTCACTTATCAACACTTGCTGCTGATGTCAAAGCCGAGAGAGACAATCAAGTTCGTGAAGTCTATGAAAGATCGTTGAAATCGGACGCTGAGTTACGGTCTATTGATGCTATGAGTGCTGAGCTTGTTCAGGTGAGGACGAATGTACAGAAACTTACTGCGCAACGCCAGGATATGACTGCACAATTGAAGGGGATGGATAATGAAATTGTTAAAGCTAAAACGGAAACGCAGCAGGTGGGTGTTCTTAAAGCGGAGATTGAGACTGTACAGCTAGAGATTCAAAGAGGAAGGTAAGACAAAAAAAAAAAGTGGGGAGCTTTATAATTAAGGGACAATTCGAGGTTAGAATTTAAAAAGTGAAGAAAAATGCGATATTGATTTTTTTTTCTTGGGTGTGATTAGGGCTGCTATTGCATATGAGAAGAAGACACGGGCGATTAATCTTGAGCAAGAAAAGGTATTGGAGAAAAATATGAATCTTGTGATTCGAGAAATTGAGAAACTTCGCGGTGAGTTTGCTAATGCAGAGAAAAGAGCAAGGGCAGCAGCAGCTGCAGCAGCAAACCCAAGTAACTTACTATTGTGCCTGCCAAATGCAACATACTTGAAGTTTTGTGAAATTTAGATATTGACCTTTTGACCCGTGTGTTTAGGTCCTGGATATGGTGGAAACTATGGCAGTGCTGAAGTGGGATGTGGAGGAAGTTCATATCCTGATCCTTATGGCTTGCAGCAGGTGTGTGCTCACTATCCTTGTGTCTTTTTAATATGTTGAACTTCAGTGTGCCGTTTCTGACAGATGTTGATCCAATAACAATATGTTGTCTGTATCAATAGGTGCCTTATCACATATGTTTGCAGAATCGTGATTGTTGTAAAACACAGAGAAAAAATCGTGAATTAATAGCAGAAAGTTGCATTGGTTAACAAGTTACAAAATTCTCCATAAAGAATGTGAATTCTTTATCGATTAGTTCCAAGTAACCAAAACATCATAGCTCAAGTGGGTAGGGGGTCGGGGACAGAGAGAACCCATGTTCAAACCCGGGTGCTCTTCAGAATTATGACTCATCACTTATAGTTGAAAACCAGTTTTATACAGTGTCACGATGTATTCATGGAAAGGCATCGGTGCTCAGTACCATCGCTTAACCTAAGCAAATGCCGATTGATCCATGTAGAGACTATATATAAAACTTACTGTGTTTTTGTAATGCAATTGATATTAGAATGTTACTTCTGAGCTCCGTTTTGAAGACATTTTGAATTTGATATTAATCAAAATTAATACTGTATGGATTCCACTTGAACTCATTACAGGGTGAACCTCGAAATTTGAGAGAAACAACCCATCTTCTCTATGCATAAAAAACCATACAAGTAAATTTTATACTGAGCACTCGCCATTGGAAACAGAGCTCTCACTGAACTGCCTGCTTGTATATGAAATGACACCTGCTTGGACCTCATACAATTTGTGATCTTTGACCTCCAAGAAAAGATGGGCACACGAATAACTTCTAAATGTGCTTTATGTTTCAGGTTCAGGTTGGTAGTGATTCTGGTCCTACCTTTGCATCTGGAGTAATGTCTAATGGTCCCTATGACACTGCACATGGATGAGGTTCTCTCACCATGATCATCCAAAATGTTGAAATCATAATGTTGTTTCATTGTGTGAAGCGTTATAAACTCTGTAGGAAATTTTCTGCTGTCAAGGATACAGGTGTTTTGCCTTCATTTATGAATCTGGTATTCTGTTCACTTCGTGGTATTTTTTTCTCCGAGGAATGCCTCATCATGCAATGAATGATGAATATACAGGTGTTTTAGTGTTTGAAAGACTAGGTGATCAAATATCCACTTCTACCAAACTATAGAGCTCGAGGCAGAAAGCTTATATTTTCTCTAGATTTGGCCTTAAAGTGATAAAGGAGAGTAAAATCTTAGAAGATGAGTAAATTAGAAAGACCAAAAAGATACTGATTAAGAAAGCAAAAGTTTAAAAAGGTGAAAAAACACCAGAAAAGGTAGAGATTCAATCGCCCAAACCAAAGATTATATCACTAAACCATATCACCATTGAGGAAGCATTAAAGAATAACTCAAATGCATTAAGGATGAGTCAGCTCTAGAAACCTTTGAAGAATAAGGGGCAAATAATAGAGCATACAAGATTATTAACAATGATGTAAATCATATCCATTAATGGGAAGTTCCTGAAGCAATAAATTGTGAATATAAGAAAATATTTATTTTGAAATACATCATGACTTGATCTTTTATTTATGGAGATATGTGAATAACCTAAGATTCATACCAAGTTTAATCATAAAAAAAAAAATCAAATCAAATCAAGAACAAGTTGTGTTCTATTGTACCACTACTAGTCTGCAATAGTATTAATTATGAACGACTAAATAAAAAAATTATTTTTTTATATTTTATTTTACATCCTTGATATTAAAATGCTTTCAAGTCTAATTCAAGATACAAAAAAAATAAATAAAAAGAAACATTCATCTAGGTGCTTATAACCATTTTTATCCAAAAACAATTCTTAAAAAATTAAAAAAACTAAATATTTTATCAAACCAAATGTAAAGTGAATAAAATAATAAAAATAATACTAAATCGAAGGTAACTACACAATCTTTGTCCAACTTGTAATTGTCATTCCAAGCAAAGTTTTCTCTAAGTGTTGCCTGGTTTGGTCTATATTTTTCATATTATTGGCACTTTAAGTCCTGGATGCTTCTAACTTTAAAAGTTCTTCCTTTTTAAACTTAATTTCATCATTTGTCTTCCATTACTAATCATAAATCAAGTTAATCAAGGATGCCAACACTATTTTATGTTGTTGCAACCTTAAAATTTGCTTCTCTATGGATTTCATTTGATTGATAGTCTAATGTAATTTAAGTTACAATGAGTTACTTCTACATTTAAATAAGGTTACGTGATTTTTACAACTAATAATTTTGTCATTTTTTTGTGCATCACTTATACATTAGCTAATTTCATGATGATATGATAAATAAGAGTCCACATCCTTTAAAAAATCTTCATCACATCCATTAAAGGTGCAGGATCAACATAAAAGCACTTTAAGTTTTCAATAAGTTTGGATGACTTAAAGGTCCAACAACCTCTAAGAGAGGAGAACCTACTCAATAAACCATGTTTGAATTCTTTCTCCAAAAACTTTGATAGTCCAGCTAACATGATAGATCTTATAATATCATCATAAATAAAAGAAAATAGAGGTTGGCCAAACATGGAAGAAAAAATAGGCATTGACTTGGGTTTAGAAATATATGTAGACCTTTGAGATAAAATATCATGTGTATAAAGCTTAGAAGTCATCTCTTCTTCACCATCATCTTTGTCATAATCTAATTTTTGGTGAAAGAAAAAATAGGTATTGATTTAGGTTTAGAAATATATGTAGACCTTTGAGACACAATATCACGTGTATGAAGCTTAGAAGTCACCTATTCTTCACCATCATATTTATCATAACCCAAATTTGGTAAGGGTTCTCCCATTTTGGTTGATCGTGAACCACTTTCCTAGGCAATAATCATGGCAACTGTGGCCACCACTGAATGAACAGCAACCATCATTCAATATATGAGCATCCTCTTTATAGGGCTATACCCCTTTTTTTTTGTGCTCTACTTGCCATGTGTAAGCCCCCAACATCTTGTCACAAGGCAATTTTGTCTGGTTCAATAAGATTTGATAATGTTACACCTAAATTTGGATCAATGGTAGGAAGGATACATGTCATTGAATCAAACATGGTTTGATCCTAGTTGAAGACTAGCATCCCCTCTACAAGATCTATGGCTTGGTTGGCTTCAATGACCTCCTATTTGCCACAATTAATTCATAAAAGGTGCACCATCAATCAACCATTTTTGGTCAAGTTTCAGCTATAAAGTCCCTAACTTGTTTTAGAAGTTTCAAGAGTTTGTTAGACATTCAGGAAGAGGAGAAACAAAAGAAAAAGGAGGGAGAGTGGTCCCCTAATATATCAAAGGCAAAATGAGAAGGAATCCCTTATGATCTGGTTTTAGAAAACTACCTTCAAACCCATAAATGGTTTTACAACCACCTTCCTTTTTAGGCTATAAAAGAGGTGTCTTTTGAAGTTTGAAAGGGAGATCAAAAAGGATAAAAAGCCATGAAAAAAAGAAGAAGAAAAAAGAGGGGGAAAGGAAGAAGATATTGTGAAAAAGGAGATCAAAAGTTGCTTGGAATGGATCACTAGTATCTGTTTAAATCAAGAAAAAAAAAGGCAAAAACTAGTTACAATCGTCTCTTGAAATTATATTACTCAACTTGATGGAGAGGTAGAACTCATTGAGAATACCCCTCCCCTATGCATTTTAAGCTTTGATTTATTCATTCAAGTGTTGTTTATGATTTTTTTGAATTGATTCGACAATGTTTTAAGTTATTTTTGCATATATGTTCAAGTTGCTTTGAATGCAAGTTATAATATGATTGTTTGTTCTTGTTGTTAATTTGGTATTTTTTGATGTTTAATATATTGTTAATGATATGTTTTTTTATGTTTGAATACTTGTTCTTGATGCATGGAAAATATATGTTATGGTTTGATGATTGTATGCAAAAATATAACATATTGCAATGTTTGGCCATTCTGGCGTTTTCATTCAATTTTGAAAGTTCATATAGGTCATTTTGATGTTGGTTTTTTATGTTGAATAAGCTTTTGGATTGATAAAAACTATATATATATATATATATATATATATATATATATATATATATATATATATATTCAGGCTTGTATGTTAATAGTAGATTATAAGTTTTGAATCCTATACATTTTAAGGCTTACATGTTTATTGTTGTTTCTGAAGGTTTAAGCATGTGTACATGAGTGAACGTGACTTGTATGAATAGGCCTTAGGCCTTTATTCTGGGTTTGGTGCATTTTTTGGATTAGCATATTCTAGGTTTCTAAGTTTAACATTTATCTGGAGAATATTGTTTTGGATCCATGATTTTCATGTTATTTTGATCAATTATTGATTCTTACACTTGTATATAAGTTTGTTGATCATTAATTCAGGATTTTAAGTTTTCAATTATCCTTTAAAAAGATTTATCAAAGTTTCAAGTCTCCAAGGGATTCTCTTTTAAAAGGTTCATTAAATTTCCGTGTCACCAAAGATCAGCTAAAAAGATCAATATCTAATCTTTAAGTTTTTAAGGATTCTTTTTAAGAAGGTTCACCAAATCTCCAAACCTTGCCTAAATCTTCAAGTTCATTGGCCATGAAGTGTCACAAGATACTTTCAAATCTTTAAATCCTATACATAAATCTAAAAGTAAAAAATTCAGAGAGAAAAGGATTTTTTTTAAAATGAGAAAAAGCTTTAAAGAGAAAAGAGTGAAATAATAATTCTCCCTGAAAAAACAAACTAGACTTTTCTTCTCAGTCATCGTACCTTTACTCACTTTGTTTTTTGTTTATGTATTAATAGGGAGACAAGAAAGTGAAGCACTAAAACATTGGGAGTTCAAAGTCTATCTAATTTGGTTCGTAATGTTAGCTGCTGGTAGCGTGAGCATGAATGGCGACAGGATATAGTAAGTAGTTGCTAAATGGCTATCTGGTGTCTCTCCATGTAGGTGGCTTTCATCAAAGTCCAGTACTCCCACAAACTAAGAATCATGGTACCAAATCAAACCCAGGTACTGTCAAACTTTAAATGCGTGGACATGCTTATATTTGCAATAAAAAAAGAGAGAAAAGTTCCCTTCCAACCCTTGGCAAAAAAAAAACTGAGAGAGATTATACCTGATTATCTTCTTAAAGCTACGGTAGTTGTTGCTACGATCTCTCCAAGATAATAACACATAGTGTTTTCAGCACAATTTAGACACATTGATGAGATATATATATATATATACACACACACACACACACACAGAGGAAGTGTCATGGGAAATAAACTTCATTTCGGAAGTAATTATATGAATTGGACACACTTTTAATCTCATCACAATTCCAAATCCAAAAGGATAATTATTGGATGGGATTTTCTGCATTATAGAAGTTCAATTCTATGCAAATCACATTCATTATTGCATAATTTAAGCTTCAAACAAGAATCGATCGTCGTGAGTCTTGAAAAGACTCGAGACATATAGACACTGATGGTATATGTTGAAGTTTGCTTGCTAAAGCTGTCAAAGGAGGAGCTGTGAACGAATTTTTTGGTTTCTGTTATTTCTAATTATCATGCTAATAATAATCCACTGTCCTAGTCTCTAGGAGTTAGTTTTTCTATTTTGATGTTAACAGATCATTGCATGATTTCATGCTATAAGTTTGGAATATTGTTATTCTATTTTTTAATAAATATGTGTAACGATTGCATGGAATGTATGCAATCAGAATTATTCATTCCTTTCAAATTAATTCAAAACAACAGTTTCTGTATTTTCTCTTCTTCTTTCTATCTAGTTTCCTCTCATACACACTTTCTATTCAAACACTTTCAATTGGTATCAGAGCCAATTCTTAAAGGGACCTGTAATGGAGGCTGAAACAAGTTTCTCTCACATTTCTTCTCCAATCTTTGATGGAGAAAATTATCAATTATGGGCTGTAAAAATGGAGACTTATTTGGAGGCGATGGATCTTTGGGAAGCTATTGAAGAAGACTATGAAGTCTATCCTTTACCAAATAATCCAACAGTAGCTCAGATCAAGAATCATAAAGAGAGAAAAACAAGAAAATCGAAAGCAAAGGCTTGTCTATTTGCAGCTGTTTCAACAACAATATTCACAAGGATCATGTCTCTTAAATCAGCGAAAGATGTATAGGATTATTTAAAGAAGGAGTATGCAGGAGATGACAGAATTCGTGGCATGCAAAGTCTTAATCTAATAAGAGAATTTGAACTACAAAGGATGAAAGATTCTGAAACCATCAAAGAGTATTCAGACAAATTACTGGGAATTGTCAACAAGGTAAGATTACTAGGCACACTATTCTCTGATTGCAGAATTGTAGAGAAAATACTTGTAACTGTGCCTGAACGTTATGAAGCATCCATAACCACCTTGGAGAATACAAAGGATCTGTCAAAGATTACCTTGGCAGAATTGATAAATGCTTTGCAGTCTCAAGAGCAACGACGACTTATGAGGCAAGATCAAGTTCCTGAAGGAGCTTTACAAGCAAAATATTCCGATTCTGATAAGAAGAAATTCTTCAAGAAGAATCAGGTGTCAAACAGTAGTAAGACTACTGTCAATCAATTCCAGAACAGAGGAAAATCTCTTAAGAGAAACTTTCCACCATGTCAACACTGCAACAAGTTAGGTCATCCACCTTTCAAGTGCTGGAAAAGACCTGATGCAAGGTGCAGTAAATGTCATCAAATGGGACATGAAGCAATCATCTGCAGAACAAGATTTCAGAAACAGGATGAAGATGCTCAGGTTGCTAGTCAAGATGATGAAGATCAAATGTTTGTAGCTACATGTTTTTCAGTCCAAACTTCCTCAGATCACTGGTTAATTGACAGTGGATGCACAAATCACATGTCTTTTGACAAGAGTCTCTTCAGAAATTTGCAAACTACTGAAGTTGCAAAAGTTAGAATTGGAAATGGTGATTGTATAGCAGCAAAGGGAAAAGGAACAATTGCCATCACAACTAACTCAGGTATAAAAACGATTTCTGATGTTCTTTATGTACCTGATATAGATCAGAATTTATTGAGTGTTGGACAATTAATAGAGAAAGGCATGAAAGTGGTTTTTGAAAATCAATCTTGCTATATTTTTGATGCTGCTGGACAAAAAATATTGCAAGCCAAAATGAGAGGCAAAAGTTTTTCATTTTTACCGTTCGAGGAGGAACACACAGCCTTTCCTATCAAACTAAATGACATGGAAGTATGGCATAAGAGGCTGGGTCACTGTCATCAACAACGGATGATCAACATGAAGCAGTAAGAGGAGTGCCTTCATTTTCTGATTTGCTGCCAAATTGTAATGCTTGTCAATTTGGTAAGCAAAACAGGAAACCATTTCCAAAGTCAACATGGAGATCTAATCAGAAACTTCAGTTGATTCATACAGATGTTGCTGGTCCAATGAGCACACCTTCAATAAAAGGTAGCAGATATTATATACTTTTTATTGATGATTTCACCAGAATGTGCTGGATTTTCTTCATGAAATTTAAGTCAGAAGTGGCTGGAATTTTTTGGCGATTCAAGAAGAATGTGGAGAACAAAAGCAGATGCAAAATTCAGTCCATTCGGTCAGACAATGGAACAGAATACACTTCATCAGAATTCAATCTCTACTGTGAAGAAGCTGGCATTGAACATCAATTCACTGCCCCCTATACTCCAGAACAAAATGGAGTTAGTGAAAGAAGAAATCGATACATTATGGAGATGGTGAGATGCATGCTGCATGAAAAGAATTTGCCAAAAATGTTTTGGGCAGAAGCAGCCAACACAGCTGTCTTCCTTCAAAATCAACTTCCAACAAAACTACTTGAAGAAAAGACTCCTTTTGAAGTTTGGTATGACAACAAACCTTCACTAAGTTTTCTTAAGATCTTTGGCAGCATTTGTTTTGTTCATATTCCACAGATAAAAAGGGACAAGCTTGACAAGAAGGCAATGCAAGGAATCTTTGTTGGCTACAGTGATGTATCTAAAGCCTACAAAGTTTATCATCCTCAAACTCACAAGATGGTTATTACAAGGGATGTGCACTTCCATGAAGAAAAACAATGGGACTGGGGTGATTCACAAAGAAATGAGCAGCTGTCAGGTTTATTGCAGGATGAATCAATTGATGATTCACAAAGAAGAGTTACTGCTGATTTGTTGCAGGATGAATTATTTGATGATTCACCATTCAGAGGCACACGATCCCTTGATGACATTTATCAAAGGAGCAATGTAGCTATTTGTGAACCAGAAGGCTATGAAGAAGCCAAACACAATCCAAAATGGCAAAAGGCAATGCAGGAGGAAATATGCATGATTGAGAAGAATTGCACATGGGAGCTTGTTGACAGACCACCAAGCAAAAATGTCATTGGCGTGAAGTGGATTTTCAGAACTAAATTGAATGCAGACAGTACAATCAACAAGTATAAAGCCAGGTTGGTTGTTAAGGGGTATGCTCAGATTTATGGTGTTGATTATTCAGAAATGTTTGCACCTGTAGCAAGGATGGACACCATACGATTCTTGCTTGCTGTTGCTGCACACAGAAACTGGAAAGTCTTCCAGTTAGATGTTAAATCAGCTTTCTTGAATGGCATTCTACAAGAAGAAATTTATGTTGAGCAACCTGCTGGTTTTGTGAATCAAGGAAAAGAAGACAAAGTTTATCTTCTAAAGAAAGCTCTCTATGGCTTGAAACAAGCACCTAGAGCTTGGTATGGGAGAATTGATGATTATTTGACAGGTTCTGGATTTCAGAAGAGCTTGTCAGAAGCAACTCTTTATGTGAAGAGATTCAATGATGATGTGCTTATAATATCTCTTTATGTTGATAATCTCTTGGTAACAGGAAGCAACACAGAGCAGGTTGCAGAATTCAAGCTAAATATGATGCAAGTATTTGAAATGACCGACCTTGGTCTCATGAAGTTTTTTCTGGGAATGGAAATTATGCAAAACATAGAAGAAATTTTCATTTGCCAGAAGAAGTATTCAAGGGAAATCCTGAAGAAATTTCAGATGGATAATTGCAAGCCAACAGCTACTCCTATGAATCAAAAGGATAAATTCAGCAAAGAAGATGGCACTGCCAGAGTAGATGAAGAAAAATTCAGAAGTTTGATTGGATGCTTGCTGTATTTAACAGCAACTCGACCTGACATACTTCATGCAACAAGTCTGTTATCTCGGTTCATGCATTGTCCAACCGAAATTCATATGAGAGCAGCTAAAAGAATTCTGAGATACATCAAAGGAACATGCAGTTTTGGGGTTAAATTTGTGAAGTGCCAGGATTTTAAACTACATGGTTTTTCTGACAGTGATTGGGGAGGATCTATTGATGACATGAGAAGTACCTCTGGGTTCTGTTTTAATCTAGGATCTGCTATATTTTCATGGTCATCTAAGAAGCAAGATATTGTGGCTCAATCTACTGCAGAAGCAGAGTTCATTGCAGCCACAGCTGCAGTGAATCAAGCATTGTGGTTACAAAAATTGTTACGTGATTTACAGATGGAAGAAGAAGAAGCAACTGAAATCTCAGTTGACAATCAAGCAGCTATTGCAATATCTCACAATCCAGTTTTTCATGGAAAAACTAAACATTTCAATATCAAGCTTTATTTCTTGCGTGAGGTGCAGAAAAATGGTGAAGTTAAATTGATTTATTGCAAGTCTGAAAATCAATTGGCTGATCTGTTTACTAAACCACTTCCAGTAAACAGGTTTGAGTTTCTAAGACAAAGGATTGGAGTTTGCAGCTTCTCAAGCAAGGAGGAGTGTTGAAGTTTGCTTGCTAAAGCTGTCAAAGGAGGAGTTGTGAATGAATTTTTTGGTTTCTGTTATTTCTAATTATCATGCTAATAATAATCCACTGTCCTAGTCTCTAGGAGTTAGTTTTTCTATTTTGATGTTAACAGATCATTGCATGATTTCATGCTATAAGTTTGGAATATTGTTATTCTATTTTTTAATAAATATGTGTAACGATTGCATGGAATGTATGCAATCAGAATTATTCATTCCTTTCAAATTAATTCAAAACAACAGTTTCTGTATTTTCTCTTCTTCTTTCTATCTCGTTTCCTCTCATACACACTTTCTATTCAAACACTTTCAGTATAGTCCAGCTAAAGGGAAGAGCAATCTGCTTTAATAGACACAGGAGATGAATTACTTGTTACAGAACTAATGTTCAATGGTTCTTTTAACAATCTTGATCATCAACAAGTTGTTGTCCAAGCTGTGGGTGACGGTCAATTTAGAGCGTAAATTTACAACTGCTAGTGAAAGCCTTCGTCGAGATCCACTATAGACAAGATTGGGCATGAAAAAATATATCCAGAGTTAAAGATTTTTGTCTGGGTTGGACGTAGAATTAGCTACGGAAGTAATAGAAGCAGCTTCTGCTCAGAAACCAAGGATAACAGAGGAGGTTGCGTCCATGCTAAAGTTAAAAGTTACAAGGTATTCTAGCTCATCTGAAACCCTTCAGAGAACTATCGTTGCATTTAACAGTTTGTGGCGTGTATAAAATTTGACAGTTCTGGTGTTCTTGTTGATGACACCATTGAAACATGTTAGGTTTCACGTGCTAACATTGAAAGATAAAAAATATGAGAATTTGCTTCCATGTATGGTGAGGCTGCAGGTTGGTCCATACAAAATCCACATGAACTATTGCTCATTTTCATTAACAAAAATTCAAGATAAATTTAATTAGTGCACTGAAATTGTAAAAGTAAATTAATCTTGAGGAGCATTTGTAAATGTTAAAATTTCTACAAGTCCAACTCATTACTCAAGTTTTTTATAACAAAATAAATTAAATTTATTGAAGTTTGAATCTAAATTAAATTTGTTGAGTTTGGGCTCAAATTAAATTTAAAAAACTCAATTTAAATACATTTTATCATTTTTACATTAATATCCTTCTAACTAAGAATATTTTAAGTATTTTTCACATCAATTTTTCTAAGACATTCTTTAGATAAAAAATATTTAAAGTAAATTGCATCTCATCTGTCTATAAATACATAATAAAACCACCAAATTAAAAATAAAAAAAAAAAACAAGAAAAGAAGCATAAAGCATACAAGCAGAGAAGACACATAAGACAGAAAATAAAAAGAGAGAGAGAAGAAAAAGAAAAAGAGATAAGACCAAGTACAAACATTTTGAAGTTTTTTTAAAAGAAATTCAAGTCTATCAAGAAAGAAAATTATTAAAGTTTTTTCTTTCATCAAATCAAACCAAGAAATAAAGGATTGCGATCCTTTTCTTCATTAAATCAAATCAAGTTAAGATTTCATACAATTAAAACTTTTAGGCTTGTGTAAATACTTTCATTTTCATCAAATAAAATCAAGTTAAGATCTCACATGGTTAAAGATTTCGAGGTCGTGTAAATAATCTTTATCTTCATCAAATCAAATCAAGTTAAGATCTCACATGGTTAAAACTTTCAAACTCGTGTGAATAGTCTTTATCTTTATCAAATCAAATCGAGTTAAAATATTATATAGTAAAAACTTTCAAGCTCGTATAAATATCTTCTCATCCAGAGTAAGATCTAGATTTGACTGTTAACCGTTAATCAGGTGATTGGTATATATAAAAGAGCTACTTTTTTATATAATCAAATTCATTATTTTAATTCCAACACTATTTTTAAGTGTACATTAACTTCAAAATTTAAATACTATATTGTTTTTTAAAGTGAAACCTAACATGTTATTTGAAATAATCTAATGGTAATTAATGAGAAACTAAAACCACGAAAAATCCTATTTTTTGCCTCAGTAAAATTTATTTTTTAAAATATTTTTTAATTAAAAATACATAAAAATAATATTTTTAAAAATAATCCAAAAAAATAAATCTAAAAAAAATTCAAAAATTTTAAAAAACATGATTGGATAAAACAAACAGGACCAAATTTGCGCATTGAAAACGTGCAACTACGGTTTGAATTCCTAGAGTAGCGCTACATCCAACGGTTTACAACCAGCTGATCAAATATATTTGCAGTGTTATAATTTATTGTCATTTTGGACTTCACAACCATTCGATTACGATTCGAGAATCCACTTCGCATAACAAAAGCAACAAATAAATCAACTCACCCAAAATCTATACAACATGATTTGGAACCACATTAGTTTTACATGAATAACAACAATTTGTCAATGAAACACAACTCCAAACCAGTCAATCTACTTGCAATGCAATAAAAATGTCTAATACCGCCTAAACTTTTGCTTTGTGAAACACCGAATGGTAGAAGACTAATGCCAGGAACAGCAAAGATATCCGATTGCCAGAGGTCGCGTGGGAACACTAACGAAGCAGTCAATTTTGTCTCAGATAAACAATGGCAATTGTCTCAATAACAAGCCACCAGCGGCCCCACACACCAAAAACAGGGAGTTTCTTTGCAGAATTCGAGCGGCTTCCATGTTACTGCAGGTTAACGATTTGGAAGCCGAGACACTAGAGATGAACAGTTTCAAGATGCAGGACGCCACCCTTTGATGGCATGTGGTCAGTCGGAACTGATTTGCTCTCTCGAACACTGGCGGACCCAAGAGACCCAGAAATTATTCGATGATCTCTCGTGTTATAGAAACAAGATACAAAGTGCATCTAACCAAGCATTCCTATATACAATTACTATAACCAACTTACAAGAAAATTTTCATAGATTCTAGCCCTTTGAGATCTTGAAATCAACATGTTCATGGTTTGTTTGAGGTGATATTATGCTCTTACTAACCGCTAATGTATATCCCTATGAAATACAATATATGGAGAGAGAGAAAAGGCAGATGCGAAACAATAATGCAAATAATTTCTACATACACGTGAGCATATTCTTTCAAGCATAAAAAGATTTAGGTGAAAAACCTAGTTTAACTCTGGAAGTTAACAAAAATACATGAATAGAAATGGGATTCTCCTTCATGGTACTACCACCCCGACCAGATTTTGAACATTGTCTAATTCTATTTTGTATGTAAAGTATAAACTACCAACAACAAACTAGTGCAGAAAAAGGGGGAAAGGCTACAAAACAGAATGTTGTGGAATTGCTATCTACCAACCGGTATGACAAACCAGGCTTGAAGTGCTCTTCAATCATCAATCGTTTTTTAACTTATTTGCCATGTTAGCTAGGGCGGATGCATGCACCAAATCCAAATTCCCATGCCACATTAAAAAGGTAGTTCTATAATGCACCACGATGTGCATCCTAAAACAAGTATAAATCGTGATTTTGAAAGAGGTGCGACTCACCTGAAAATATCAACCTACCTTAGCAGCAAGCAATTTGGAGATTATCCACTTGCCTCTATAAAAACATTCACACAATTAAATCAATCCGATGCCTAAAGCAGAAACCCCTCCAGGTACCAACAGATAAACAAGTAAAGGAGAAAAAGGGGTATTGCTCAGTGCAAGTGAACAACCTACCTCTTAGTCTCCAGTTCAAGAACAACCCCAGGAAAAGGAATATAATTAAATCCCTCAGATCATAATTCTTAGTACATAAACAGCTCAGATGACACTCTCAGTAAGGACGTGATCGATTTCCACCATGTTGATGCCTGTCTGGACCAGAATTCCCACCATCTCTGTAATTATCCCTGCGTCGACCTCCACCACCATAGCCACCTCTACCACCACTGTTACACGGTGAATAATTAAAAATTGCAGCCTCTACACAACCACTACTACATGCCACATTACATTTAACAAAATGAGATGTCATAATTAAAAATTTGTTCTAGCATTGGGGAAAGTACTTGTGAAATGCTAAAATAGATACAAATTCAATAAAAGAAAAGCTAATATAAACCACTTCCAAAAAAACAAGCTTTCAAACTCTCAACCTATTTGAAAATAAACTGTTGACAAACATGACAAACTTTGCAGTTCACAGCCATAATAAGAGCTAAAAGATTTATTTAATTAAAAATTTAATCCTATATGTGCCGAATACGAAAAGCATCAAAGAGTCAATACAGAAATACATTATGCATACAAATAAAGCACCAGGTGCAAATGAATACTTAATAAATATATATATATATATATATGGGTTTTAATGACCTGGGGGCATTGTTGTTGCAATAAAAAATGTGTCAAATGGAAGTCCCCCCAACCAAAAAAAAACGAAGAAGAAAAGATAGCCAATTTTTTAAGGTTTACAACGTCAGAGTTTCAAAGAGTTATAGCTGAGATCACAGAAATGAAAATCTAAAAGATAACAGAGAAGTAACTACCAAACAAGTTGTTTATAACTTTGAAGGGCCGAAGCTAATTTCACTACTATTATTTCAGCTTTGTTTTGTTTCATAATCCCATTTAAAAGCTCAAAAAAGGGAGCACTGAATATTTAACCAGGAAAAGAAGGAGAAAACTTCTAAAGAAGAGTAAATAATTGACAGAAACTAGTTGATATGTACAAGCTGACACTAAGGCCTATTAAAATAGGTCAACTCAATAGATTCCACCTAGATTGCTATTGCTAATTGTAGTTAACGGTTCAACAAACACAATATAAACTTTGAAGTATCGCAAGGCATTAAACCTTCCTATCCATGTGGTAAGCATGTTGAACATTATCAGTTTTGTTTTATTACTATTTACAGGGAAATGACGAGTTAAAAGAGCTAGATAAACCCTGGGAATGTATAGAAACCCCAATAAGAAATAAAAATGCATGTGCAATTTCAAAGTACCACCACTTGGATTAGAAATAATAGGGACACGCCTCAGAGCCTCCGCAAATCACAGCTCAAAAGAACTTTTGCTAGTCAAAACAGAGGCAGTATAGTTAGTGGAGATACCCATGGTCATGTGCAGGTTGCCTCGGAGCTGACTTTTCTGCCATTGCAACATTGATTTTATAGCCCCTGAAATCATAATCTGGAAAACCAACACAAAAATACAAAGTAAAACAAAAGTTCTCCACAGCATTTACCAGGTAACTTATTTAAGAATACAGTACTAAATAAAAACTGAGAAACAGTTGCATGATCAATACTGTTGTAAAAACCGCCAGCAGAGTGAGCAGCAGATGGGTCTTCATATGCCAAACAGGCATCACCTTTGTTGTTTCCATTCTCATCAGTGTATATCTTTATATTCCAGGGCCATTGATCTTTATAGCCCCGCTTCTGCTTAATCCTTCCAACCTGCAATGACACAGTTTTCACATTAATTTGAGCACTTTAAGCACAACAAAGGCATAATACACAAGCAATTTTGGGCATCTCCAAATTTTGTCCTTTAAGAAATCCTTCAACACTATATCAAGGGAATGAACTTCAAGGATTTTTCGCATAGGTACAAGAGATGGAGTTTTATATAATGAAGTTTGGTAAGCACTATGAAAATAGCACATGAGGTCTAGGAGCATAATTCCCCACACCAAAAGAAAAGCTATTACAAAAGCAACACTAAATTGAAATTCTTTCCTAGAAACAATGGCATTGAATAATTTGTTTTCATTCATTTTGGGTAAAAATCAGAATGCACACCCCTTGAAAGATAAAACTCATAAAATTTAACGGTAATTAGATAAAGAAGAAAAATAACTAACTCAATCACAGCAGTTAAATGTCATTTACAGACACAGGCAATTATGTTGTAGATACAATCAAAATTTTCTACCAAACAACATGCATCTTCAGCACAATTCCCCAATCCGAAATTCATAAATATCAATCAAAAGAAAAGGTATGGAATTACTTGTCCAATGCCGCCAAAAAGTTCTCTCAGTTCTTCAACGGTCACATCAGGTGGCAAATTAGATATATATATTCTTGCATTGTCACAAGTATCGCCACAATTATCATCGCACTGCTTAATTTTAGCCGGGGCATCAGCAGGAGCAGCCCCATAACCACTACCTCCCTGATTTCGAGAACCGCCACCACCACGTCCACCTTCATACCCACCAGATTGACCACCTCGTCCACCACTCCTCACCTCACCTGTAGCATCACCCCCATAACCACTAGCAGGACCACCATAAGATGGAGGGTATGATGTGGGTCCACCAGTATAGCTTGTAGGTGGAGGAACTGCTTCCATTCCGTAGTTAGCATTCCCACCATACAAGTTCGGAGCCGGTGGATAATTACCTCCACCACCACCATATGAAGGGAGAGATGGTGGTGGAGCTTGATTGTATCCACTATCATCTCTTCCTTGATTACCACTGTAAGACCCACCTCTATTCCCACTTCTATTATCATAACCACCTCCTCTGCTTCCATCGTTATAATTACTACTTCTATTACCATCATAACTATCACCACCTCTTCCTCCTCTATTACCACCATATCCTCCACCACTTCCTCCTCTATAACCACCATCACCATCACTGCGATCATTTTGGCCAGCAGCAGGAGCAGGAGTACCGCATTTATTACAAGCAACTCTTCTTGCAAAGTTCAAATTCCCACAACTACATCCACATATATACCAGTTTCCATTACAAAATCTCACACATGCTATAACACAGCAATTGAATTTTAAATATTATGATTTTCAATTATTAGTCATAAAAAAGCACTAAAACCTAACTAAATCACAGATCAGAGAGATTACCCTGGTTTAGGGCAAGGCCAATCACCTTCCCTGCCGCTTCCACCTCGGCCACCACCTCTTCCGCCGCCTCCTCTGCCTCCCCGATCTCCTCCTTGGTATCCACCTCCTACAGATCAGATCCAATAACAATTAACAATTAAACACTCAAAATCACAAGAACGGATCTCAAGAACCTGACAATTATCGGTTAAAACTAATAAAAAAAACATTTAATTAATTAATTACCTCGACTTTGCGAAGGACCACCATATCCTCCTCCTCCTCCGCCTCTTCCCCCGCCTCCACCACCACCTCGACCACCATATCCACCACGTCCGCCACCATCGCCCCCGTAACCTCCATATCCACCTCCGCCGCCGTAAGACGGAGGACCAGAATCACCGTCTTGACCATACATACCAGACATGACCTAGTTCCTGTATAGCTCCTTTTTCTTGAATTTTCGTTTCTTTCGGTTCTTGCTTTGTTTCTCACCGAGACGCGGTGTAGACAGAGAGATTAGGGTAACGATATTATCTATTGTGTTTCTGTGAGTGTAACTTGATTATATAGGGTCTGGCCTTGACTTGACTCTTGAGACGCAGATATTTTCCTCGACTACGTACTATGGATTTTCCTTATTTACACATTAGTACTTAAACAATTAGATTCCTCAATTTAGTGCCCATTATTTAAACTCTCCAGTGACTTGTTGATACGAAACGTCAAATTATATTAAAAAAATGGGTTCTTTTATTTCATAAAATAAAAAACTCGAAATACTAATAGAAATGGATGGATATGCTGAGGACTAATTTAATGTTTTCACTTTTTGTATTCACCGACTGGGAGATGTACAAGTGGCAAGTGCTGATTCGAATGATTAATTTGATTTAACTGCTACAGAAAATGTTACCGCTTGCTCGTTGGATGGGCGGGTTGGTCTGATTAATCAGATTTGATTGATTAAACTAAAAAAATTTACAAAAACCAAAGCTTGTTATTGGATATTACTTGTTAGGGAAAAGGTACGGAATTACTTGTCCAATGCCGCAAAAAAGCTCTCTCAGTTCTTCAATGGTCACATCAGGTGGCAAATTAGATATATATATATATATATTCTTTTAAATGTTAATATATGTTTTTTAATTCATGTACTCATAAGTTTTGTGTCGTAGCTTGAATAATTAATGCATGAAACGTCAAGGTTTTGAAGTCTAGGAGTGCATGTTTTTTTCTCTAACTAAAAGAGTTATTATTATATTATTTTAAACGTTTTAGAATAAAGTGATATCTTATCTCATTTGATTGAAGAACCTACAAGATTGCGGATTTTAGCGACGCTAGGCGTGATATTATACAATATTCGGAGGATATTAGTGTTTCACTGTTTACTTTTTATTATTATTTATCAAGATACGGATTATGGTGGATTAGAACAATATGATGATATAATTATTCTTATTAAAGAAACTTGTTAATCGTGCGGTTAGAGTGAGTTTGTTTTTTTCATGAGATACATTTGGTATTGAAAAAATGATTAGGAACGTAATAATTTGTTTAGGTTTTTTAGGCTACAGTATAGATATTGAATAACCCTTCAAGACACAAAAATATTACCTTTAGGTTGGGGGCTTCTCTTGTCTTTTTAAAAAAAAATAGTAAAGATACATTCATACCTCTTAGGAGAAAGGAAATATATGTTTCTGTTGAGGGGATTCACCATCTTTTCATTTTATTGAAACAATTCAAATACGAAATTATTCTTAGGTTTCAACAAAAACAATGCTACATGTAGAGGCATTTTTATCGTTTTCATTTCATTGCCACACCCAAGCGTCTTAGGGCAACAGCAGGCATTGGGGCATGGCAAGGTTGCCAAACCCCAGGTGCTGAGGCATGACATGATTGTCAAACACCTGATACTAAAGTCAAGCATGTCTGTCAAACCCAGAGCGCTCGGGTCAAGCATGGTTTCCAAACCCCCAACATCTTGGGTCTAAAAATGTTGGCAGACCCAAGCGTCATGGGTCTAGTAGGGGCGTCAAATCCATGTTAATTGGGTCTGGCCAAAGAATATAGGTCTGGCACCAATAGATCAAAGTAACTTGAGTCTGGAAGGTGATGTTATATCCAAGGAACTTAAGTCTAGCTCAGTCAAAGGCTAGAAACTTGGGTGTGGCACAACTAAACCTCAGGAGCTAAGGTTTAGCAGGGACGTTGTACCCACGTTACTTGGGTCTGAAAGGGGATGTCATACCTAAGGAACGTAGGTCTTATCATTATCATTATTATTATTATTGAAAACAAAATATTATTAATATTGAAGAAAAATCATAGATTTGATTTGAAAAGTAAAAATATCATGGCTGTTAGACATCTGGCACTAGGGTCAAACATGTCTACTAAACCCCAAGTACTCGGGTTTAGCAAGGCAGCTAGACCTCGGACGCTCGGGTTAAGCATGATTGCCAAATCCTAGTGCCTTGAGTCTAGAAAGACTGTCAGACTCATGCATCATGGGTCTGGTAGGGGCATCAAGCCCATATTAATTGGGTCTGACAATAGATGTCATACCCAAGAAATTTAGGTCTGGTTCCAACAAACTTAAGTTACTTGGGTCTATAATGGATGTCATACCTAAGAAAACATGGGTCTTATTGTTATTATTATTATTATTAAATTTGAAAAAAAATATGTCATTACTATTAAAGAAAAACTATACATTTGATTCGAAGGGTAAAATTAAAAATTGTTGTTGTTGTTTTCATTATTGTCAATGTTATTTATACAATTATTGATAAATTTGAAAAAATTGTCACAGGGTTATTTTTCGCTACGCGAATAAACCCGTGCGACAGCCTAGTGCCTCACTAGACTCAGTCTTCCCTCGCCAATCCCACTCGTGTTTACCTAGTAACTAAGCAAGCGGAATACACAAGTAAAATAAGAATCAAAGTACACAACAAGTTTTACAGGAACTCTTTCCCAACCTTTATTGATCTCATAAACAAAGGAAACTATACACAAATCTGTATGTGTGCTATGCACAAAGATTGCATGCTACACCAAACTATCTCTAACTAGTGCTCTATATGTTCTTGTATGCCCCTACATGCTGAACATTCCCCACGCATGCTGCTACATGACCATATATGTCGGCCCCTCAACCAAGAGCTACAACAAGTATTTATAGACAAGCATTTACAAGGCACACCCCTCATTCCTACTTTTAAGGAAGTAGTGGGACACTATCTCACCCATGTTCACCCACGAACATAGCGGCCTCATTATCTACCAAGTAGTGAGAAAGTTTCCCCCCATGATCTTCCATGATCTTAGTGGGTTGAGAGCAACCCCTGGTCAGCCCCCATGTTCAGCCTCATGATCCCACATGATCTTAGTGGGTTGAGAGCAACCCCTGGTCAGCCCCCATGTTCAGCCCCATGATCCCATAATCTTGGATATTCATAACTGCCACTACCCACGTTCTGTATACCCACTTGACAGCCTCATCTGCCAGCTCTTGCTGTGTCATCTGTTGAGTCACTCACATGCCTTGAACATTCCATCGTCCAAGTTTCAAATCGTGCCAAGTCGAACCAATGACTTACACAAGTCGTTGCGCGCTGCCGAATTCGCATCATGGGGGTTTGACACATGATAAGGTCACACTTAAGGTTGACACAGCCACATCCCATGAACTAGGGTCAGACAGGGGTACCAGACCCAAAAAACTTAGGTCTTGCAGGGCATGTCATACCCAAGTAACTTGGGTCTGGAAAGAAATGTTATATCCAATGAACATAGGTTTATCATTATCATTATTATTCTTTATATTATTATTATTATTAAATTTGAAAAAAAATTATTATTACTATTGAAGAAAAACCATAGATTTGATTTGAAGGGTGAAATTATTATTGTTGACTTGTTGTTGTTATTCTTTTCATTATTATTAATATTATTTATATAATTATTAAGTATTACTATTGGAAAAATAGTAATAAGGTCACGCCGAGGGTGATTGACATGTCCACACCCCAAGAACTAGAGTATGGCATGACCTCTAGACCCATGGCTTTTGAGTCTGGCATTTCAGCCAAGCTCAAGTCGCTTGGGTCTAGCATGACCGACAACCCCAAGTTGCTTGGGTCTGGCATGACCGCTAGACTCAATAGGCTTAAAACATTCTCTATACTTTTAATATTTTTAAAAAACTTATATTGACCCACTGCAGAGCGGAGACCAATATACTAGTTTTATTTAAAACGAGTCATTTGTTTTTGTTTTTTGCTTTTGAAAAAAAGGTGGACAACCCTTATACAAGATAAAAAAAATAAAATAAAAATATTTTTAATATAATATTAATAAAGAGACATCACTTACACGATATTAATGTTGATGAAAACATGATAGATTTTTATAAGACTTTTATATATATAGAGACATGAAGAAATAATTATTCTTAACTCTTAACTTTTTTATATAAAGAGCCATAAGAATGAACAAACAAAACCTCATAAGCAAACATTGGGGCTATAATGATCTCGAGGCTCATACCTAATTGGATTTGGAAAGTTGCCAAGTTCAAAGGTGATGGGTCTAGGTTTGGTGGATTATCATACTCATGTTTATTTGGGCTCAACGCGTAACTAGATCAAGGATGTTGGGTTTGACAGCTTGGCAGATCTATATCTGTTTGGGTTCAACACGTAGCTGAACCCAATAATACTGGGTCTGACCATTTGCCAGACGTATACGTACCTAAGCTTAGTATGTAATTGACCTCAAGAATGTTAGGTCTTATGGCTTGCTAGATTTATGTCTGTTTGGGCTTAGCACACAATTGATTCTAAGAATATCAGGTCTGACAACCAGATCCATATATACCTAGACTCAGTGCATAGCTGAACGAAAAAAATATTAAACTTGAAAGCAAGCCAGATCTTTATTAGACTTAACATTTTGCCAAATTTAAATATAGCAGCTTATCACCATGTTTTTGTCTCTATCAAATATGTAATTAGGCTAAAAATAAAAATTTGAAAATACGCTGATCCATCCATCAGGTAAACAGGTTAATTAATTAATAGTTGATATTACCTTAATATAAGTAAAATTGGTTTGTGGTTTTAATATCTGTTTAAAAAAATTGGGGTTGTGGCACACTGTCGAGCATAGGTACCAAACTTGAATTAGCATGGTGGGTTGATTTGGTGGCTGGACCGGTCCAAGTAAGATAAAGGATCAGGATAAGCAAAAACCTAACAAAATCTGGTTGACCCGTGACCCGGACGACCCGACAAAACACGGTTGAGACCTTTTTTTTTTTCAAATGTGTTTTTTCTTTCTATCAAAGACTTTTTTTTTAATATTTTTTAGTTGGTTATTAAACATTTTCAAAGTTCACTATATAAATACTAAAAGAATGTTTTATTTTTTCAATATGGGATTTGAAGTCTTTTAATACATATATACTCTATGTTCACAAGAAAAAAATTATATATTTTTTAATAGGGGATAAAAAATATTTTTAGTTTAAATACTTAAACTTAGAAGGATAATATCCTAACATTGCATTCAATGTACGATAAAAAATATTTTGAAATAAATTTTTATACTTTATTATTTATAATATATATAATTTATGTTTATATATTTATATAGATTGTTTTTTAATTTTTTATATAAAATATTAAAATTTTAAATATTTTTAATTTTTTTTAATTAATTTAGGTTAATCCACTTCCATGTATATAACTCAATGCCTAGCTTCTTATCTAGATCAACTTTCAAATTGGATCTGATAAATATATTGTCGAGGTTTTTTTTTTTTTTTTTTTTTTTACCACGAAACAGAAATATTCCAATCGAAAGTCATTTTGCTAAAGCACGCCTGACGGTGACTTACAACCTCACACAAGGTATACACCTAAGCAACTTCTTGCAGTCAACGAATAAACCTCGGAACTTTCCTCTTCCTGTGGCTTCCCTAAAACCTCAGCTGAACGCAACACCGTTCATTAAATGGCCGCTAAGCCCCAAACCCATTTTAACCTCCATGATATATAAATTTTAATTATTTTTTAGCCTTTATTTTTTTTTTTCACTTTGGTGGGTTCTTGTTTGTATGATTTTTATCTATGGCTAGCAATGAGAATCCAGGAAGTGAATCCAATAATAATGGCGGTGCTGCTTCTTCTTCTTCGACTTCAAAAGATGGAGAAACACCCACGCAAATTCAACCTTTTAGAATGCCTACAATAGAAGAGGTTCGTGCCCAAGACGTTTGGAATAACTGTGCTGTTCGCAGTGTTGCTAGTGGAGTCATGGGTGAGGATTGGTTGATTAAATTACCTTCCTTCTTGTTTTTTCAAGACATTGAAATTAATGGGTTTTGTTTTGTTCGTGCTTTCGATAATCAGCTCTTATATAGTTATAGTGGTTATAGTGTTAATAGATGAATTGAATATCTAACAATTCTAGCCTCTGAATGAGAAATTTTAATTTTTTTGGGTGGCTTTATGATTGATTGGGTCGAGATACTTTCGGTAGTATAGCAATTATTAGGAAATAATTGAGTTTGCACCGTAGCTTTGAATTCAACAGTGGTGATTGACACAGGAGCTCCCCTAAGTTTTCCAGTCGGCGGGGCGACTCTAGGATGAATTTTCAAGGGGCTTGGAGAACCTATTACTCTGTTACAAAAATTCATTTTTTTGCTAATGATCCAATCAAGGAACAACTGAACTGTTATATCTGGTTTCCGTAGTACTATCCATTACAAATGAATTTTTTATCATTTGACTCCATACCACCAAAAGGTTTAGTTGTACATTTGAGCTTGAAAGATAGCCTAATAAGGGGAAGGAATCATCCTTTTAGAAACTTCACCTTCAATAAAAGTAGAGTTTTTTCAAATCTGTGGTTTCAAGTAATATGATAATGTGTTTTGTGTAATGGAAATGTTTATTTGTAGGAGGTGGGCTGGGGTTGTTCATGGGACTGTTTCTAGGTGCATTGGATAATCCCATCATGCAAGATGAGATGACAGGAAGGCAGCAATTTATTTATACTGCGAAGCAAATGGGACGGAGGAGTTGGAGTTCTTGTAAAACGTTTGCAATTATGGGCTTGGTTTTCTCAGCTGCTGAGTGTGTCACTGAGAAGGTAGTATACCAAGGAGACTTTATTAATAAAAACATTGATTTTTATGTACCTTTGAAATTTAAAAATCCGTAGGAGTTTAATTTGTTGATTGTTTTTAGGCCCGGGCAAAACATGACACCACTAATACGGTTGTTGCTGGGTGTGTCACTGGAGGTACAATGTCAGCAAAAGGTGATCTCTTACTTTGCTGCTGTTCAATGCTTTATTCATATTAACTGCATTCAGTTTGAGATTAGTAGTCAAGATGTTGGGTTAATTTATACAACTCAGCACTTGCTTGTCGTAGAGCTTTCAAATATGTCAGCTCATGGTTCCTGATACCATCCTATCAATCCACTTCCTCCTCACAGCTTATAAAAGATGTTCCTTAAATCTCCTTTGTGCTGACTTTTTTGAATCCATGTGCTTTATCATAGCTTGCAATTCATGTGGCCAAAAGGATAAAATCACATGTCATATTAAAGTTTGATGAAATTAACCTATTTTGCATATGAAAATCCTGACTAAATTTGCCTATAGTTCTTGTTAGTGAAACTGAACAACATCTGCGGTAAACATGCATACACTTTCAAACCAATTTCAAAGGAACAAAGGAAATTTATCTGTTAGGAAACCAGAGGGACAAGTTCAGGAAAATGTGGAAAATTTTATACCAGTGCAATAGTAGTGATGACATATTCTAGGTATTTTGACCATTCACTATGTTCATTAGGGTGGAAATGAAGGAGAGTGGATGGGGTGTATACTGTTGAGGGAGGGAAGAGGTGCTCACCTTGTTTGGTAGGATAGATGCAT